>OBKV01000150.1_pt1 | contig 73481 bp, 71 predicted proteins | sample 1517301 | NCBI WGS metagenome assembly OBKV01 (sample SAMN04571685, study PRJEB22368) | human gut metagenome | biome: human gut; material: stool | host: Homo sapiens | place: Luxembourg | collected 2012-06-29 | reverse complement strand
ATTTAAAAATGAAAGTATAAGAATACCTATTACTTTCCCCAAACAACATCAAGATATACAACCAGGTATGGAATATAAAATGGAACCTCTTCCTATATTTGATAACCCAAATTATATTCCAAGTGATAAACTAAAAAATAAGGTTGTTATTATATCTGGTGGTGATAGCGGTATTGGTAGAGCAATTAGTCTTTTATTTGCAAAAGAAGGTGCGGATATCGTTATATGCTATTTTAATGAACATGAAGATGCAAATTATACAAAAAGGTTAGTAGAAAATTGTGGAAGAAAATGTTTATTAATTCCTGGAGATTTACGAGATCCTGATTTATCAACGTATATTACAAAAGTAACCATAAGTAAATTTGGCAAAATCGATGTTTTGATTAATAATTGTGGTGTTCAATTTCCACAAAATAGTATTTTAGACATATCTAATAAGCAATTAAAAGATACATTTGAAACTAACGTTTTTTCTTTTTTCTATCTTACAAAAGCTGTATTACCTTATCTAAATAGTAATTCAAGTATAATAAATACTACTTCCATTACAGCTTTTGATGGCAAAAAAAATTTAATTGATTATTCTGCTACAAAAGGTGCTATTACTGTTTTTACTAAATCTCTTGCATTATCACTTGCAGATAAAAAAATAAGAGTAAATGCGGTTGCTCCTGGTCCTATATGGACTCCACTTATTCCCTCTTCTTTTAATGAAGATGAAGTGGAAATTTTTGGTACTGACGTACCTTTAAAAAGAGCTGGCCAACCTTTTGAACTTGCACCTGCTTATTTATATTTAGCTTCAGATGATTCTAAATATGTTACAGGACAGATATTACACGTTAATGGTGGTAGTATTGTTTGATTAAATTTTTTTAAAATCACAAAAACTAAAGTATAAAAGCTGTACTTTAGTTTTTATATTATGACATATAATAATATTTCATGTTATATTAAAATATAATTATTTTTTCTAAAAAGAAATAATTATAATTAGAAGTGTTTATAAATATGAAAGGCATATATATTCATACTAAGAAAACTATTAAAAGATTAAATATTAAAAACCCAGTATCACCTGGGTTTTATTTTTTACATTATATTTGTTGCTCTACGAATAACTTCTTCAAGTTTTCCCTCTTCTTTTGCTTTAGCTAAAGTACGTAAATTTTGCTCAAAAGCAGATATGTATTCGATATTTCCAGGATTACAAGTATTTTCTTCAAATCCTACTCTATCTTTATATAACTTAATAATTAATTCTGATTTAGAAAAAATATCTTGAGTCCATTCTATAGTAGCATATTTTAAATACTCATTATCTGTAAGAATCATTGAACCAGCAATCATATCTATCTTTTTTGGATTATAAATATTAAAGAACTTCACTAAATTTTTATAATCATAATTAAAATTAAATAAATATGCTTCATTATTTAACACTTCAATTATATTATCAGCACTTTTCATATTTATAATAAAATATAAAAACTTTTCCTCATTAATATAATTAAAATTTGCTAAATATTTAATATCGCTATTCTCAATATAATTAATTATTTGTTTTATCTTTGGATTGCTTTGTATTTCTTTTGTAGCTTTAACTCCTATATTTTGTAAAAACTCTACTTTTTCCATACTACCACCTTAACCTAATTATGATCTTAAATTAAATTCATTATATCATATTTATATTCTTATGCCAAATTACAGAAAAGATTTTGAAATAAAAAAAGAGGCTAAAAGCCTCATTTATGGTTGCGGGGGTAAGACTCGAACTTACGACCTTCGGGTTATGAGCCCGACGAGCTGCCAACTGCTCTACCCCGCGATTCGTTACGTAAATAGTATAATACAAAATACATGTATTTGTCAATACTTTTTTTAAAAAAATATTATTTTGTTTACAATATATTATATTCATTAAAAAAAGTTTTATTCACAATAAATACAAAAGCGGATGATTTTCACCACCCGCCTCTTTAGCTCAAATAATAATCTCTAACAATTCAAGCATATCGGTTATAGTATAGTTAGGCTGTATATCTGTTGTATTTTCCTTATTGTTTGGATTAAACCATACAGAAGTAACACCTGTCAAATTGGCACACAACACATCTGCCAAGATAGAATCACCTACAAAAATGAAGTCACTGGGGTCTTCATTTCCAATGCATCTAAGCATAGCCCTTTCATCAGGTTTTGCATACCAATTGTCCCAAGTAAATACCCTTGAAAAATACTCAAGATAACCGAAACTCTTAAGGACTTTTACCTGCGACTTATAAAACCAGTCTGTAAGTACATATAACCGTATATTTGCAACATTTAAATGATGCAAAATTCTGTCAACGGAACTATCTCGTATATTTATAGAGCAGCTTTCCATTGCTTTTATTAGCATATCGCCATTTAGACCATTTTCAGCTAACATAGGAATTTTCTTATCAAAATATGACGCAATTTTCTTCTTAGTTATCTTCTTACCAATAAATGGTTTTCTGATACTTTCCATTGCATCATAAAAAGCTATAGAAAAATCTTCAGAATAGCAAATGTTTAGGTACTCAGCTAAAAACTTAGTCTCATCAGAGCGATCATGCCTTATTAGTGTATCATCGAGATCAAATATTATCGTTTTCCTCATTTCCTACCTCCTAAAGTTTTATTTGGTTAGAGATTACTAATAAAAGTATTATACATCACACCAATACTTATGTCAAGTTTTAATCAACTATGTATCTAATTTAAAGAAAATGTACAATATTATGTCATATTTCTTGACATTAAAACATATTTATATTATAATTCTAAATGCAAATCATTTGCATTTAAGGAGGGCAACATGGTAGATATAATTTTAGATACATTAATTGATAGTGTTAAACTATTACCTTTTTTATTCCTATCATATTTATTAATAGAATATATAGAACATAGATCATCACAAAAAATAGAAAGAGCTCTTAGTAAATCTGGAAAATACGGACCAGCTGTTGGTGCTCTTTTAGGATGTTTTCCACAATGTGGCTTCTCAGTTACTGCATCTAATTTATTTTCAGGTCGTGTTATAACATTAGGAACTTTAATTGCAGTATTTTTAGCTACATCTGATGAAGCAATTCCAGTACTTCTATCTCATCCTAATAGCTGGGGAGAAATAATCAAACTACTAATATTTAAACTGCTAATCGGTATGATAGCCGGATTTGTAATTGATCTAATACTTAGAAAAAAACATAAGGAGCAATTAACAGAACATATTGCACATGAACACATACATGACATGTGTAAACACTGTGACTGTGAACATGGAATCTTAAAATCAACATTAAAACATACATTTAGCATTTTCTTATTTATATTAATTGTATCTTTTATACTTAATGTAACTATTTCATTAATAGGCGAAGAAAATCTATCAAAAGTATTAATGTCTGATAGCATATTCCAACCTTTAATAGCATCTTTAATCGGTTTAATACCAAACTGTGCATCTTCAGTTTTACTAACCGAATTATATTTAGCTGGTAAAATAAGTTTTGCTTCCATAATAGCAGGATTATCAACTGGTGGTGGTTTAGGTATTGTAATATTATTTAAAACAAACAAAAATATGAAAGAAAATTTTAAAATACTTGGTCTTTTGTATGGAATTGGTACTCTTAGTGGAATAATATTAGAAGTTATAAGGATGATAATATGATAAGAAATACTAAAAAAAGAAATGAAATAATAAATATAATACAAGATTCATCTACACCTATTAGTGCACAAGAAATATACAATAAAATGTCTAAGAATACTACTATTAATCTTTCAACTATATATAGAACTTTAGAATTACTTACAAAAGAAAACGTATTATTACAAGAAATTAGAAATGATAAAATATCATATTACCAAATTAATAATAATGTGCACAAACATCGTATAATCTGTACAAAATGCAATTCCAATACTATAATTGACGAATGTCCTCTAAAAGAATTAGAAGAGCACATAAAAAAAGATACAGGATATAAACTAACTAATCACACTTTTGAAGTTATGGGAATTTGTCCTAAGTGTCAATCAAAAATAAAATAAGTTGTAAAATATATTGACAAAAATATATCATTAGTGTATAATATTTATTGTCAGTATAATACTACAACTTTTTGGCGGCATAGCTTAGTTGGCTAGAGCGTTCGGTTCATACCCGAAAGGTCATTGGTTCGACTCCAATTGCCGCTACCATATTTTTTAACTAAAAGTTAATATATTAACTTAAAAAGATGTCTAAAATTATTAGGCATCTTTTTTGTAATAAGGAGGCTAAAAATATGATAGATATTGAAAACTATTTAAACAACTTTTATAAGGGCACAAAAAATCCCTCATTAGATGCAATGAGATTCTTCATGAATGAATATAATAATTTTGAAAGTGAAATGAAATTTATTCATATAGCTGGTACTAATGGAAAAGGCAGTTGTACAGAAATTATAAGCAATATATTAAGGATTCAAGGATATAAAGTTGGTAAATTTATCTCTCCCCATTTGATTAAATACAATGAAAGAATAAGTATTAATAATAAACTTATTTCAGATGAAGAAATGTCTTCTTTGATTGAAGAATTAAAACCTAAAATAGAATTATATAATAAAAAAGAAAATAATAATATCACATTATTTGAACTAATTACAACTATTGCCTTACTATATTTTTATAGAAACAATGTGGATTTTGTAATTTTAGAAACAGGACTTGGTGGATTATATGATTGTACAAATATAATAAGTAGGCCTTTAGTATCTATCATTACCTCTATTGGTTATGACCATATGCAAATATTAGGTAATTCTCTACCAGAAATAGCTTATCAAAAAGCTGGAATAATTAAATCAAATTCTAATACTGTAATATTTAAGCAAAATAAAGAAATAATAAATGTCTTTATAAAGCAATGTGAAAAGAAAAACAATGCACTGCATATTGTAAGCAAGAATGATATTTCAAATTATAGTTATGATTTAAATTATCAATATTTTAATTATAAAAATATACCTGATTTAAGAATAAATTTGAAGGGGAAAATGCAAATTCAAAACGCAAGTTTATGTTTAGAAACAATAAATATACTAAAAACTCTTGGATACTTTATATCTGATGAAAGTGTGAAAAAAGGTCTAAGTACTGTAGTTCATAGAGGTAGAATGGAAGTTTTAAGTAATAATCCTTTAGTAGTATATGATGGAGCTCATAACGAACCTGCTATCTTAAATCTACTAAATATGATAAATATGTATTACTCTGATCTTAAAAGAGTATATATTATATCTATTTTAAAAAGAAAAGATTATGACAATATGTTAAAATTATTATCACAAGATAAAACTGCCTTATTTATATTAACATCTGGAAATGATTCGGAAAGATATGCTTCATCAGAAGAATTATTTTATTCAGCTAAAAAGTATATAAATCCAAAATCAATATTAAAATTGTCACTTACTAATGCAATAAAATACGTTATGACCTCTTCTACTAACTCTGTGAATTTATTTGTTGGTAGTTTTTATACATATAGTACTATATTTAAAGAAATAAGTTTATTAATTAGAAATAAACTATAAATCAAACATCAATATTAATTTAAGAAAAAGAAGCAAACTAAATTAGGTTTGCTTCTTTTTTAATTATTAAATATCTTTCTCATTAAAGTAATTACTTGTCTCTTGAAGATTAACAAAACTTAATTGTCTTTCTGCCTCATATGCAACAATAGCAACACTATTTGATAAATTAAGTGATCTAATTCCCTCTCTCATTGGAATCCTTACAGCATGTTCCATATTTTCAAGTATGTAAATTTCAGGTAATCCTCTTGTTTCAGCACCAAATACTATATAGCAATTATCTTCATATTTTACATCAGTATATACTCTTTGAGATTTAGTTGAAAGTAGATATATATTATTTGACTTAACTTTACTTTTAAAATCTTCTAAATTTTCATATTCAATAATCTTTACTTTATCCCAATAGTCCAGTCCTGCTCTTTTCATATTCTTTTTTACTGCTTTTTCTGAAATATCAAATCCATATGGTTTTACTAAATGAAGTGTTGCTCCAATAGCAGCACAAGTTCTTGCAATATTACCTGCATTTTCTGGTATCTCTGGTTCTACTAATACTACATTAATTGACATATAATCTCTCCTTTTTTCAAGTAAGATTATACCATTTGAGTATACTATTGTCAAACATTAATCAACAAATAGATATCACTTAGATAACACTTCCCAGGTATTAGTACCTACTATTCCATCAGGAGTTAAATCGTTTAATTTTTGAAATTCTATTACAGCAGCCTTTGTTTTAGGTCCAAATATTCCATCAACCTTTAATTTACCGATACTTGGATATTTATCAGCTGCTATATTTAAATACTCTTGTAACTCTTTTACAAAATCTCCTGTACTACCTTCTGAAATAATATTTTCAGACTGATCTAAAAAATCTACACCATTTACTAATGCATCTACTCTATTTGGATTTTTGTTACTTAAATATTGTAATTTATTCCATGTCATATCATCTACAATTCCACTTGGGGTTAATCCATTTAATTCTTGGAATTCTTTTACTGCATTTTTAGTTGCACTATTAAATATACCATCAATAGTAACGATAGGTAAACTTGGATACAATGTTACAACGTCAAGTAAAAGCTCTTGCAATTTCTCTACTTCTCTACCATTATCTCCTTCATATAATGTTTTCATTTTAATTTTATCATTTAAAATATTATTTGGTTTTTTATTCATGTATTTTTTATTCATATTATACATCATATTCTTTCTGTTATTAAATCTAATTTTTCTCATATCTATTCACCTTCCTACCTTATTATATTTATCTTGCTACTAGTTTAGAACTATAGTTAATTTACTTGAATAACATAAGAATTAATGGTAAAATATATATAAGGTGAGTATATGAAACATTATATTATGGTTAATCCAGCAGCTGGAAATAAAAAAGGATTAAAACGTGGCATTACTATAAAGAAATTACTCAATAAATATAACATAGATTCTACAATAGTTGTTTCAGAACATCCAGGTCATTTAACAGAACTTGCTTTACAATTATCACGCAAGCATAAATGTAGATTTTATAGCGTTGGTGGAGATGGAACTTTAAATGAAATAATATCAGGTATGATTGGTAGTTCTTCAGACATAGTTGTAGTTCCATGTGGAACTGGAAATGATTTTGTAAAAAGTATATCAAAATATATGAGTATGAGAAAGATAATTATTAATTCTATAAATAAAGACTCAACTCCTACTGATATTTTAAAATTAAATAAAAATAGATACTGTATTAATATATTAAATTGTGGGTTTGATGCAATGGTTGCAAAAAACGTAGATTTATTTAGATCTATTCCATTTATATCTGGTAAGGCAAAATATAATTTATCCATTCTTTATACATTACTTAGAAATAGAAATTACAAATTTAAATTAAGAATTGATAACGATAATATATTAAAACAAAACTTTACTTTAGTTGCAATTGCAAATGGTAAATACTATGGTGGTGGTATATGTCCATGTCCTGATGCAAATCCTACTGATAATATGCTAGATATATGTGCTGTTGACTCGACACGTGTAAGAGAAAAAGTAGTATTATTACCTAAATACAAAAAGGGAAAACATACTGAACTTACTAAAGCACATATATTAAAAGGAACTAAAGTTCAACTTGTGTCAACAAGACCATTCCCTATAAGTATTGATGGAGAAGTTTTCTATGATAAAAAAGTATCAGCACAAATAGTTAAAAATGCAATAAATATCGTGCATATATAGCCAAAAAAGTATAGCCTAAGCTATACTTTTTTATTTATTCTTCTTCACTTTCATCGTCATCAATTTCTACATTTGTTCTTGGTTTTAATAATGGATATAATACTACATCACGTATATTATAACTATTAGTTAAGAATTGTAAAAATCTATCTATACCAAGTCCCCAACCAGATATTGGAGGCATACCAAATTCCATAGCTTTAATATACTCATGATCAATGCTCATAGCTTCTTCGTCACCGTTTTCTTTTAATTTAGCTTGCTCTATAAATCTTTTCTCTTGCTCTCTTGCATCAACAAGCTCAGAATATCCATTTATTATTTCTTGACCATTTACTATAAGTTGAAATCTATCAGTAATTGAATTATTTTCGTCATTTGCACGTGCAAGTGGTGATAAATCAATAGGATGTTTAATTAAGAATGTTGGATTTATTATTTTAGGTCTACTTACTTTTTTATAAAGTAAGTCAATTAAATTACCTCTTCCTAAAGATTCAATATTCTCATCTTCTAATTCTATATTACATCTTCTTATCTCATCAAGTAATTCTTTGGCAGTTTCAAATTTATCTATATCGATACCACAGTCTTTTATAAGTAGGTCTCTAAAAGAAACTTGTCCCCACTCACCGCCAAAATTAATAGTTTTATCTCCTATTACTACATCTAGATTTCCATTAAATAACTTACCAATTATGTATATAATCATTTCTCTCATAAGTTTCATATTGTCTTCATAGTTATAATATGCACTATAGCCTTCTATCATTGTAAAGTCTTGTAAATGATTTACACTTATCCCTTCATTTCTAAAATCTCTTGCAATTTCAAATATATTATTAAATCCACCAATTATTAATTTTTTCAAAGTTAATTCAGGTGATATTCTTAAAAATACATCTGTATCATATGTATTATGATGAGTAATAAAAGGTCTAGCAGTAGCTCCAGAAGCTGTATTTTGTAGTATTGGAGTTTCTACCTCAATAAATCCTTTGCTATCTAAGAATTCTCTCATATATTTAATAAAATTAGATCTAAGTAAGAATCTCTTTTTAGTCTCATCATTCATTATTAAATCTAGATGTCTTTCTCTATATAAAATTTCTTGATTTGTAACTCCATGGAATTTTTCTGGTAATGGTCTGTACGCCTTTCCTAAGAAAGTATATTCTTTTATTCTTAGAGTTTGTTCTCCTGTTTGAGTTTTAAATATTTCACCTTTTACACCAATAAAATCTCCTACATCTAAAGTTTCATGTATAAGCTTGTACAATTCTTCTCCAACTTCATCCTTTTTTAAACAAAGTTGTATACGACCTTCTACATCTCTTAAATCTAGGAAAGAAATTTTTCCCATTTTTCTTTTAGACATAACTCTACCAGCTATAGAAACATTTTCTGTTCCTTCTGGTAAAGTCATTGCTTCTTTAATAGAATGAGTTGTAGTATATTTATCTGGTCTTGTATTAATTCCTAATTCTTTTAATTTTTCTTCCTTTTCAAGACGTATCTTAATTAAATCATTTTTTAAATCCATAATTCCTCCAAAAACATTACAATCTTTGTATGCTTAAAATTTTATATTTCATTACTCCACCTGGAGTTTCAACCTCAACTTCTTCTCCTTTTTTCTTACCAATAAGAGCTCTTCCTACAGGGGACTCATTTGATATTTTGTTTTCTGCCATATTAACTTCAGTTGCTCCTACAATACCATATGATATATCTTCATCAAATTCATAATCATGTACTGTAACTAAAGTACCTACACCAGCTTTTCTTGTTGAAACGTCATCATCATCAACGACTTTAGCAAGCCTTAATGTATTTTCTATTTCAATTATTTTTGCTTCAAGCAAAGCTTGTTCATTTTTTGCATCATCATATTCAGAATTTTCAGATAAATCTCCAAATTCTCTAGCTACTTTAATTCTTTCTGCTACTTCCATTTTTCTAGGTCCTTTTAAAACCCTTAATTCTTCTGCTAATTTATTATATCCTTCTTGTGTAAGGATAATCTCTCTATCACTCATTGTTTTTTACCTCCCAATATTTAATGTATATAATACAATAAACAACATTATTATTATACACTATCTGTCAAGTTTTAAGTTCATATCCTCTAAAATTAGGGCTCCTAACTTATTCTTGCTAAAGTTATCATCTGATAGTTCAAGCCTATTAAATAAAGTTGATAACTCATATTTATTCCTTTTATATACTTTAATATTCTCATTATATATATCATCATCTGCATTATTTAGATCTATATATTTTGATTTTTTTTCAAGAATATAGTGAGAATAAAAATCTTCTTTTTTTACTTTACTAAACATTAAATAAATATTATATTCTTGTATATTTCTTCTTTGTATTATATCTATTGTAGAACCAAATTCATCATTTAATTCATCTATAGATGTTGATAATTTTTTATAATCAATTTTATTTATTCCATTCATTCTAAGTACATCAATAAATTTATATCTTAAAATATACTCTTTAAGTTTATCTTCTATGTAGTCATTAATATCATTAAAAATAGCAAGTATTTTTAACTTATTTTGATTTATTGAATGTTCTTTTACATAATCATCAATATATTTAGTTAAATGATTTGACATTTTATTATCAATTAGTATTTCTTTTAATGATAAATCTTCTCTTTTTTTCTTTAAAGTATTAACTATATAGTTTTTGTATATATTACCATTTTCATTTTCAAAGTAATTACTAAACACAATATTTAACTTATCGATATTTTTAATCCTATTTTTTAAATCATTTTCAAAATATAATCTTCTTATATTTTTTTTGTTATTTACAATATTTTCTAATATATCTTTATTTATCTTTAAGCTAATATTATTTGTCATAGTTCCATTTTTCAAAAAATCTTCTACTAGCTCATATTTTAATATATTAGTCTTTGCTTTGTATTTTATATTACTTAAACTAAACTTTTTTTGAGCCTTTGTTTTACTATCTAAATTAGAAATATCTATAAAAAGAGTATTCATATATATCACCTCATAATAAATTACAAAATATATATATGAATATTAGAAAAACCATATTACTTTTCTTCTTTTATTTCATCTTTTTTTACAATATTCTTAATCATAGAAGCATTTTTTGTTCTATCAAGTTTTTTAAGCAACAATGCTTTTAATTCATCTCCAGTTAAATTTCTAGTTAGTTTTCCTGCTTCTGCAAGTGATATAATTCCGGTTTCCTCAGAAACAACAATTACTAAAGCATCAGATATTTCAGTAATGCCAACAGCAGCTCTATGTCTTGTTCCTAAACTTTTTGGTACTGTAACCTCAGAAGCAAGAGGTAATATACATTTAGCTGCTAATATTTGCGTTTTATCAATAACTATTGCACCATCATGAAGTGGTGTCCTTGGCATAAATATATTTTGAATTAGTTCTGATGAAACTTTAGCAGAAAGTCCTATTCCTTCTTTTAATACTTCTTCAATTTTTGTATTTCTTTCTATTACAATTAAAGCACCTATTTGTTTAAGTGACATTATTTCAACTGCTTTAACTATTTCGCTTATAGAATGTTTAACTAGTATATTATCGTCCATATCAAATACATCGACAATCTTGCTTCTACCAATTTTTTCAAATACATTTCTAAGTTCAGGTTGAAATACAACTATTAAAAGTAACATACCATATGTTAGGAAATTAGTAAGTATAAAATTAAGTATTACCATGTTAAATATTTTTGCTATTATTAGTAGTCCTATTAAAAGCAACATACCTTTAAAAATATGTTGTGCTCTAGTTTGCTTTATAAATTTATAAAAATAAATTATAAGTAAAGTAACTATAGCAACATCAGCTAGCAATATAAGTACTCTCATAGGGCTTGTTAAATCTAATGCTTCTACAAAATCATAAATCATAGATACAAATCCATTTATAATTTCTTGCATTATATCACCTCTTCCTTTGTACACTTTATTATTTATACACTTTGGATTGCAGATATTAATACAGCAAACATTGAAAATACCATTGAGAATAATAATATTCCAACTACTACATATTTTGCAACATTAGCAGCGCCTTTTTTTGCATTCTTCATACTTTTTCCCCCTATTAAAAATCAAATTTATCTTCAAACCAGTCAAGTAATTCATCAATTTTTACTCTAACTTGTTCCATACTATCTCTTAATCTTATAGTCACACAATTATCAGTTTGAGAATCAAAATCATATGTTATAGCAAATGGTGTACCTATTTCATCTTGTCTTCTATATCTTTTTCCTATACTACCAGTTTCATCAAAATCTACGTTATACTTTTTAGATAACATATCATAAATTTTCATAGCTTCATCAGATAATTTCTTTGAAAGTGGCAATACAGCAATTTTTATAGGTGCAAGATATGGATGTAAGTGTAAAACTACTCTACTATCATTTTCATCTATCTTTTGCTCTTCATAAGCATCACATAAGAACATAAGCATAAGTCTATCAACACCAACTGCTGGTTCTATACAATAAGGTATATACTTTTCATTAGTATCAGGATCTAAATATGTTAAATCTTCACCAGAAGCTTCCATATGTCTTGATAAGTCATAATTGGTTCTATCTGCTATTCCCCATAACTCACCCCAACCAAATGGAAATTTATATTCAATATCAGCAGTTGCATTACTATAGAAAGATAATTCTTCTTTAGTATGATCCCTAAATCTTAAATTTTCCTTAGTAGCACCTAAATTTAATAGAAAATTTATACAATAATCTTTCCAATATGCATGCCATTTTAAATCTTCACCAGGTTTGCAGAAAAACTCTAATTCCATTTGTTCAAACTCTCTAGTTCTAAATGTAAAGTTACCTGGAGTTATTTCATTTCTAAAAGATTTACCTTGTTGTCCTATACCCATAGGTAATTTTTTACGTGTTGTTCTTAATACATTTTTAAAATTAACAAACATACCTTGAGCTGTTTCAGGTCTTAAATATATTTCAGATTTTGCATCTTCTGTTACACCTTGAAATGTTTTAAACATCATATTAAATTGTCTTATATCTGTAAAATTTAATTTACCACATTCAGGGCATACAATATTATTCTCTTTAATGTAATTAATTGTCTGCTCATTACTCCAACCATCAGCTATTACATCTTTACCATTTTTTGCAGCCCATTCTTCTATAAGTTTATCAGCTCTATGTCTTGTTTTACATTCCTTACAATCAATTAATGGGTCTGAAAATCCGCCTACATGACCAGTTGTAACCCAAACTTGTGGATTCATTAGAATTGCTGTATCTATAGCTACATTATATCTATTCTCCCTAATGAATTTTTCCATCCAAGCCTTTTTTACATTATTTTTTAATTCTACACCTAATGGACCATAGTCCCATGTATTAGCAAGACCTCCGTAAATCTCAGAACCTGGATAAACATATCCTCTTGTTTTACATAGATTTACGATCTTTTCCATTGAATCTACCAATATTATTCCTCCTCAATTGTTATATCTAATACACCATGTTTTTTATCAACTAATTCGCCTTCATTAAATATAATGTGAACTTTTGAATCTTTAATATAATAATTCTCTAGTCCTGTTAAAGCATAAGTAAAGTCTGACTCATCCATTAACTTCTTAGATACAACATAACCTTTTATTGAATTTCTAACAATCATTTTATAATCTTTTCCAAGCATTGAAACTAAAATATCATTTTCTGCTATTTCTTCTCCTGTTTCTAAATCAATATTAAAGCACTCTACCTTATCTGTAGTTGATTTATTAGCTGAGTCATCAATTACTCTTTGATTAAGTGACAATATTCTTTTTCCCATTAAAGTATTATCATACTTATTATATGTTACTGTATAAGTATATTTATATTCTGCATCTTTCATTTGCTCTTTTAAGCTTAAATATCTTTGTGTATATTGATCATCTATTTTATTATTTAATTCTTCTAATTTTTCATTTCCTATACTTATTACTGGTATAGTAATGTTTGCTTTTATGTTAGCATTTTCCTGATCTGTTATTTTTTTATCTTCAACTTCATATTCAATATCTTCTAGATTTATAGTAGGAACAGTTTCCTCATTTGATAAATCTACTAAGTTTTGAACATCTGATTTATTTTGTCCTATTATTTGTGGTTCGCTTTCACTTTTTAAAGCTAAAACTATTAAAGCTCCACCAATTATAACAAACAAAAAAAACGCTATAATAGGTCCTTTTGAACTCTTTTTTGTTTCTTGATATCTCATTGTTTCCATATATTTATCACCCTCGCATATATTTTACTACATAATTACTCATTTTTCAACATTTTTTCATTTATATTACATACATTGTTACATTTATTTTCTTATAGATTTTACATTTATATTTATTCCAAATAAATTTATTCCTGTTGCAAAATCTATAGCATATATAGCAACATTTCTTATTTCAGAACTTAACTTTGGGATGTTTTTTCCAAACTTAATTTCTATATCTATATCAAGTTTCATTCCGTCATTATATTTTTGTGTATTTACTCTAAAAACCTTAGTAACTCCATCAACTTTAGATACTGCATAAGATACAATACTATTAATTACATTATCTGAAATATAATATTTTCCAAGATAGCTATATGTTGGTCTTATAATAGTTTTCTCTGTTTCTTGTTCATTTTCATCTTTATTAAAAATATTAAATATTTTAAGAGAATCTAAAAAATAACCTGAAAACTGTTTTTTTATTTCAAAAGTAGGAACAGGAACAACATGTTTACCATCTTCTACTCTCGATTTTCTAGCTTTATTAATTTGTTCTTCAGATGCTACATCCTCAATATATATAGTTTTATATATTTCTCCTAAATCTAAATTAGTAGCAATCTTTTTTACCATATCATCAGATGTTCCAAGTATTAATATTTTATCTGGTTTTTCAGCATTTAATACCTTTTTCATTTCATCTTGTCTAGATTTTTCTAGAAAAATAGCAGCTTTAACAGAAGCAATAAAATTTGCTTCTGTCTTAGCTGATTTTCCTGCAATTACTTTTGTATTTTTTATTAAAATAGCATCATCAATAATATAGTGTATATCATTTTCTTTAGCTACAGACTGAGCATTATAACTTTTACCAGTACCAGTCTTTCCTACAAACGCATATACTTGCATTACTTCACCTCTATACTTTCATAAGGTCTTTTGCTGTTAAACTAAATTTTCCATCATTTTCAATATCTATTACTTTTACTAAAATATCATCCCCTACTGTTAATACATCTTCTACCTTTTTAACTCTTTCATTTGATATTTTAGAAATATGAAGTAATCCTTCTTTACCAGGTAATATTTCAACTAAAGCTCCAAATTGCAAAATTTTTGTAACTTTACCCATGTATGTTTTATTAAGTTCAACTTCAGCAGTTATATCTTCTATTGTTTTAATAGCTTGATCTAATTTCTCTTGGTCTACTCCAGCAACAAATACTGTTCCGTCATCTTCTATATCAATTTTTACGCCTGTTTCCTCAATTATTTTGTTTATAACTTTACCGCCAGTACCAATAACATCACGTATTTTTTCTGGATTTATTTTTATAATTTCTATTTTTGGTGCATATTTAGATAGATGTGTTCTTGGCTTATCTATTGCTTTTAACATTACTTCATCTAAAATATATTCTCTTGCTTTTTTAGTTCTTGCAAAAGCCTCTTCTATTATTTCATATGTTAAACCATCTATTTTAATGTCAACCTGTATAGCTGTTATACCTTTCTTAGTACCAGCAACCTTAAAGTCCATATCGCCAAAGAAATCTTCAATTCCTTGTATATCTGTAACCATTATATATTTTGTAGAATCATCTGGCATAGTAAATAATCCTGTAGATATTCCAGCAACAGGTGCTTTTATTGGGACACCTGCATCCATAAGAGCAAGTGTTGAACCACATATACTTCCTTGAGAAGTAGAACCGTTAGAGCTTAGTACTTCTGATACAACTCTAATTGTATATGGAAATTCTTCTTTTGAAGGGATAACCGGTTCTAAAGCACGTTCTGCTAATGCACCATGTCCTATTTCTCTTCTACCAGGTCCACGTGCAGCTCTAGCTTCACCTACACTGTATGGTGGCATATTATAATGATGCATATATCTTTTTGTTACTTCTTCATCAATACCATCAAAAGTTTGCTCTTCCGATACTGTACCAAGAGTAACCATAGATAATACTTGAGTTAGACCACGTGTAAATAATGCACTACCATGAACTCTTTCAAACAAGCCTACTTCAGCACTAAGTTCTCTTATTTCATCATTTCCACGACCGTCAACTCTTTTGTTTTCTTCTATTACTAAATTTCTTACGGCTGTTTTTTCTGCTTTATATAAAGCTTCATTTATCATAGATTTATTTAAGTTATATTCTTCTTCACCGTATTTTTTTATATATTCTTCTTTTACAAATTCATTTACTTTAGTTACATTTTCATCTCTTGTAGTCTTACTTTTTGTTTGAACTGCCTCTTTAAATTTATCTGTTGCAATCTCTGCAATGAAGTTTTTTAAGTCCTCAGGTATTGCAAAAGACTTATAACTTGCTTTTGATTTACCTATTTCTTTTTTTATTTCTCCAATAAATTTACATAGTTCTTTTATTTCAGTATGTGCAAGTTTTATAGCTTCAAGCATTTTTTCTTCTTCTACTTCTGATGCACCAGCCTCAATCATACATACTTTTTCTGGTGTTGCAGATACAGTTAAATCAAGCAAAGATTTTTCTCTTTCTGCAAGATTTGGATTTAATATTAACTTACCATCAACAAGTCCAACTTTTGTTGTACCAACTAAAACATCAAAAGGTATATCAGAAATATTAAGTGCAATTGATGCTCCAATAGATGCTGGTACTTCTGGAAGTACATCAGGATCAACTGCTAAAACTAATACATTTATTGAAGTATCATTTCTATAGTCCTTTGGGAATAAAGGACGCATTGGTCTATCAATAACACGTGATACTAAAATGGCTTTTGTAGTTGGTCTTCCTTCTCTTTTAATATATCCTCCTGGTATTTTACCAACAGCATATAATCTTTCTTCATAGTCTACAGAAAGAGGTAAAAAATCAATACCATCTTTTGGTTCTTTAGACATTGTTACATTTACAAGTACTGCTGTTTCCCCATATCTAACTAAACATGAGCCATTTGCAAGTGGTGCCATTTTTCCTGTCTCTACCACAAGCTTTTTACCTGCAAACATAGTTTCAAATTTTTTATACATAAAAATCCTCCTTATATGAAATAAAGGTTGTAATAATAATTTCTAAGCTACATACATATAACTCACAAATTATTACTACAATTACCCCTTTATTTCCGAATATATTATACTATAATATATCAAATTCTTCAAGTAAAATAATAAATAATATTAAAAACGATGCCAAATTCTCATAATGAAATTTAACATCGCTTTTAAATCATCTATATTTTTTATAACTTATGAAAGTTCTGTTTCATAACCATTTTTAAACATATCTATTTGCTTCGGAAAATTGTTTTAATAACAGTACTTTCTTAAATAAACTCTTTACAAATTACAATTTTTTTGGAAATTCCAACTATCTTTACACATATCTTCTAAATTTTTATGTGCTACAAATCCAAGCTCGTTTTTTGCTTTAGTCGGATCTGCATAACATTTTGCAATATCACCTGGTCTACGTGGTGCTATTTTGTATGGTACCTTAACATTATTTGCCTTTTCAAATGCTTTAACCATATCTAAAACACTATATCCTGTTCCAGTACCAAGATTATATATGTATAATCCCTTTTCTTCTTTATCAAGTTTATCTAATGCTTTTATATGTCCAATAGCTAAATCAACTACATGTATATAATCTCTTACACCTGTACCATCTGGCGTATCGTAATCATTTCCAAAAACAGATAATTCGTTTAAAGTACCAGCTGCCACTCTTGTAATATATGGCATTAAATTATTTGGAATTCCTTGTGGTTCTTCTCCAATAAGTCCACTTTCGTGTGCTCCTATTGGGTTAAAATATCTTAATATACAAATATCTAAGCTATTATCTGCATTATATATATCTTTTAATATTTGCTCTATAAATAATTTAGTTGTACCATATGGATTTGTTGTACCACCTGTTTTACATTCTTCTGTTATTGGTATAATTTCTGGATCTCCATATACAGTTGCTGACGAACTAAATACAAATTTCTTTACACCATATTTTCTCATTGTATCAAGTAAAACTAATGCACCTGAAACATTATTTATATAGTACTCAATTGGTTTTTTTACTGATTCTCCAACAGCTTTGTAACCTGCAAAGTTTATTACTGAATCAATTTCATTTTCTTCAAATACTTTTTCTAATTTTTCTCTATCAAGATAATCCATTTCATAAAATTTAAAATCTTTTCCTGTTATTTTTTTTATAGCCTCTATAGCCTTTGGTTTACTATTATAAAAGTTATCTATTACAACTATATCTCTTCCGCTATTTAATAATTCAACACATGTATGTGAGCCAATATATCCAGCACCACCTGTTACTAAAACTTTTTTCATTTTTACCTCCTAAAAAAACACTTAGAACTATTTGTTCTAAGTGTATTATATACTATTCAATATATATATGTCAATACTACTTTAAAAGTGAAAGCCACATTTGTTTTATACTATCTGGATAGAATCTAGCAGCATTCTTTCTTGCATTTTCTCCCATTTCGTGTCTTCTTACAGTACTTTCAATAAGTAGGTTAATCTTCTCCTCCATTTTTATTACGCTTCTTTCAGCAATTAAAAAACCATCTTCATCATCAGTTATTATTTCTCTTGGTCCAACATCTATATCAAAACTAACACAAGGTAATGCACATGACATAGCCTCAGCAATAACTAATGAAAAGCTTTCACTCTTAGAGGTAAGTACAAATATTGAGCTATCACAAAACTCATCTATAATTTCTCTTTCATCTAATCTTCCTTTTAATAATACAGCTTCTTCTAATTTTAAATCAGATATAAGTTTCTTTAATTCCTCTTTTTTACTACCATCTCCAATTATTTTTAGCTTCCAATCATTATGTTTTTTATGAACCCTTTCAAATACTTTTATAAGAGATGGAAAATCTTTAACATCTTCAAGTCTTCCTGCTGATACTATCTGTTTACTATTTAAACTTGATATCTCATCTGTCTTATTTATCATATTAGGTATTACTATAATTTTAGGTCTTTTTGCTTTACTTTGAAGCCATTCCTCATATACTTTAGCAGCCTTTTTTGTCATTACCACTAAATACCTTATATTTTTAAATGAATGCCTTACTTTTGAAGCATATCTTTTAGTGTTTATATATGAATGTTCTTGAGACACAGTTATAATATCATTTCTTTTTATTTGCCTTGCGAATTCAATTCTTGTTGATATTAATATATCAGTTTGTAAATCTTTAGTTATTTTTCTTATACCAAAATATTTTGTATAGATCATTTTTATAGATTTTTTTAATTCCTTTAAGAAATCTACAATTTTCACTTTTTTAATAGCTTCCTTTAATTCTTTTTTATTTGGTCCATATGGAAAAATATATCTAACTTTAATTCTTTTATCTAGCTCATAAAAAGATTTTCCTAGTATATCGTATAACGAAATTATCTCAATATCATATTCATCTATTAAATTATTAGCAAGAGTAGTGACTTGTTTTTCTATTCCACCATAATTTAAATGTAACATTAGAAAAGTTATTTTTTTCATATTATTACCCCACTTATACAACAAAACGTTATATTATTTTAATATTCTTTTGTAAAAAAAGTTATCTTTATTATATGGTGCTACAAAGTTTTTAATAAATATTCTACATTCTTTGTTTTCAAACTCTGCAAAAGTTTCATAGCCATCACTATAATTAGAATAATTATTAATTTTATTTTCATATGTCCTTACAATGCTTCTATAAAACTCATTAAAATTAGTAACTGAAGATAAACATAGAATAACACCAAGTATTGCAAGTCTTATATACCATTTATTGTTTATTGCTGTATCAACAAAACTTATTATTTCAAGATATAACAATACTAAAATTGGTATAGTAGCTCTATTTCCTAAATCTAATCCACCACCTAAATAGAAAAGTGGTAATATTGCAAAAATTGCAAAATAACTAATAACTTTTTTCCTGTTTTCTTTTGTTATAATAATAGCATAAATTCCAAATTCTAATATTAGATATATAACATACATAAGTAATGCTATATATAAATCCCCTTCTTGCATTTTCTTTGCTAAAACAAATCCTTTATCACTCGAATTTTGCATAAACAATAATCCTATTGGAATTACTGAGAGTACTGCAACAATATTTGATAATGAAAATAGACTTTTTATTCTGCTAATAGTAATTTTTTCATTTAAATTAAATCCAAATATAATTACTATTAAAAACCATACTACAATTCCTATTACTGGAAAAGGTGAATAAGGTACAAGAAGTGCTGCATATACACCTAAATTCTCATATTTTTGTTCGTTTACAAATAATATTGTTACTAACCACGCAGGTATAGATTGGTTAAATACCCAGAAAAGCTGAGTTATAAATGTAGACATACAAAAGTAATTATTAGCTGTATCTATATGTTCAAGCCCAATTGGAGAAACCGTATTTCCTGTTATTGCATTTGAAATTACTTTTGTTATAACATCTATTCCACCAAACATAAAAAATACTAATAAATATCGTATTTTTACTTTATTAAATTTTCTAAAAACAAAATAAAAGAATAATGTAGTTCCTAATATTTGCCATAATAACATAAATATACTTGCTATATTAAAGCCAAATAGTTTACCAACTACCGCACCAGGAAGAAAGTATGCAAAATAATAACTTAATACTCCTTCATTAGAGCCTATTGAAGCTGTTTCATATTCCAAATTAGAATAGTCATATTTAACAGGCCATTCATTATTAATTAAGTCATGAAGTATAGCATTTCTTCCACTATAATCCCAATTTTGAAAAAATATTCCTCCTGCTCCAGACATTACATTAATGATTACTATAATTAAAAATACTATAGCAAGCTTTTTTAAGTTAAATATATTTTTATACTGTTCTTCGGTTTTACTTTTATATCTTTTTATTAAGCAAAAAGTTGCAAATAAGATAGCTAAAACTGCCGGTAGTGAAATATACCACTTAAACCAAAATGAAAGTAATATAACAATAGGAACTAGTAAATATAAACAAGTAATTATGAAGATAGATATATCTATTTTAAAAAATTTACTACTTTTACTATTTTCCATCAATCTCTCTCCATTTCTTTATTTCATCTTTATTTACAATAAAGCTATTTTTAGCTATATTAGCTAAATATTTATCAGAATAAGAATCAGAATAAAAATTAATTATTCTATATTTATCATACTCTTTATTTAATCTTAAAAGCTTTTCTTTTCCATAACAATTTTTACTTTCAAACTTACCAGTATTTTTATTTACCTTTGTTGCAATTAACTTGTCCACTCCGATACTTTTACAAATTTCATTTAGTAAAAATTCAGGAGATGCAGAAATTACAACTACATTTTCTTGCTTTTTATCTAAAAACCATTTCTTTATTCCACTTTTATGCAAATTCCAAAATTCTTCTACATGATTATCTATGTTCTTTATCCCTTTTAGGAAACTAAAGAATTTCTCTTTAAAAAATTCTTTTTCTTTTATGTTTAATTTATATAACAAAAAACCATAAATCTGAATTGGTAGATATCTTATTAATAATATATTTTTCTTTAAGGAATAAAGATAGAAATCTAATGTACTATCACTATAGTATATCGTTTTATCAAAATCGTATACATTTAAATCTAACATATTAACACCTTATATAATATAAATAATTCCAAACATAAACAATGCATATATTAATACAATAAGTAGTAAAATCTTGTCATTAACAATTACATCTACCGGATCACCATATGAATCTCCCTCAATATCTAAACTGTACTTCATAAGAATAATCATTATTACAGGAACAGTCCATATAAGTAAATTATTTCCTGTTTTTAATAATGTAGTAGGATCAACACACCAAAGTGAGTAAAATACAATGCATAAAGCAACACATACGTACATATTTTTATCCAAAAAGTCTTTTGTATAGCATTTTAATACTTCTCTTGATTTATCTCCTTGTTTTAAAATTTCATTTCTTCTTTTACCAAGTCCCATATAAAATGCTCCAGAAATTACAGTTAAATATAACCAGTTAGATAGCTCTATATCTGTAATCACTGCTCCATATAATACTCTTATTAAAAATCCAGCAACTAATATAACTATGTCTACAATAGGTTTCTTTTTCAATCCAAATGAATATGCTACATTTATAGCTAAATATAAAAGTAACAACATTATAGCAATAATTCTTTCATACCCTATAACAAATATACTTAATGTTATAGCTATTACACCTAATACAAGTGCAAGAATAATAGCTTCCTCTTTTGAAACCGTTCCTAAAGGAAGAGGTCTTTTCTTTTTTATTGGATGTTTTTTATCATTTTCTATATCTTTTATATCATTTATTATATATACTATTGATGATGTAAAGCTAAATATTATAAAACCTACAATACAGTTTGTAAGATTATGTATATCAAGTAATTCCCCACTAAAAACCAAAGGTAAAAATATTAGTACATTTTTTAAATAATGTTTTATTCGCATTAATTTCATATATTCTTTTATTTTGCTCATTTATTATTCTCCTAATATCTTATTGAAAAATTATATAATTGTTTTTCCATACTATTATTTAATGGTACTAAATTATATTTAATATTTCTATCTTTTAAATAAAATAATATACCGTAAGCCTCTTTTGATGTTAAAGCAATGTTAACTACTTCTTCCTCTTCTTTTTCTTCTGTAAAATAATAAAAGTTTTTATTTATTCCTCTTGCTATATTTAAATCATTTATTCTCCATTTTATAAAATAAAGACAATTTATAACTAGTATGACTGATACAAAAATAGCAAAAACATTTAAAGTTAATTTTGTAAATTTACTACAATTATTTGCTATTACAAATAATACGAATAATGAAATAATTGGTATTAAATATAACTGTGGAGAATACCTTGCCCACCATGCTTCATCCAGCATAACTGTAGTTAAAATAACTCCTAACAAAATTAATAATATATACGTTCCAATTTTTTTATTTATTTTATAAAATGGTATAATACTAAATATTAAAATAGCGATTGATATAATAAATATACCACTAAATAAAACACCATATCCGCCTATTCTAAGATCAGGTATTCCTAATCCTTGTTTTTCTTCTTCTGATACTGTAAAAGGTACTTTTAACTCTGGATCTTCGCCTGTACTGTAAAGTACATTTTCTGACTTAGAAAAAATAGATTCAAATAATTTTTCTGCTCTATTTTTACTACCAAAAGATACTGGTTGCATAATAGTAATAATATCTACTTTTCCTTCACCAAATAATGGATATAAAGGATTTTTATGGTCTATTGTATTTTTTACATAAGAAGAGAATCCTACTATAACTACACCTATTACAACAATAATTGCAAACCTAGAAGTTAACTTTATTATATTTTTCTTAAATTCATTATTTTTCCATGATTTATATAACCATGATAAATAAAACAAAATACTAAATATTCCAGAAAATAATAGTCCTGTAAATTTTATATTCATACATATTATAATTGAAGATGCAAGTAATAACCATTTTTCAGTATCTCCTATATAATCAAACTTCTTATCAGTTATCATTATTAAGAATAATATTATGGCATAAATATATAGCCCCATTATACCATCAACATAATATGAAAACATCTGTGCACAAATAATAGGATTTACTACAAGTAATATAGAAACAATTGCAGATTGCCATATTTTTAAATGTCTCTTTGAAAGATAAGCAAACACTAAACAAGCAACTGATATCATAGTAAGAAATACTATAACTTTACCTGATTCTATATCACCTGTTATTGAATAAATTGATGCAGCAAAGTTCCACGTAGCTTTTGGATAATGATCTATCCATAAACACATTTTTTCATCTGCCATTTCTGGATTATTATCTTTTATATAGTCAAGACTACTTTGTCTTGTTGGATTCCATCCTTCATTTAAAATTCCAATAGCCACTTTATGATAATAATTTCCATCTGCAGTTAAATCATAAGTATAACTTATAAGATAAGTAGATATGATTACAAGTATAATTGCAACTACTATGCTTATACATCTATAAATGTAGTCTTTTTTTATGTTTTTTCTTCTTAAAAATAAATAAACAGCTATTGTTATAATAGATGATACAATAACATTAGCAATTGACATTGGAATATTTATAAATTGAAATAATGTTGTAACCATTATATCTATAACTATAAATGATAAAATTAAAACACCAATATCAAATATAATATTAACAAATTTATTATCCTTCATATGTACCCCTTAAATTTTATATAATTATAACTCAAATATATTATAAAAGTCAAAGTAATACTTTGACTTTTATTTCATTAAATATTATTTTTCAATATTAATCTCTTTATCAACAATATATTGAGGTCTCTTCTTACTCTCATCATAAATTCTAGCAATATATTCAGATATAATCCAAATAGAAAGTAATTGAACACCAGCAAAAAATGTAATTGCAACTATTATTGATGTCCATCCAGCAGTAAGACCACTAAATTTAAATATATAAGCAACTATTGCATATATTAACAATAAAAATGAAATTATTATTGAAAATACGCCAAGACCACCGACAATTTTTAATGGTTTTGAAGAAAAACTAATTATTCCATCAGATGCTAACTTTAACATTTTCTTTAATGGGTATTTAGTTTTTCCAGCAAATCTTTCTTGTCTTTCATATTCAAATGGAACTTGCTTAAATCCAACCCAACTAAATAGGCCTCTTAAGAACTTATTATGTTCAGGCATTGAATTTACAACATCTATTACTTTTCTATCTACTAATCTAAAGTCTCCTGTATCTTTAGGAATTTCAACATCAGATAAAGCATTTAATGTTTTGTAGAACATGCTAGCTGTAAGTAACTTAAATGCTGATTCACCTTTTCTTGCTTTTCTTTTTGCATATATTACTTCATTTCCATCTTCCCATAATTTTAACATATCAGGTATTAATTCAGGTGGATCTTGCAAATCTGCATCTATTATAACTACAGCATCTCCTGTTACATATTTAATACCTGCTGTTACAGCACATTGATGTCCGAAATTTCTAGAAAAAGATATAACTTTTACATTCTTATCTTTAGAAGCTATTCCCTCTAAAATTTCTAATGTCTTATCCTTGCTTCCATCATTTATAAATATTAATTCATAAGTATAATTTTTTAAGTCATCACATACTTTCTTTAGTCTTTTATAACACTCATTTGCTACTTGTTCTTCATAATACATTGGTACAACAACTGATAATTTATTTGTTTCTTTCATTTTTCTCATCCTTTCAAGATTATTCTTTAATAAATCTAAATATTATATATATATAACCTCTTTTTAATTAAATTTCTAGATATTTGAATATATTAGTATATTTTATGCTTCTTTTAAAAACTTAACTTTAACAATACGATTATATATATAATCTATACCATAACTAGCTAATAAAATAAATATTGGTATATAATTGATTATATATCTAGATCTAGTTTCCCAAATTAGCAGGAATAAAATAAGTCCAAAAACAGAAAGTAAAAAGCAAAATTTATATTTGTCTAAAGTTATTGATTTATTTATTAATGTTACTATAGCTGAAAATAGTATTAATACCATAATTGTCATATGCTCAATTTGTGAAAAATATAAATAGTAGTCTTTATATTTTCCAGAATTTAATATGAACTCATGATATATTCCGAAATTTTGAACATTTCTTCCTAATTTTTCAGGTGCAAAGTAAGTTCCATCGCCCCATGTATAAACTAATTTATTAGTGTAAAATTCTATTAATTTATTAGAATCGATATAGTTTTTTAATCTCTCTTTTATAACTTTTATATTTCCTTCTTGTTTTTGTTGTTTTGTGTCAAATTTAAATGTATATTCAACATCTTCTTCGCAATAGCCACCCTTATCAGTTAGTCCCATCATAACCCAATGAGTATAAGGAAATTGTTCTTTATCAAGCTTTGCTTCATCAAAAAGTTTACTTTGCATTAGATTCCATAATCCAAATAATACTATAACAGGTACAATAATATAAGCTATACTATATATATCGTTTAACCTTTTTGCAAATAATATTTTCGTTATAAATAAAGCAATTAATATAATAACTGCAGTAAACTTTAATAACATTCCCATAGTAATAAAAATACCTGCAAGTGTATAATATAATATTTTTTTCTTTTTGTTATCTGTTTTACCAGCTATTATATCAAGATAAATAGGTAATATAATAAAAGGCATTGATATAGTATCAGTATAAAATATAGGAACATACGTAATTATTGGTGTCATTATACACATAATGAAAAATGCAAATAATGCTTTCTTTTGCCCAAATATATGCTTTGCAGTTAAATAGGTAAAAAGTATAGCAATATCAATACATATAATATTACTAACAATTCCTACTGAAATAAAATTTTCTATACCAAATAAAGATGCAATTTTATATACGTATTTTAACCCAATAGCTAGAGCAATATTATTACTATATTGATAAAAATAAGATACATCACTAATTGCTTCTTTTCCTTGTGCAGAGTCAACAGCTGCATAATACACACTGCCAAAGTCCCAAGATGGTTTTACATAAAACCAAATAGCAAACAATATTTGAATGGTTATTAAAATTATAAAAGTAATAGCTATTATTTTTACATTAGAATTTTTGGAACGTTTTGAAAGTAATTTATAAATAAAAAACAAAATAATTCCAAATATTACTATTCCAGTAAGTATAATTACAATATTACCATCTAAAAAGTTAACATGATTATTAAATAAACAGTTAATAACAATATAACCAAATAACAAAATAAAAACTATATAAAAAGTATAAAGGAGTATCTTCCTCGTTTTTTCCATAATATTCATCACCTTTAGCTCTTTTTTTCCCTATTAAATATAAGTAATTTACTCATAAAATAATTAGCTATAATTACAAGTACATTTGATAATATTTTAATAACTATATCATTAATATGTAATAAGCTTATTCCTATATACATTACTACCATATCAAGAAGTAATGATAATATTCTTGCAACAAAAAAAGAACTAATTTCTTTTAACAATTCTTTTTTTGTTGTTGTTTTACTTTCAAATACATACTTTTTATTTGTAACATATGCAAATAAAACAGATAAAATCCATGCAATAACATTACTTACTAAATAATCAATGTGTATTAATTTAGCAAGTATTGTATAAGAAATAATATTAACTAATGTCGTTAACGCACCAAAAAATAAATATAATATACCTTCCTTATACTTATCATAAATTGATATTAGTGGTTTTAGTATTTTGAATCTTCTAAATAGATTTACAAACAAATCTATAAAGTTATCATTAGATTTTTTCATTTGGTATCCCCCTAATTCTATTAAGTATTCTTTTTATTCGTATTTTTATTGATACACAAATATCCACTACTCTTAACATAAATTTCATATTATGCCTTCTAAAAAACAATTTTGCTTTTTCTGGTTTACTAGCCCATGTTGCATCATAGCGATGAACTAAACAAGAATTTTCAGTAAATTTATTATCTTGATAATCATAACTTAGTGGGTAAAAATATTCTCTTGGATATACTGTAATTTTACCATCATTTAAATATTGAACTTCATTACTAGTTTTATCTAGACCATATTCAAGAAGTTTTTTAGTTATTTGAGCAGGTATTGTAACAGTATATATATCATTACCACCTGTAAATTGTTTATGAGAATCATATATTTTTATCATATCTTCTATAAATTCATTATGTGGCTTTTTTGCACCTATTACAGCTGCATTAACTAGACCTGAGTCTTCTATCCCCATAAACACATCGTTATTTTCTAATATAGGTCTTATATCTTTTATAATTTCCATATCAGTATCAAAGTATACTCCACCATACTCTGATAAGGCCTTTAGTCTTGCATAATCAGATACGAAAGCCCATTTTTTATTCTCATATGCCTCTTTAACAAATGGATTTTGAGTAAAGTCAAAGTTATCTTCATTCCATAGTTTAATTTCATAATCTGGTAAAAACTCACTCCAGGTTTTCATACACTTTTTAGCAAGTTTTGATAATGGTCTTGGACCAAACCAACAATAATGAATTATCTTTGAATTTTGATTTCCCATATATTTTCTCCTTTAAATTACATTTGTATATCTTATGGCAAAAAATCTATAATAAATTTTAGTTTTTAAATACATATTAAGTTTATTATAATCCTTGCTTCTTATTGCTTTATGAAGTAATTCATTTCCAACCTTTTTTAAAACACCTTGTGTAGATATTTCTTTTATAAAATATTTATTATTTATTAATCTTTTTTCTATATTTTGAATTCTGTCACAAAAGCCTTTAACTAGTTCTTTTTTCTTAGAGGAAAACATTATTTTTTCTAAGAACTCTTCATAGAAACGTCTTGTACAAAGCATATATTCTGCCCTTTCCTTATCTTCTTTTGAAAGATTTAAATTATCTATTCTATCTAAAGATATTTCTAATGCATCAATTAAATTAAGTCTATCTATATCGTACGCTTTATTCATAACTGAATCACTATTTTGATAATATTTATAATACATATTAGGTAAATAGACTATTTTTTTGGCTTCTAGTACAATTGATGGAATAATTGCTAAATCTTCATAATTTATATGTTCTGGAAACTTAACATTATTAAATGATTCTTTAGATATTATCTTATTACAACATGATGGTAAAATAAGGACATCAAAACATCCAAATTTATTATCCTCTATATTTAAATTTTTTGCTTCTATTCTTCCAGAGTTTTCTGGGTTATTTTCAATTATGTTTTGAAAATCACAAATTGCAATATCAGCATCTTCACTTTTAAGCTTAGATAGCATGTCCAAATACATATTATCATCTATATAATCGTCAGAATCAATAAAACTTATATATTTTCCTCTAGCTTTACTAATTCCAACATTTCTTGTTGCACCTCTACCTTTATTTTCTTGTTTTATATAAACTATGGTATCAGGAAAATTTTTAACATAGCTCTCTATTATTTCATCTGCATTACCTTTAGAGCCATCATTAATTATAATAATCTCTACTTTATCTTTTACTAGTTTTATAGCCTGTATAATTGAATCAATACATCTATTTAAATATTTTTCTGTATTGTAAACTGGTACTATAATAGATAAATATATATCATTCATAGTTTTCTCCTAACCATTTATAAATTCTTTTAGTTTTTCTTCTACAAATACATCATAATCTTTTTTCCATTCTTTGTATAATGAAATAATTTCATCTTTATTCTTAACAGCCTCATTTGCTTTATTTGCTATCTCATTAATATCATCTTCACTTTTTACAACTAAGTAATCATATAACTTTGAACCTTTAAAATAGTGATGATTATTTCCAGTAACACAAGGTACACCAAGTTCTAGACTCTCAAGTGGAAGTACTGGTGAACATTCAGTAAATGTTACATACATATTTACATCATTTTTTGCCATTCTATCTAGTAATTTTTGTCTTGGCATATATTTTAGATTTTTTTCTTTTATTTCTATATTCATAAGATTACAAAAATTTGTAGTAAGTTTACTTTCTGGTGCTATATCTACAATAGCATTAGGAATTAAAGAAATCGCACTTAGTTGGTTAAATGTATTTTTCTCCCATCTGCTGCCAGCAGAATATAACCCTACAACTATTTTATCACTTTTTATTTTCTCTACATTAGATGATATATTCTTTACTGTATTAGGTACAAAATATGCATTATATCCCTTTTGTTTATAAAACTCTGCCATACTTTCTTTTGCAAATCCAATTGAATATGCTATTTTTCTATCTAATAATTCCATTATTGAATATAGAAAATATGGTTCATCTCTTTGAACAAGCATTGCATGTGAACCATGCCAAAAGAATTTTATCTTAATATCTGGATTTTTTTCGTGTAAAATTTCTGCAATACGCTTCCATCCAAAAGTAATAGAGCTAAAAACAACTTGTGATATGCTACAATTGATTATTGTTTCAGCTATCTTATCTGCAACTTTCTCGCTAAAAACTTCTTTTAATGCAATAGTATTTTTAAACATATCCTTTGTTGAATGCATAACACCAATACACTCAGGATTATAAAAAGCAATCATATCTTCATTTTGATATGAAAATATTTCTTCCAATACTTTTTTTACTTCACTTTTAGAATAACCACTTCTAAATACAATATTATTTATTTTTTTTAAATGTCTTGACATATTTTCACCACTCTACATTACATACTTAAAAATTCTTCAACGCTTTTTTTACTTTCTAAATCGTAATTATTTTTCCATTCTTTATATAATCTAAAAATTTCTTCTTTATTTTCTAGAGCATATTTAATTTTATCTTTTATAGCTATAACATCATCTTCTCTATCGACTACCAAATACTTTTCAAGTTCTGTATCTTTAAAATAATGATGATTATTTCCACTTATACATATTGTTCCAACTTCCATACTTTCTATTGGTAACATTGGAGCACATTCAGAAAATGTTACATATAAATTTATATCATTACAAGCAAGTCTTTTTAATAATTCTTCTCTTTTTACTCCCTTTGATATTCCATTAATCACATTACCAAACTTAGAAGTAAACACTTGAGATTCAAAACTAAGTGGTACAGAATCTATAACTGCATTATCAAATAGTGAAGCAGCCGCAATCTGAGTAAACATATTCTTACGCCATCCAAGTCCAGCAGCATACATTCCTATTTTTAAAGCAGAATCTTTTTCTTCTATTCTTTTTGCCTCATATTCTTTTTTATGTTCTTTTATTAAAGTAGATAATTCATCACTAAGTCTAACTGTATTTTTTATAAATGCTGCTTTATATCCTTGTGCTACATAAAAATTAAGTAAACTCTCTTTACATGTACCCATTACATCAATTATACCATCTTTATGTAAGTTAATAACAGCTAAGTTAGTTCTCCAATTTATATCTTCAATTACTTGTGAATGGCTACCATGCCAAAAGCTCTTTAATAAAATATCTTTGTTATTTCTTTTTATTTTTCTTGCTAAACTTTCCCATCCATCTGCAAAAGCACTAAATATAACTTGTTTAGGTTTTATTTCAGATATCTTTTGGACTATCATGTCTGTGTAAGAGCTTTTTGGTAGTTCTTGAAGTGGAACTAAGTTTTCAAATAATTCTTTAGTTGCACTTGTAACTCCCATCCATCTTGGATTATGAAATATTATATAGTCTACATTCTTTTTCTTATATCCTTCTAATACTTCAAGTGTTTCATAAACAGCCTTCTCAAGTTCTTCCTTATTAGAATCGACACCTAGTTTTTGCATCATTTTATATTTCTTAGCTCCACCTTTTTGTCTTAAAGATTCAATAAGCGAATTATAATATGAACTTGCTGCTCCACCATATTTTTCAAAAGTATTTAATTTTAATTTTTGTTTTTTAGATAACTCTACATTTTTATGATATATTAGCTTAGTATTCTCACTAAATCTTTTTCCATGTTTTTCATAATCTATTGGAAAGAAATAATCATAAGGATATATGTATAGTTTCTTATCTATATTTACTAAACTATTATATGTATTTGATAAATCTCTATTTATTGCCTTAGATATAGCTTTAGTTATATTATCAAACTTGTTTTCCTTTATTACATCTAATATATTTTTAATATATTTATTGTTTGCATTTTTGGCCCATATTACATTAGTTGAAACCGTATTTTCTGTGTCAAAGCCTAAAAATGCATCATTTTCAAATAATGTATTCATGCTACTGCCAAATGAAAAGTTGCCATCAAGTAATAATCCTGGGTTATTATATATAAAATATAATTTTACATAATCATTATATAATATATTTGAAGTTTCTATATCTACGTTTTCCATTATAGCTTTTTTATCTATAATATTAATCTCAAAATAGTTAAAAAACTTTTTACATTTTTCTATGTATTTTTCATCACCACTAAATAAATAGAGCTTTTTCATAATCCACCTACTTTTTATCTTCTTCCTCTTATTTTTTTAACAAATGCTGTAACACCTGACTTTTGAAAGAATTTAATCATTGTTCTATACCATTTATGTTGCCATAATTTATTTACTAATTTACTTCCTGAAACATGAGAATTATCAGGATTAAAGTAATATTTTCTATCAAGTTCATTAAATAATACTAAATATCTTTCTGCTAAATTGTAATCATATTTTATATCTTCTAGTTTAATTTTTGTTCCTTCTTTTATTGTGTTTTCAATTATATTTAACATTTTGTCTTGCATTTGACTTACTGTAAATCCATCTAAAATTCTTTTTCTACAATTATTTCTTATATCTTTATCATCTACTACTTCTATTATTGCTTTTACATATGAGTCAATTTCTTCATTAGAATATTTGTAATTATTTATATCTTTATTTGGATCTTGGAACAATTTAATAGTTCTTCCACAAGTATTATCAACTAATTCTTTTTGACCACCTACATCAGCAGTTATTACCGGTACATTCATTGCCAAAGACTCATATGCTGTAAGTGATAATCCTTCAATCATTGAACAAATAAGTGTAGCATCAGCTATTTTATAATATTCTCTTATATCATTTTTTGCTGGAATAAACACTATATTATCAGAAATTTCATATTCGTTTACTTTTTGTTTTACGCCATCTAATAAATTACCATCACCAACTACAACAAAAGCTATGTCTTTTCTTTTCTTAACAAGTTTATTTAATATTTCAACCATTAGATATGGTCTTTTTTGCTCAGCAATACGGCATGGGAATATAACTTTTTTCTTATTTGCTATTTTTTCTAATAGTTTATCTTTTGATGGTTTAACTTCATCAGGATTAAATTTCTTCTCATCAGTTCCAATATATACAACATCAATATCATTTTTTTGTTTGTTCATTTTTTCGAACATTATATCAATTAGATATTTAGAACATGTATAAGTATGGTCTAAGTATTTTTCAACAGCTATAGAATCCCTAGGGAAACCACCATCTCTCCAGTGCCATTCTTCCATATGTATATAATCTATAAATGGTATATCATGAAATTTTAATTTTAACCAAGGTATTAAATAATATCCATATAAGCTATTACTTTCAAATACTAAGTCAATATTTCTTGATTTTATTAGATATGATATGAAAGCAGGCCAATCTTCTTTATCAAGAAAACTTGTTAAATCAAATATATCACTTGTATATTTTTCAAATTCCTGTCTCCAAACATAAGTTGATACTTCAGTAGTTACAACAGTAATATCATAACCTTGCTCATATAATTTTTCTAATAAATTTATATTAAATCTATCTGCTCCTCCTAAAGTCATCCAAGGAAACATAAATAGAATTCTTTTACCATTCTTTATAGGATTTAAAACTGGTAAATTTAAATCGAATTCATATGGATGAGATGAATAAGGTTTAAAATTACTAGAATTTGGATACTGAATAGCACCTACTCTTTTATTTATTGATTTAGCTGATTTAATTACATTATTAGTTGCAATTTTATTTCCTTTTTTATCAGCACTTAAAGTACTAAGTCTTCCAGTATGTTGTTTCCTATACCATGAAGTATAATATGACATTCTAAGTGGCTTCTTACCTTTTTTTAATAAATTAATCCATAGTTGCCAATCCTCATGAGACTTATTTGGAGATGCAGAAAATCCACCTACTTCTTGTATGTCTTTTTTCTTTATAAGTGCTGTACAAGTAAGTAAATTCATTTTCTTTTCTTTTAGTGTATCAAATTTTTGATTCCATAAATATTCATGATAACCAAATCCAACAGAATCACCATATACCCATGAAACTTTTGGATGAGTATATGCAGCAAAATATGATGTTTCAAGAGCAGTTGGATCAAGTAAATCATCATCATCTAATATAAATACATAATCAGCTACAGCTTTGTTAATTCCATCATCTCTTGTTGCCGGAGCCCCTTTATTTTCTTTATTAAAAATAACCTTTATTCTTTCATCAAGTTTTTGTATTTCTTCTAATCTTTTTTTACTATTTTCATCTTTACTTCCATCATCTACAATAATCCACTCCCAAAATGGAAATGTTTGATTTAAAATACTATTTGCAGTTTGGAATATGAACTCTTTAGCATTATAACTTGCAGTTATAATACTAACTAAAGGTGTAATATTTCCAACCTTTTCTCTCTTTCTTAATATTTTTCCTGGCTCTTTTGTAAAATCAAAAAAATTTATTTCTTTCAAATTTTTCACCTCAAGTATGTAATATAAAAAATTATTTAACTTTTATTTATTAACTTTCTTAATTTTTCAATTATTTTATAGGATCTAGAACTTTTAATTGCAACTATTTCTTCACTTTTAATATCTATTTCCTTTGATTTTTGAGCAATAATTGAATTTAATTCACTAATGCATGATTCTTTACTACAAAGTAAATTATTTATATTTTCTAATTCATGATACATATTGTCTAATTCTTTTTGTATATAATCTTTTTCATTAAAATTAACAATATATCTTTCAAATAACTCTTCATTATTTAAGAATTCTTTTGTTTTATTTTCATCCTTATAATTTAATTCTTCAATACTTTCTTTTAGCTTCTTATACATTATTTTGGACGAAAATTTTTCTAAAATTCTATTTCTACAGCATTTCTTTAAATTTATTCTTTCTTCATCATTTAAATTTAAGATTCTAACTATCTCGTTTACGTATTGATTAATTTCCTCATCAGAGTAATCAAAATTATACTCGTCTTTTGATTTAGATTGATAATTTTTAAGAACGGCACCTACTGTGCTATCAACTAATTCCTTCTGACCACCCACATCAGAAGGTATTACAGGTACACCCATTGCAAGAGATTCGTATGTTGTAAGTGTTATTCCTTCAGATAATGAAGTAATTAAAGTAACATCAGAAACCATATAATATGGTCTTACATCATCTTTATATCCAACAAACTCCACAAACTCCGATAAATTATTGTTATAAGTAAAATCTTGCATATCAGATAAAGCCTGTCCACTACCAACAACTAATAAAATAACATCCCTTTGTTTTTCTACCATTTTTTTTAAAATTTTCAACATTAAAATTGGCCTTTTTATGTATGCTAATCTACAAGGAAATAAAATAACCTTTTTACCAGCAATTTTAGATAAAAGCTCATCATCTAACTTTTGTATTGGAGCTGAGGGATCAAATTTATCTGTATCAATACCTAAATATATTACCTCAGTATTTTTATTTCTTTTATTCATATCCTTTTCCATAACATCAGCTAAATGTTTACTACATACATATGTTTTATCAAGGAAATTAGAGATTGCAATAGAATCTCTTGGATATCCACCATCTCTCCATTCCCATTGCTCAGCATGTAAAAAATCAACAATATGTACGTCTGGGAACATAGATTTTAACCAAGGTATTACTATATAACCATACATACTATTACATTGAAATATAGTATCTATATTTCTTGTCTTTATTATATGAGCAATAAAAGCAGGCCAATCTTTTCTTTTTAGAAAAGTACTTAAATCAAAGAATTCATCAGTATATTCCTCAAATTTTTGCCTTAATTCATAGTCATGTACTTCTGTAGTTATAATTGAAATTTCATATTCATTTTCCTTTAAATACTTTATATAATTTAAATTAAATAAATCAGCACCACCAAATACAGCCCATGGTATGATAAATAATATCTTTTTGTTATTACTTTTATTAAATATTTTAAATTCTTCTTTAAATAAATAAGGATATTTTAAATATTCGTTATTATTTTTTAGTGGAAATTTTAAATATTCTTTCAAACTAAAATTAAGACTTGGGTTAAAATCTTTATTTGAAGCAAAACTTCCATAAAAGCTCATACCTACTGAGGATAATTCTTCTTTAAAATCATTTATTAATATTTCTTTTTTAGCAAAAAAACAATCTAAAGCAGTTTTTTCATCTTTATTTTCAATAACACTATATAACTTTTTATCATCTATACATGCTACATTTGCATAAGAAATCTTTGCGTCTTTGTTAGTGTACAAAGAAAAGAAACCACATTCTAATAATGTATTATCAATTATATAATTAGTTTCTAAATTAAAAATAATATTTGATTTAGCTTTACTATAGCCATATCTTCTAGCTAAATCTAGACCTTCATTAGATTTATTATATACAAAGAACCTGTCATCCATATTTTCTAGTTCTTCTAACACATCTTGTGTTCCTTCTTCTGTACTGCCATCATTTACAATTATCCATTCAAAGCAAGGAAATGTTTGTGCTAATATAGATTTTGCAATATCAAAAATTACTTTCTTTGCGTTATAATATGGAGTAACTACAGAAATTAAAATATTGCTTTTATCATATTCCAATTTTCTATTATAATTACGCTTTATTGGAGTAGCATTAAAATCAAAAAAATCTAGTTCACTCAAAACAATCACCTCACTATAGAGTGTATAAATATATTAGCCTTGCTCTTTTAAATATTCTTCAATTACAACATCAGTTTTGTCATCTAGTCTTATTTGTCCGTTATATAACCAAACAGCTCTATCACAAAAACTTTTAACTTGAGGGACACTATGTGAAACAAATACCATAGTTTTTCCTTGTTGTTTTAATTCTTTCATTTTATTTAAACACTTATCTTGGAAGTGTGCATCACCAACAGCTAATATTTCATCAATAAGTAAAATTTCAGCTTGTACATTAACTGCAATAGAAAAAGCAAGTCTCATATACATACCTGAAGAATATGTTCTTACAGGTGTATCAATAAAATCACCTAATTCAGAAAATTCTATTATCTCATCAATAATAGGGTCAACATCTTTTCTTCCTAAGCCATACATAGATGCATTAAAATAAATATTCTCTCTTCCTGTAAAATCAGTATTAAATCCAGCTCCAAGTTCTATCATACTTGAAACTTTACCATTTATTGTAATTTCACCTTTTTCTGGATAAATTATTTTATTTAATAATTTTAAAAGAGTTGATTTACCAGAACCATTAACTCCAATAAGAGCAACAGATTCTCCTTTTTTTATTTCTAAAGATATATCATTTAAAACAACATGTTTTGTCTTTCTATTTCTTTTTAAATTTGCTAATCTTTCCTTTAAAAAATATGCTTTATCTTCATATACTATAAATTCTTTAGTTACATTTTTTACTGATATAGCAATATCATCTTTTTTCTTCTTAGATTTACCTGCCATAGTCTATACCTCCTCTGCAAAACGTCTTTGTAGTTTGTTAAATACTACATATCCAATTATAAATATAACTATTGAAACAACTAAAACTATACCTAGACTCTTAAAATCTGGGAAAGTTTGAGAATATAGTATACTTTGATATCCTTCCATAATTGATACCATTGGATTTAATCTATATAAATCAACATATTTTTCAGGTACCATTGAGATACTATATAATATTGGAGATGCATACATCCATATCATCATTACAGGATTCATAATATATTGTACATCTCTTACATACACATTTGCAGCTGATAATAAGAAAATTATTCCCAAAGTAAATAATGCTTGTATAAATACCATAACAGGTAAAAACAACGCAAACCAAGATACTCCAACACCTGAAACAAGTAAAGCTATAAATATTATAACTGCACTAAAGAAGTATTGTATTGTATTACTAATTACTACTGAAAGTGGTAATACTTCTCTTGGGAAATATACTTTTTTTAATATACTTGCATTATTTGAAACACAAGTTGTACCATTTGCTATTGAATTTGCAAATGTATTCCATGGCATTAAGCATATAAATAAATATATTGGATAATGCTCAATATTTGATCTAAATACAAATTGGAATACAATAGAGTAAACAACTAGCATTAAAAGTGGATTAAGTAAAGTCCACAAAAAGCCAAAAAAAGACCCTTTATATCTACCGTTAATATCTTGTTTAACTAACGTCATTAACATATGTCTATATCTATAAATTTCTTTACATTTTTCTATAAATTTCATTTTTTTCTCCTTCTTTTCTAGTAAATATTATTAACAAATTATCATAAATTAGTAGTAAAATACTAACTTTTCCATACTCAACCGTTTTTATTTATTTTAAGACATCACCACCTTGGCAAATTATATCATATTATTAATAGTTTTTAAAGCTTTTAAGGTAAAATTATACAAATATAAACTAGTTTTTAACAAAATTTGACAAAAAAGCAGGGCGTTATATAACACCCCACTTAGATTCATCTTTACTACCTTTTTGAATAAAATTCAGACAATTCCTTAAGAGCAAAGCCTTGAAGTTCAGTTTCGGAAACATTTTCTGTATCAATTTTACTGTGTTCTATTTGGTTTTCATTACAAAACTTTATGTACTCGTTTATCAGGCTTCTTAACCCTTCCATATCTATTTTTACGTCGTGACCAGCTCTTCTTTTTTCAATGACCTCATTTGCTTTAGCAAATAAAATCATATAAAAGCCTCTACTTTTAGCATCTACCATAATTATATTAACCTCCTAAATCAAGATAAAAAATTTTTTCATCTATCAAAATTTAACACATATAATATTATATCACACTTTACATAAAAAGTAAAGTGCTAACAATATTATTTAAACTCTTTATTTAAATCATCTTGTTTAGAAGGTACTTTTATTCTATAATTTCTTTCTACTGTATCAACTATAATTATATCATCAGGTATAGTCTTTCTTTTTAAATCATTAATAAAATTACCTTTTTCTCTTTTTTCTAATTCTCTTTCTCTTAATACTTTTGCTCTTGCATTTTGAAATGAAAAAATAAAATCTCCAAATTTGTCTCTTCTATCTTGTGATATTGAACTTATTTTATCTACATCAAAAAAATCTGGATAAAATACTACCCCTTTACTAATAAGTTCTTTGCTAAGTGAAATTGTTTTTTGTATCGCATCATTATGTCTATTCCTTCTGTTTCTATTTAAAGTTTCCATATATGACCTAGATGAAAAACTAGCACCACTTTTAAAATCTTCAGCATAAGCTACATGTTCCACGACAGAAGTAATATACTCACTATATGATACCATAAGCTCAGATAATTCTTTGCCAAAATTATTATCATTACAACACTTTTCTACTTCTTTATATTTTTCTTTTGCTATCATTTCATCTCTTTTTTCTTTTTTTCTTGTCTCAGAATTGAAAAAAGTTATTATATCATTTTTGGTATAAGTTCCAGACTCGTATTCACTAAATATTTCAGAATACTCATCTTTATACTTACTATATAAATTATCAAATAATTTATCTTCTTTAGACATATATATACCTCATGTTTTTATTTTAATTATGATATAAAATCATTTAAAACAGACATAAATTCATTCTTAATATTATTCATATCCTCTTCAGTTTTTCCTTCAAATCTAGCTGTTATATTTGGACCTGTATTTGAAGCTCTTACTAAAGCCCAACCATTATCAAATTCAACTCTTACTCCATCAATATCATTTACTTTGTATTCTTGTGATATACAATATCTTTTTACTTTTTCAATTACATCAAATTTAGCATCATCAGTTGACTTTATAATTATCTCAGGAGTTGAATAATATCTTGTAACGCCATCTAATAAATGTGAAAGTGACTTATCTGTTTTTGATAATATTTCTATTAATCTTAAACCAGCATATAGTCCATCATCTATATTTGGCCATTTATCATTAAAAAATACATGTCCTGATAATTCATTACCAAAAGCAAAGTTTCCTTCTCTCATTTTAGCCTTCATATATGAATTTCCTGTTCTATAACATACAGGATTTCCGCCTAACTTTATAATTTCATCCATAAGAGATTTTGAACATTTAACATCAAATAAAGCATTTTTATTTGAAACTTTATTCATTATGTCACGCCATATTATAATAGCAAAGAAATCTATATATATCATATTACCGTTTTCATCTATTACACCAACTCTATCACCATCGCCATCTATGCCGATACCAAGATCTGCCTTGTTTTCAATAACTGCTTTCTTTAAGTCCTCATTATTTTTCTCAACACTTGGATCAGGATGATGATGTGGAAATCTAGAATCAGACTCCATATAAAGTGGTATTAATTCAATATTATCAAACATATTATACATTTCTTTAGCAATTATAGATGCAGTTCCATTAGCAGTATCAACTACAACTTTTACTTTTTTATCTCCTAATTTTATTGAACTTTTAACAAGCGCTAAATAATCTTCTTTTATATCACATTCAACTGTTCTTCCAATAATTTCAATATTATTTTCTTCTAATAATCTAGCTGTATTTTTTTCTGTAAATATTCTAAAATCTTGAATCATTTGACCACAAGCATTACCAAAATCATTAAATGATATTTTAAGACCATTATATTCTTTTGGATTATGACTTGCTGTAATCATAATTCCAGGCATTATTCCTTTTCCATTATTTAAATGTAATTGGGCAAAATAATACATAGGTGTAGTAACAAGTCCAATCAACTTTACCTCTATATCACCTGCTGAAATTATCCCTTCAACTAAAGCCTTATATATAGGCTCTGAAGAATCTCTATTATCATGACCTATAACACATTTGTTATAGCCTTCATTTAAGATATATTCACCATAAGAAAGTCCTATAGTATAGGCTATATCTTCATTTAAGTCTACCCCATAAATTGCCCTTATATCATATCCTCTATATATATTAGGATTGATATCTTTTATTAATTTATAATTACTCATATAACAATCACCTAAAAAGATTATAACACACATTTTTTATTAAATAAAGCTTTGGTATACATAACTACATATAATTTCACAATACTCAAAAATATTACTAATAATATACAAAAGCTGCTATAAAATATTAGTATTTTATAGCAGTGTCTTTTAAAATTCTACCTTGTTATCAACAACATTTTGCTCTTTTTCATTTAATTTATCTTCTTCACTTATTTTAAAGTACTCTTCCATTATTGGTTTTACAACATTTGCTGTATATGTACCTTCTTCACCATGTTCTATTATAGCAACAACAGCGATTTTTGGATTATCATAAGGTGCAAATCCAACAAATAATCCATTATTAGTTCCACTACTTACTTGTGAAGTACCAGTTTTACCAGCAACTTTTATATTACTATTTTTAAATACAATATTTGCAGTACCTCCTGTTTCTGTTGTAACAGATAACATACCTTCTTTTATAGCATTTAAATATTCTTCTTTTATATTAATTTTTCTTGATTCAAATTTAACATTTGTAAATTCTTCCATAGTCTTTTCTATATCACTTAGTGGAACTGTCTCCATTGTACTTTCATTTTTTATTTCTTTTAATACTGATACTTTATTTAATGTACCTCCATTAGCAATAGCAGAAATGTAATTTGCAAGTTGTATTGGGGTATATTGATTTTCATGTTGACCTATAGCAGCAGATAAAGTATCCCCTAAATACCAAGGCGATTTTAATCCATCTTCTGAACTATCATCTGCACCAGCAATTTGACCTGGAGACTCTTGTGGCAACTCTATTCCTGTCTTTTCACCTAACCCAAATAGTTTAGAATATTCCACAATTTTTGCTATTCCAATTCTTCTACCAACTTCATAGAAGTAACAATTACATGATCCTTTTATAGCACCAGAAACATTAACATAACCATGTGTTGTCCTACGAGATGAATATAACCAACAAACTGGTCTATGTCCATATGGATAAACACCAGGATCATAATATTTTTCATCAACAGTTATTCCACCTGTTTCAAGTCCTGCAAAAGCTACTAACATTTTATATGTTGAACCAGGTGAGTAGGTCCCAGAAATAGCTCTATTATACATTGGATTTAAAGCATCTTCTGATATTCTTTTCCAATCGCTTGCCTTAATTCCTCCTACAAATAAATTTGTATCATAGTTTGGATAATTTGCCATAGCTAAAACTTCACCAGTTTGGCAATCAAGAACTACAACAGCCCCAGAATTTGCATCAGGAATCTTTCTTCCCGTTATTCTACCTTCTCTAAGATCTGCGATTGTTTTTTCAAGTGCCTCTTGTGCAGTTTTTTGAAGTCTATAATCTAAAGTAAGTGTTACACTATTTCCAGTAACAGCCTCTTTTGTAATTGTTTCAGATGTTATATTTCCATATCTATCAGTTTCAACCTTTTTTACGCCATCAGTTCCTTTTAAATATGTTTCACAAGACTGTTCAACACCTGTTTTGCCAATTATACTATTTAAACTGTACCCATCATCTTTCTTTTTACTATATTCATCGCCACTTATATTACTTACATAACCTATTACATGAGAAAATAAATTTGCATTAGTATAATATCTCTTTGGAGAAGATACTATATTTATACCATATAATTCACTTTTTCTTTCCTCAATTTGTGCAACAGACTCTTCTTTTATATCTTTTGCAACAACAGCACTATTTAATAAAGAATAAGCATTAACATTTCCTTCATATTTTATTTCTATCATTTTTACTAAATGATTGAAATTATTTGTATAATCTTCTAAAGCATATTTTTCTGTATAAAATTTAATAGTATCTTCAAAAGTTGCTGCTTCATCAATATTATTATCTTTTTTCCAGTTCTTCTCTGAATTGTCATCTGAAAAAGAAAAACCATTTAATTCATCATTTACTGGGAAAGTAGAATAAATGCTATCTCCATTTGCTTCAAGAATATCCACTAATTTTGATATTGCTTCATTTTGTTCTTCAACTTCGACATTAACTTTATATATTGTTACATTATACGATCTTTTGCTAGTAGCAAGTACTACACCATTTCTATCATAAATTTCACCACGTGGTGCTTCAATTGTTTCTGTTCTAAGCATTCTTTTTTCAGATTGTTCTCTATATTCTGCACCATTTATTATTTGCAGTGAAAATAATCTAAGTACAAAAACAGCAGATATTAATATTATAATTATATATAACATTAAATACCTGTTATTTAATACATCTAAAATCTTTTTAAATGCTTTTTTCAAAAGAACTCACCACCTCTTAAAAAATATTTGAATCCGATTTTAATCTATCATCTAAAGACTCAGCCACTCTATATATTAAAGAGTATATAATATATACAATTACTATATTAAGCAAAGAACTTAAAAATATTTGTATTAGCAAATAAAATACATTACTAAATACAGAATATACAATTGCATATTCTATATATGAAATTATCTCAAATAAAGAAGTTGCAATTATAGTAAGATATATAAGTGATATTTTATTTTCTTTTCTATATGTGTTATTTAAAAATCCAATTGTCGCTCCAACTATTGTATAAGATATGGTAAACATACCAAAAGTATTACCAAATAATAAATCGGTTACAAAACCTATTATAAAAGAATAAAAGGTACCAGCATAAAGCCCATACCACAAACTTACTATTATAGTAGATATAAGAATTAAGTTTGGTTTTACGCCAAATAAAGTCTTATTATCTATAATAAACATCTGGACAATAAATATAATTAATATTAAAAATAATATATATAAAAAAGTCAATATTTTTTTTCTCATAACATTTTCCTTTAATCTATAATAACTCCTACTTCTGATATTGTTCGTATATTTACATTAGGTTCTACAATGGCATATCTATTCATATCATTTTTATTATTTATAACTTCTATTATTTTTCCAACTGGAATCGAAGCTGGATATGTTGCCCCAAGCCCAGAAGTATATAACATATCTGCAATAGATATATTAGCATCAAGCGGTATAAAATCAAGAGTAAGTCTATTTTGAGATTTAAGATTTAAATCACCTTTTAATATAGCTGGTTCATTTACTGTACTAATACTTACACTTACAGATGAAGAAGGATCTAATATTGTAGTTACTGTTGATGTATCTTTTTCTACAGAAGATATATAACCTACTAATCCATCCTTATGAACTACTGCTTGGTTTAGTTTAATTCCATCGTTTTCACCGATATCAATTTTAAATGTTTGTGTCCAATTATCATGTTCTCTATATATTATTTTTGCCATCTTTATATTAAAATGCTGATATACTTTTTTTATTTCTAACATCTGTTTTAAAGAAGTATTTTCATCTAATATCTTTTGAGATTCTAATAATTGCATTTCTAATTCACTTATTTTGCTTTCAAGTTCTTCTTTTTCTTCATTTAATTTTTTGCTATTTGCAAAATATGACTTGATTCCTGAAAAGCCACCTGAGACAAACTCATAAAGTTTATCAAATGGGTAAACTACAACTGTTGAAACTTTACTAACAATACTATTTGATGAATTTCTAAAGAAAAAAGCAGAGAATACAATTACAGCAATTATAACTATAATTATGAATATTATTTTTTTCTTTTTATCATTTTTCTTGTCATCAAAATTATATCTATAATTCATTATTGTATTCTCCTTCTTACTAACCTTTTTTTGTTTTTACTGCTTTTTTTAAAACTTGTATACTATCTAAAGCCTTACCAACACCTTTTATTACACATTGAGTTGGATTATTTGCAATGTATACTGGTATTCCAGTTTGTTCAGATATATATCTATCAATATTTTTAAGTAGTGCTACCCCTCCTGATAAAACTATACCATTTTCCATTATATCTGAAGCAAGTTCAGGTGGAGTCTGCTCAAGTGTTATTTTTATAACCCTTAAAATTTCTCTTAAAGAATCTATAATTGCTGCATTAACATCATATGTTGTAACAACAATTGTTTCTGGAAGCCCTGTTGTAAGATTTCTTCCTTTTAAACTTATTTTTTCTTCTGTCATGGCTGCTGTAGCGGCACCAATTTGTTTTTTTACATCTTCAGCTTCTCTAAGTCCAACTATAACATTAAATTTTTCTTTTATATATTCTACAATATCCTTGTCTAATTTATCACCAGCTATTTTAACAGAATTAGATACTACTATGCCACCAAGAGATAAAACAGCCATTTCACTTGTTCCGCCACCAATATCTACAATCATAGAACCAGCAGCTTGTTCAACTTTTAATCCTGCACCTATTGCTGCTGCCATAACTTCTTCAATCAAATAAACTTCTTTTGCTCCAGCTTTATATGCTACACCTTCTGCTGCTCTTTCTTCTACATCTGTTATACCAGATGGAATAGATACAACTATTCTTGGCTTTGAAAACAAACTTTTAGGGATTACTCTTGATATAAGAGACTGAATAAGCATTCTAGTCGCATTAAAATCTGCAATCACTCCATCCTTTAATGGCTTTAGAGCATCAATATTATCAGGAGTTCTTCCAAGCATCTCCTTTGCTTGATTTCCAACTGCTAAAATTTCACCTGTTATTTTGTTTATTGCAACAACAGAAGGCTCTTCTAAGATTACGCCCTTTCCCTTTGTATGTATTCTTACATTTGAAGTCCCTAAGTCTATTCCTATATCTTTTGATACAAATCCCATAATTACCACCTTTTCTCTTACTACATATATACAATATTTAAACTACATCTTTACATTAAAATTTCTTTTGTTCTTTTAGACTTATATAATTATTATTACCAATAATTATATGGTCTAACAATTCTATACCAAAAATTTTAGAATATTCATAAATTTTATTAGTAAATTCAATATCACCTCGACTAGGATTTAAATTTCCACTAGGATGATTATGTACTAATATAATGCTACTTGCAAGTTGTTTAATAGGCTCACTAAAAACTTCTTTTATTCCAACTTCAATTCTATCATTAGTTCCAATTGCATTTGTAACTATTGATATTATGGCATTTTGTTTATTTAATATAACTGTTTTTAAAGTTTCTTGTTTTTGACCTATATAATTTTTAAATAATAAATCATATACATCTCTAGGAGATACAATCTTATTTTTTCTTATTTTATAAGTTCCAGATATTCTTTTTGCAAGTTCTATTACAGCTTTTATTTGAATAGCCTTAACTCGACCAATCCCCTCAAAACTTTTTAATTGCTCTATAGATAAATTAACTAAATGTTCTAAATCATCTTCATTTTCTTTGTTTGATGGAACAGTTAGTATATTTTGAGCTATTTCAACACAGTTATATTTACTAGTCCCTGTTTTTATCACTATAGCAAGTAATTCTGAATTTGTTAGATTACTAGCTCCTAATAGTTCCAGTTTTTCATAAGGTCTATCATCTAACGGTAATTTTGCTATACTTTTAGCCAACGTGCTACAGCTCTACCAATAAATCCAAATATTACCATACATAATACTCCGCAAACACTTATTTTAAACCAAAGTCCAAATGTTATTTGCAAAAAAGATAAATCCAATACAACTGGATTTTTAAAACCTATTTCTCCCCCTATTGCAAGCCATTTTAACCATGATACAGAGCTTGCTAACTCTCCTAAGTAAAATCCTAGTAACATACCTACAATTCCAAAAATTGCAATAATTGTTTTTCTCATATTCTCCCTCTTTCTTCATACGTTCACTATCTGCTATATTATATAACTTTTTTTATAATATTTCAATATTATTTCAATAATATGACGAAAAGAAAGTATAAAAATCAAAGCAAGGTATCTCTACCTTGCTTTTTTAAGTTAGGAAAACTAGGTGGGGTGGTACTCCCACATCTCCTACATCTTACGATGGGCTACGGCTACCAGTTCCGTCCTCAGAGCTTTCCTTTAATATTTTATGTATAACTAAATTATAACATACATTTTTGCCGTTGTCAAACTAAATTTTTTTAAAATATCCAAACTATATTTTTCAATTTTCTCTTCCGCCATTATATACATTGTCCTTACAAATTGTTGCTTTTTTCCACTTGCTCTAACAACTATAAGTACCATTTCATTATTTATTATATACTTTTTTATATATTCTATAGAATTTTTCTTTTCATCTCTGGCTAAATATGTTGGGTTAGAAATAATATTTGGAATTTGATTACCATATTTTTTGTAATCTTCTAAATGTCTGGCTTTAATATGTTCTATATTTGCTTCACCAATAAAAATTGGAGTATCTTCTTTTATATCTAAATTTAACTTTTCTATTACTTCCTTTGTTATTTTCCCAACTTTTTTATTCATTTGTACCTCTCCTGAACTATACTACATATTACACTTTTTTTAAACTATAAAGTCAACATATTTTTGAAATAAACTTGTAATATTAGGTACTAAATATAACATATTTTTTTATAACAAATGCCAAATAAAACTATTAAAATACTCACCTATCATATTCATACATAATAATCGAAATAATATTAATTGCTGCAGTTTCAGCTCTTAAAATCCTAGTTCCTAAACTTATAGTACTAACGTTATAAATTTCTTTAAGGATACTTGCTTCATCTTTAGTAAAACCACCTTCTGGACCTATTATACATGAAATATCTTTTAAATTACTCTTATTTGATATAACATTATATAGGCTATCTTTTTCATTCTCATAGGCAAAAAAATTAATTTCATTTTCACTCATACAATTTAATAATTCTTTAAAAGAAATTATATCTTTAATTACTACTTCATCACTTCTACCACATTGTTTACATGCTTCATTTGCGATTTTTTGTAATTTTTCTTTTCTTTTAATTTTTCCTTTTTCATCTAACTTTACAACAACATTATTAGAAATAAAAGGAATAATAGTTTTTACACCAAGCTCTACAGCCTTTTGAACTACTAAATCTAATTTATCATTTTTTAACACAGCAATATATAATGTTAAATTTATATTTGGAACTCCAAGAACTGGTGCATCTTTTAATTTTTCTAATTCAATATAATCTCTTCCAATATGCTTTATTTTGCATATATACTTATTAATTATTATTTCATCATCAACTTCATGTCTTAATACTTGAATATGCTTTACTTCAGTACCACTTATTTTTATATTCTTATCATCGTTTATTAATATATCATTACTATCTACAATAAATCTCCTAGCCATTTTAATCACCACATTTATTATACCAAAAATTGTAGTTTTAAACAATAGATATACTACTTTAATACAGAAGAAAATATTCAAATACTAAGTACTTAAATTGTTTATAAATATTGACATACTATCATATAAATGATATAATTTTTATGTTAACGTAAAAAGCCAAATAATATAATTATTTATGGAGGTATGGTAATGAAGTACAAAAAAATCTTAACAAAATGCCCTTACTGCGGTAACAATGTGCAAGTTGATTTGGACCGGTCATTAAAAATCCTAGATAAACAAAATAAATATTTTTTCAACTCATATATTTGCCCAATATGTAAAAAAGAAATTATTACTTCCGATAAAAAAGGAGAATATTAGGTAAAGAAATGAAACTAGATAAAAGAAATGATTTCCATATAAAAAAAGTTTGTAAAAAATGTAACAGTGTACATGTTATGACTTGTGATAACATCAAATGTAAGTGTACTATTAACGAAAAAGATGTTAATTTCTACTTTTTTACAACACATGATTGTGGAAATAATATCTCTGTATCACCACATGAACTTTCAAAAGATTTACAGGAAATTTTATGTTTTAAAGCTCTTAAAGAGCTAAATAGCTAATAAAAAACTTAGCATAAAGGGGTAGTAAGTAATGAAATCATCAAAAAAAGCTGTTGATCCATTAAACTGTCCAATTAATATAAGTTGTAATAATTGCAACCATAATTTTTCTGTAACTTTAAATAATGGTGCAATTCCTCTTGGCGAAAATGTTAAAGATATGTCCGGTGAATACTTTTACATTCTCTGCCACTATGCCATATGTCCAATCTGCGGTAAGAAAAACTATATTCTTAGTAATTCTCTTCCCAAAGTAGTGTTAAACTTTCTTGAAGAAAATTCTATTAAGGTATAGTAAACAAAATAAGCTGTCAATAATTGACAGCTTATTTTATATGCTATATTTATCTTCCAAAGAAACCTTTTTTCTTAGTATTTACTTCATCACCAAATGAAGCAGCAAATTTAGTAAGTAATTCCCTTTGTTCATCATTAAGCTTTCTTGGTATATCAACAACAACAGTAAATTCAAGATTTCCTCTTCCTCTACCGTGTATATTTTGTATTCCCTTTTCTTTGAGTCTAAATTTAGTACCTGTTTGAGTACCTTCTGGTATATTATACTCAACTTCATCCTCAAGAGTAGGAACTTTAATTGTGCCACCTAAAGTTAATTTGGCAAATGGAACTTTTATTGTTTCAGAGATATCAAATCCGTTTCTTGTAAATATTTTATGAGGTGCAACATTAACAACAACAAATAAATCTCCTGCAGGTCCGCCTTTTTTACCGCAATCACCTTCACCATGAATAGAAATTGCTTGACCATTATCTATACCTGCTGGTATATTTACAGTTATTTTTTTTGTTTTTCTTACTGTTCCTCTTTTGTTACATTTCTCACATGGTTCAGTTATTACTTTTCCTTCACCACCACATTTATCACAAGTTTTTACAGTAGCAAATGTTCCCATTATTGTATTTTGAGTAGTTTGTACTTTTCCACTACCATGACATTTATCACAAGTTACAACTTTACTTCCTGGTTTTGCACCACTGCCATGACATACATCACATACTTCATTTTTTGACACATTAATTTCTCTTTTGGTTCCAAAAGCTGCTTCTTCAAAAGAAATATTCATGTTATATCTTAAATCAGCGCCTCTTGTTGGTCCTGTCTTTTTAGATTTTTGTCCAAAACCTCCGAATCCACCGCCAAATACACTACCTAAGATATCATCAAGATCAATATCTACTCCCATGCCATTTCCAAATCCAGAGAAATCAAAACCTCCAAATCCACCATAGCCAGCATTTCCACCAAATCCTGCTTGTTCAAAATTTGAACCAAATCTATCGTATTGAGCACGTTTATTTTGATCAGAAAGAACTGAATAAGCTTCATTTATCTCTTTGAATTTTACTTCAGCGTCTTTTTTTGCTTGCTCTCCTTGTTGTGCATCAGGATGATATTTTTTTGCCATACTTCTATATGCTTTTTTTATTTCTTCTTCTGTAGCATTTTTTGAAACGCCTAATATCTCATAATAATCTTTTGAATCTGCCACAAAAATTTCCCCCTACATTTTAAATAAAGGGTGAAAGAATATTTACACCCTTTATTTATATATTATGATAACCTATTGTTTATTATCATCTTCTACTTTATAATCTGCATCATGTACAACATTTTCGCTTCCATCTGCAGTAGTAGTTTGTTCACTTGCTGCACCTTGTGGGTTTGCTTGAGAATATAATTTTTGAGATATTTCATAGAATACTTGTGTTAATTTTTCACTTGAAGATTTAATAGCATCAATATCTGTACCTTCAAGAGCTTTTTTAACATTTGAAAGTTCTACTTCCACTTTAGATTTTTCTTCATCAGAAATTTTACCTTCTAATTCTTTTAAAGTTTTCTCAGTATTATATACTAATGAATCAGCGTTATTTCTAACTTCAACTTCTTCTTTTTTCTTCTTATCTTCTGCAGCATGTGCTTCAGCTTCTTTTACAGCTTTTTGTATTTCTTCTTCTGTTAGATTTGAACTAGCTGTAATAGCAATTTTTTGTTCATTGTTTGTAGCCATATCCTTAGCTGTAACATGAACTATACCATTAGCATCAATATCGAATGTAACCTCAATTTGTGGTACACCTCTTGGAGCTGGTGGAATACCAGTTAAACTAAATCTTCCTAAAGTTTTATTATATGATGCTATTTCTCTTTCACCTTGTAATACATGTACTTCAACAGATGTTTGACCATCAGCAGCTGTACTAAATATTTGTGATTTTTTAGTTGGTATTGTTGTATTTCTTTCAATTAATTTTGTAAATACACCACCATAAGTTTCAATACCTAATGATAATGGTGTTACATCAAGTAATACAAGATCTTTAACTTCACCAGTTAATACACCACCTTGAATTGCTGCACCGATAGCAACACATTCATCTGGGTTGATACCTTTATATGGTTCTTTACCTGTTATTCTTTTTACAGTTTCTTGTACAAGTGGAACACGTGTAGAACCACCAACAAGTAATACTTTATCAATTTTATCAAATGTAAGACCTGAATCTTTCATTGCTTGATTTACAGGTTCAACTGTTGACTCTACTAAATCAGAAATTAATTCTTCAAATTTAGATCTAGTTAAAGTTATATCTAAATGTTTTGGTCCTGTTGAATCAGCAGTAATAAATGGTAGATTAATTTGAGCTTGCATTACAGAAGAAAGTTCTATTTTAGCTTTTTCAGCAGCTTCCTTTAATCTTTGCATTGCCATATTATCTTTTGATAAATCTATTCCATTATCTTTCTTAAATTCAGAAACTAAATAATTAATAACTCTTTCATCAAAGTCATCTCCACCTAGTCTGTTATTACCAGATGTAGCCATAACTTCAAAAACACCATCTGCTATATCTAGGATAGATACATCAAATGTACCACCACCAAGATCATATACCATTATTTTTTGTTCAGCGTCTTTATCAAAACCATGAGCAAGTGATGCTGCAGTTGGTTCATTTATTATTCTTAGAACTTCAAGACCTGCTATTCTTCCTGCATCTTTAGTTGCTTGTCTTTGTGAATCACTAAAATACGCTGGTACAGTTATAACTGCTTGAGTTACTTTCTCACCAAGATAATTTTCAGCATCTGCTTTTAATTTTTGTAAAATCATAGCTGATATTTCTTGTGGTGTATATTCTTTATCATCAATTTTAACTTTTTTGTCACTTCCCATATCTCTTTTTATAGAGATTACTGTTCTATCATGATTAGTAACAGCTTGACGTTTTGCAACTTGACCTACTAATCTTTCTCCATTTTTTGCAAAAGCAACTATTGATGGAGTTGTTCTTGCACCTTCTGCGTTAGGAATTACAACTGGTTCTCCATTTTCAATTACAGAAACACATGAATTTGTTGTTCCTAAGTCTATTCCAATAACTTTTGACATAATATTACCTCCTAAAAATACAAAGTTATTTATATTATATACTTAATTCATATATAAATACACGGATTAAGTAAATACCAAAATAATTTAATTTGCTACTTTTACCATTGAATGACGTATTACTTTATCTCCAATTTTGTAGCCTTTTCTTAAAACTTCTACTATTTCTTTTTCACCAAAATTATCATCTTCAACATGCATTACTGCTTCATGATAATTTGGATCAAATGTTTTGTTTAAAGCATCAATTTCTTCAAGTCCAAATTTCTTTAAAGTATCATTTAATTGGTTATATATCATAACCATACCATCTTTAAACGATTCATCCTTTGTTTCTGCAGATACTGCTTTTTCAAAATTATCTATAATTGGTAATATATCTGCTAATACATCAGATGTAATTGTAATATATAGATTTTCTTTTTCCTTTGACATTCTCTTTTTAAAATTATCAAATTCAGCCATATTCCTTTTTAAATGTTCAAAATATTCATCAGCTTTTTTCTTTTGATCATTTAAATGTTCATTTAACTTAGCTATATATAAATCTTTATCAACTTCACCATTTTCATCTTTTAATTCTTCTAAATCATCAATTAAATTATCATCTAATTGTTGATTTTCATTTTCACCGTTTTCCATTTTATCCTCCCTCATCTTTATCATTAAGTAATAAATTTTTAAACTTAGTATTAATATACTTTAATGTAGATATTGTTTTTGAATAATCAATTCTTTTTGGACTAATTACAGATATCTTACCTATATGTTTATTATCTTTTTCAATATCTAGTGATATAATACTGCAATCTTTTAACATTACTTCTTTGCTCTCAGACCCTATTATAATTCCAAGTCCATTAGATTTCGTTTTTTCTAATGCTTCATCTATTACTTCTTTAGTTGAAATCATATTAACAAAATTTTTTGCCTTCTCTACATCTGAAAATTCTGGTAATTCCAAAATAGATTCAACATTTGCACTTAACTTTTTTTGTTCTTTTGACATTTCATATTTTATACTTTCACATATTTTATCAAGAACAAATGAAAAGGCTGTAAGTTCTTTTGCTATAACATTATTTAAAACTAAACTTAAATTTTCAAGTGGAGTTCCAACTAAATTTTTATTTAATATCTCAGTTAATTCTTCAATTGTTTGATCTTGAACAGAATCTGTAAGTTTAGCAAAGCAGTCTTTAACAGTACCATTTTGTGATAAAATAATTATTAACAATAATTTATCTGAAACTTTTACTATTTTTATATTTTCTAATAAATCTTGTTTTTTTAGAGTAAGAACTGTAGGTCTAGTAAGTACTTTTGATATAACATCAGCTGCTTGTTCAAGTAATTTTTCTGTATCACCAAAGCCGGTTATGCTATTATCAATATAATTAATATCGACCATTGATAGCTTTTTCTCTTTCATTAAATTATCAACATAGTATCTATAACCCTTAGTTGATGGTATTCTACCAGCAGATACATGAGGTTGCTCTAAGTATCCTTGTTCTTCTAATAACTTCATTTCATTTCTAATAGTAGCACTACTATACTCCAAATGGTATTTATCAACTAATGTTTTAGAGCCTACTGGCTCAGCAGATGAAATATAATCCTCAACAACAGATGATAATATTTTTTTCTTTCTATCATCTAAATTCATAAAATCACCTTTTAGCACTTTAAGTTCTTGAGTGCTAACTTCTAATATATTACACCTATATTTGTTCTTTGTCAAGCTTTTTTTATTAAAAAAACTTTATTTTTTGTGAAAATTTTGTGATAGAAAATTTGACATAAATATTTATTAGTGCTATAATAGCTGTGCAATTAAATTTATTTTGGGGGAATTAATATGCCTGCAAAAAACAAAAACAAAATTTTGGATGACCGGTCTATTATAAAATCATTAACCAAAGTATCAAAACATGGTAAAGAAAATTATCTTAATGCTGATGGAAAAGCCATAAGTAGAATATGGTTTAACAAAGTACATGCTTTCTATGAAGGATATGCAGTTGTAGAATTAATTTTTTTTAAAAAATTATACTATAACTACATTAACCCATATGGAAAACTACTTTCAAAAAAATGGTTTAGATATGCTAGTGATTTTTCGGATTCTCTTGGATTAGTTAAATTAGATGAAAATAATTTCTGTTTTCTAACTAAAAAAGGAGAAGTTTGGCTAAATAAGCATTTTTATTTTGCACGTAGTTTTTGTGAAGGGTTTGCAGCAATTCAAGATAAAGAAACATTACTTTTTAACTTTATAAATCAAAATGGTGAATTTCTATCTAAAGAACAATATTTTTCTGTAAGTGATTTTAATAATAAAATTGCAATAGTATTACACAAAGATACTCGTAAGCTAAATATTATAGATACTAAAGGTAAAATTCTTTCACCATATTTTTGGTTTGATTATTTTTCAAATTTCATTGGGCACTATGCAATAGTTCAAATCGGTAAACATTTTAACTACATCAAAAGAAACGGAAAATTACTATTTGAAAAATCAAACCTTATTTACTGTGAACATTTTTATGATGGTGTTGCAAGAGTGCAAAGAGAAGATATGCTTTGGAACTATATAAGAGAAGATGGAACTCCACTATCTCCTATTTGGTTAAAGAAATTACATCTCTTTCATAAAGGTCTTGCAAGAGCACAAAGAGAGGATGAATTTTGGAACTACTTAAAAATAACTGGTGGTTTTCTTTCTACAAAAGAATGGTTTAAGCAAGCCAAAACCTTTCGTAATGATATTGCAAATGTACAAAGATGTGATGAATTTTGGTACTTATTAAAATCAGATGGCACCATTTTAGAAACAATACCTTTTCTTAATCCAATAACATTTTATAACGGTAAAGCTAGGGTTCAAAGAATTGATGGCTGCTATAATATTTTGCGACCAGATGGTTCTTACGTATATAGCAGTTGGTATGAAAACTACTGGGACATAACTTAAAAAGAAGCGAAGTGATTAAAATATAATCACTTCGTTTCTTTTTCTGTAATATAAACTAAATTTTCAATTAGAGAAATAACAGTCATTTTGCCTACTCCACCAGGTACGGGAGTAACATCAGCCTTTTTTGATACCTCTTTTGTATCAACATCTCCAATTATATTACCGTTTTCTCTATTAATTCCAACATCAATTATAGTGGCACCTTCCTTTACCATATTTGCTTTAACAAGATGTGGACTACCAGCAGAAACTATAAGTATATCTGCCTCTTTAGTATATTTTTCTAAATCTTTTGTTTTTCTATGGCATATTGTAACAGTACAGTTTCTATTTAAAAGTGCAAGAGCAATTGGCTTACCAACTATATTACTCCTTCCAATTACAACAGCATTTGCTCCTTCATAAGCAACATTAAGATTATCTAATATACTTATTATTCCCTTTGGAGTACAAGGTAATATATTCTCTATTCCTAAGTAAATATCACTACTACAATTTCTACTAAAAGCATCAACGTCTTTTTTATAACAAATAGAATCTAATATTTTAAATTTATTTAAATGTTTAAACAATGGTAATTGTACTAAAATACCATGAACAGTAGAATCTTCATTTAAATTTTTAATTAAACTAATTATTTCATCTTCAGATGTAGAAGAAATAAAACTATATTCTTCTTGTAAAATTCCAAGTTCATCACATATTTTCTTCTTGTTTTTTATATATATTTTAGAAGCTTCATCATCAGATGCAACTATAACAGCAAGTTTAGGATAAATACCAGAATTATTTAACTTTTCAATTTTTTTCTTTAAATTCATCTTTTTTTCTTCTATAATAGTATTTATATCAATAATCATATTTTTACTCCTTTTAAATAATTTAAAATATATACATCTTCATCTGTTTTTTTATTTACTTTTTCAATTCCACTTATTAGTATATCTAAAATATCTTTATCAATACTAACCTTTTCTTTTAGATACATTTTAGCCATATATGTACATATGCCCATATTATCTACATAAGTTAAATTTGCCTCTTTAAATTCAGATGTATTAATATTATGATTAGTTATAATTTCCATAACTTTTGTTTTATCATGTTTAATATCTATATTTTCTTTACACATCACTATATATTTACTATCATCCGATATACTTTCTGTATAATATTTACTATCTTTTTTCAAACTATTATATACATAGCCTTTATACCCCACCTTTGTTATAAAATGTGCATAAGCTATTGCAGCCATTTCCATATCTAAGTCAGAGTCTTGTAATATTATAATGTATTGCATAATCTCACCTATAATTATTTTAACATACCAATAACATAAAAGTAAATATAATATATTAAAACTACCACCTAAAATATTTTTAAATGGTAGTTTATTTACTATTCTATTTCTTTAATTATTCTATCTATTGTAGACTTCAAATATATTGCAGCTGATTTAGGTGCTACTTTACTAGGTAATGATAAAGACCAAACAACCTTTCTATTTAATTTGTTTGCTATATCAAAATTTACTCCACCCGGATTAGATGCAAGATCTATAATTAATACATCCTCTTTTAATAACCTTAACCTTTCTTCATTTAACATCATAAGTGGAATTGTATTAAAAATATAATCCATATCATTTAAATAGTTATCTAAGGTATTAAGATGTATACTATTATATCCCATTGCTTCAATCATTGCCAAGTCACTTTCTTTTCTTGCTTCACAATATACATTACATCCAATACCATTTAATTTTTGAGAAAGCACTTTGCCTACTTTTCCATATCCCATTACTAATACATTCTTTCCACTAAGTACAGTATTAGAGTTTTTTATTGCTTCACATATTGCTCCTTCTGCAGTTGGTATAGCATTTAGTGTTGCAACTTCATCAATTCTCATTAAATCATAATATGTTACATCTTTTAGTTTTGGCTTTATTTCCTCTTTTATAGCACCAGTAAAAAGAGTTTTACCCTTTATTTTTTCTATGAACTCATCACATTTTATATTAGTACTTGTTAAATGTATTAAATCTCTTGTAAAAGGAACTGATGATATTATATAATCTGCTTCTTCAAAATCTACAATATTTATATTTTCATTTATATATAGCTTTCTTATATAATTGCTTCTGTCATCCGTACCAACAATACAATACTTTTCCATAAAACCACCTCATAAATAATCTATGGGGTGGCAACTAAAAAAATTACTTTAATTGTAATATAAATTCTTTTAGAATATCATTTTCACATAATTTATCATCTATTAGTGAAACTGCATCTTCAAAACTATATATTTTAAATTTATCTATTTTCTCATCTTTTAATACTTGCTCTAAAATTGCAATTATTGAATCTTTTAAACTTTCCACATTTTTTTCTTTAGTTTTTAATACTAACTCGGGTATTATTTTTTTAGTTAAAAGATCAAATATATTTTCAGACTTAATTAGTTTTATTTTAAGTTTTCTGGCTAACTTTTCTAAATATAACGGTGAAATACTATTTAGTTTTTGTATTATATAATCATTACTTACATAACTAAAATAATATCTAAATCCATCATAATTATTTATATATCTTAAGCCGTCATAATAGCCAAGTTCTAATTCATAATTTAGATTATTTGTATCAAAATTTAATATGCTAGGCAATGTATCAATTGGCTCAATCATATTAATTAAAATATTACCTCTTTTTAATATATTTTTGTAGTCTCTTATTCTAATTCTTTTATGAGCCCTTATTACTATTACTTTATTATATCCTTTTTCTTCTAACATATGAACAGGACAGTTGTCCCATGCTCCACCATCTAAATACTTTTTATCATTAATTATTGACCTTTTAAAAACGGGTAAATTAGCACTTGCCATTATATAATCAACTAACTTTCCTTTTGGAATTTCATCAATATACTTTTCTTCACCATTAATATCACTAAGACACATTGTGACAAGACCATATAATATATCTGAATTTCTAATCTTTTCTTCATCTATTCCTTCTTCTAATATTTGTCTCATCTTTTCTGTATCCATGCCTTTATTTTTTAATGCTTCTCCTAACTTTTTAGATAAGTATTTTATAGAATTAATATCTAGATTTATATCAAAAGTCTTTTTCATTACTTCGTTATCTAAGTCAAATAAATCTTTAAAAGACATGGTTTTCCACATTGAATATATTTTATCAAAGTCACCTTGAACAATGTATGCTCCGTTTATAGCACCAATAGAAGTACCTACAATTGCATCAAATTTATACCCATTTTCAAATAAAGCCTTTACAGCACCGATTTGATATGCACCTCTTGCTCCACCACCTTCAAGTGATAATGCTATCTTACCATCTCCTGGTTTTATATTACTATATACTTTATTAGTCATATATTTATTCCTCCAATTAATAATATATTATATATTAACACATTTATACAATATTTAGCAAGCAAATAAAAAAATATTGATATGAAAACATTTAACAATTTTCATATCAATATATATTTATATATAATTATTTTCCTCTGTTATATTCTGATACAACAAACTTATTATCTACATTTTTTATTTTAATAGTACCTGTTTGTTCTTCAAAACTTCCATTTACTACAGATATTCTATCAGTATAACTATACGTATATTCATCATTATCTTTAGAAACAAGTTCTACTTTAATAACTTTATGGCTACTTCCAGTAGCACCACCAGCTAGTAGTTTTAAATAACCATTTTCATTAGTATAATATAAATTATAATATTTACTATCAAGGAATTCTCTTGTAGCGTAGTTTTCTAGCTCTGAGATAACATCTTCATACTTTAAATTAGTTACGCCATCTTTTGTATTTTTATCTAATTCTTCTAAACTATCATAAAAATCTAAGTATTCAATCAAAAAAAGACCAGGCTCGCCATAAAACATAATAGCATTTAAATTTAAAAAATCTTCTATTGTAACTCTTGCAATTTTATCCATATTCTTTTCAAGTATATCATTAGAAATATCATCATCTTTTTTGTTATTTTCATTATTTGCATTAATCTCATTGATTTTTTCTTCATATTCATTTTTTAAATTTGCTATATTTTGTGATAATTGTTGTTTTTCTTTATCAGAAGAAATGTATAAATATACAGCAATGCATGAGGCAGCAATTGTAGTAATAACAAATATTACAATTAAAATATTTTTTCTCTTATTATTCATAATATCCCCCTTAAATATATAACTATTTATATATAATTATATATCATATTTTTTTATTTTCAACTATTTTTTTAATTCTTTTTTATTGCACCACATTCTTTTAATATTTGTTCAACACATTCATTAACAGTTATATCAGGGTTTTTAGTGTAATATTCAAATTGTCCATATTTTCTATAGTTTTGTTTTGAGTTTTCTTTATTCATTATTCTAATTTTATTTCCATTATTTATTGCTAAAACAACATCTTCTAAATTTATCTTCTTAAGTATTCTTTTAAAGTTTTTCTCCTGCTTATAATCATCAATAAACTGAAAGTTTTCATTAAAAGCTTTATTAATTCCTTTTACATATTGTTTCCTATGACTAACAAGACTCATTTGTTGATTCTTATGCAAAATAATCCACAACTCAAAAGAAAAATTACTATACCCTAATTTATAACTAATTTTTTTATTTATTTTTTTACTGTTCTTAACTCTTCTAATATTTTTTCAAACTGTAACTTATGAACCTTATCATTACTTTCATAATCGCATATATGAAATGCCTTAGTAGGATATATAGCTGGTATTGACTTTGCTCTACTTATAATTGATTTATTTACTTTTATATCAAAACTAACTTTAAATGGTATTTCTTTAGAATTATTTATCAACTCTTGCAAATGTTCAAAATACCATTTCTCTGTCTCACCTTCTACTGATAAATAATATTGATTACATATTTTTCTTATCATTTATCATCTCCTTCCATATTATAAAAAACATTTGAAAAATCAATATTTCTTATTGCTCCATATTTGTTAATAAAATAGTTTTTCATATAGTCTTCAGAGTTTCTTACACCTTTTTCTCCATTAGTTTTAAAATCCGATAATGAATAATGTATACTACCATTAAGTTCTTTTTCAACAAATTTTATCTCATCTCTTCTTAATAAAGAATTATTTAAAAATATTGGATTATGTGTATTAAAAATTAATTGTGCTCCTTTTTTATTAATTTCATCATTATGAAAAATATTAATAATATTCATAATTGCCATAGGATGAATTGAAGCATCTAGTTCGTCAATAACTAATGTTATCCCTTTTTTTATAGCCATGATAATTAATGGAAAAACATTTAAAAATCTAATAGTGCCAAATGATTCAAAGACTTCAGCTGGTAAAATAACATTTCCATCATCTAATTCAATTATTGAAAGTGGATCTGTTTGTTCTTTATCGTTATTTATTGGATATGCAATGCTTCTTGACGTTAGTCCAAAATCATTTAAGGCTTTATTTAATGTCTTGTCTATATAATATTTTTTATCATTGCTATTATTAGATATAATTGGTAAAATTTGCATTTTGTCGGCATGATATATAATTCTAAACTTTTCTTTAAACCATTCATAAATAATATCATATATTTTTTTACTATATAATGTTTTAAACATTCCATTTAAGAATAATTCCTTATCATCTAAATTTGTTTTGGAAATTTTTTCTGCCGCATCATTTGAAAAGTTCTCTATAAGATATTCTTTTATTTCTTCTATTTTTCCTATTTTTAATTGACTATTTCTTTCATATATTAATACATTATTTATATATAATTCTTCTTCTACAATTTTTCTGTTATAGTCAGGTTCTAGAAATTTTCCTAATTCTATTGCAATTTTGTATTCTATCATTAATTCTTGAGATACAAATTTTATATAAAAACTTACAGGTTCATTTTTTCCACTTTTTATATTAGGTATTAATTCTAAGTTGCTTACAGCTGTATTAGGACTTATGCTATTTTCTTTATTCATTATATTACCAGTTAATATAATAAAGCGAAATACTTCCATTCCTCCAATTAAATTTGTTTTTCCTGATGAATTTGGTCCATATATAGCAGCTGACGATAAAGCTTTTACATCATTTCCTTTTATTTTTTTAGTAATTAGACTATATTCCAAGTCTTTTATTCTAGCTGGAGTCATTTTAAAATCCACTTCATTTCTAAAAGATTTAAAATTTTTCATTTTAAACTCTAACAGCATACCGTCTCCTTTCATCATGCAATTTTATTGCATGTTTTCTAATATTATACTATTATTGTGTACTAAAGTCAATAACACATGCATTTTTTTTGCATTTAAACTTAATTAAAATAAAAAACACCTCTAACTAACATATATGCTAATTAAAGGTATTTTATATAATTATTTAACAAAATTTATAATAGATTTGTTGTTTTTTACTATAACATTGGCGAAAAAGCAGAACATATAGCTTCTAACCATTTTTGCGTTACTGGTCTTACTTTCCACTCATCAAGTGTAATAGGAATACAATTTTTTATTGTTTCTTCAAAATCTTTCTTTATATCTTTTTCGACTCCTGTCATATATGACCAATTTATACACTCAAAATTTAAATGCATACTTCTATAATCAAGATTTGCAGTACCAACGATTGATGTATTATCGTCAGAAACTAAAGTTTTTGAATGTATAAACCCAGGTTTATATTCATACACTTTAACTCCAGCCTCTAATAGTACTTCATAATATGAACGTGTTACTATTTGTACTATTTTTTTATCTGGTATATGAGGAGTTACAACCCTTACATCAATACCACTTCTTGCTGCATTAAGTATAGCTGTAAGTAATGTTTCACTTGTAACAAAATATGGAGTAGTTAAATATACATAGTCTTTTGCATAATTTATTGTTTGTATAAAAATATTCTCAACTGGATTTTTTCTATTATCTGGTCCATCAGAACATGGTAGTACATATCCTTCTGTTTTTTCTTTATCTTCCTCTTTATTCTGGTACAGTTCATAATTTGCAGGCATATTTGAAATTTCTTCTTTATCTCTTAGGAATATTAAAGTATAACTCCAAACAGCCCTTCCTTTAATTCTAATTCCACCATCTTTCCAATGACCAAATCTTTCAATAATATTTGCATATTCATCAGCTAAGTTAACTCCACCTGTATATGCAACTTTACCATCAATTACTACTACTTTTCTGTGGTCCCTATAATTTATATATCCATTTATAACTATACTAAATGGATTAAACATATATAATTCTATGCCTGCATCCGCCATTTGCTTTTTAAAATCCTTAGGTAATCTAAAAATACATCCGACAGAGTCAAGTATCATTTCTACTTTAACGCCTTGTTTTACTTTTTCTTTTAATATTTCAAATATTTCATTCCAAAGTTTTCCTTTTGAAAGTATAAAAAATTCCATTAATATATATTTATCAGCTTTTAATAAATCCTTCTTTAAGCTCTCAAAAAATTTCTCACCAATATCAAAATATTCTAATCCTTGATTTTTATATACAGGAAAACCTGTTACTTTTGTCATATATTGTATTTGATTATATTTATATCTATCTGTATCATATAGCTCTTTTGCAATATTTTCACTATTTCTAAGTAAATCTTCGGATTCTACCCTTATTTTTCTAATAGCTAACTCTTTCTTTTTTCTTAATTTACTATTACCCCATAATATATATGCTACAAGTCCAATTACTGGAAAGAATAGTATAAACAAAATCCAAGATACTTTATATGCAGAATTGTCATGATGATATAATAAATAAAGTATTGCAACAATTTTAAAAATATCAAATATAAGTCTTGCATATGTATATAGCCCTTTTGCTGTTGTATAAAGAGCAAGCATTATAGCTACTTGTAGTACAAAAACAATAATTAATGCTACAATTTTAAATATTGTAACAAATATATTCTTTTCGCCCTTTTTCTTTAATTTAGGCATATTTTTTACGTCATTATCTATGTCCATTCTTTACCTCGATTCTAGTATAATATTATTCTTTGTAATATGTTATTACTTATACTAATTAAACTACATTATATCATAACCATATTTTTTATAAAATTCTTCTCTAAATTCAAGTAAAGAGTCTTGTTTTATTGCTTCTCTTACATTTTCCATTAAATTTACTAAAAATCTTAAATTATGTATTGATAAAAGTCTTGCACCTAAAATTTCTTTTGCTTTAAATAAATGCCTTATATATGCTTTAGTATAGTTCTTACAAGTGTAACAATCACACTCTTTATCTAAAGTTGTAAAATCTTTAGCATGACACGCATTTAATAAATTAACTTGTCCAAAATGAGTTAATGCTGTTCCATTTCTAGCCATTCTAGTAGGCATTACACAGTCACACATATCAATTCCAGAAATTGCGGCTTCAATTAAATAATCAGGTGAACCAACACCCATTAAATATCTTGGTTTATTTTCTGGTAAAAGAGGTGTTGTATATCTTAAAATATCTAAAAATTCTTCTTTAGGTTCTCCTACACTAATTCCTCCTACAGCATAGCCAGGAAAATCTAACTTAGCTAGATCTTTAGCACTTTCTTTTCTTAAATCCTTAAAGAAGCCACCTTGTACTATTCCAAAAAGTGCCTGATTTTGTGTATTTTTATGGTATTCTTTACAACGTTTAGCCCATCTTGTTGTTCTTCTCATTGATTTTTGTACATAATCATAAGAAGCCCCATATGGTGCACATTCATCAAAAGCCATCATGATATCTGAACCTAAAGCATTTTGTATTTCCATAGATTTTTCAGGAGATATAAAATGTTTAGAACCATTTAAATGCGATCTAAATTCAACACCTTCTTCTGTTATTTTTCTTAAGTCACCTAAACTAAATACCTGAAATCCACCGCTATCTGTTAATATATTTCTATCCCAATTCATAAATTTATGAAGTCCACCTGCTTCACGTATTAATTCATGACCTGGTCTTAAATATAAATGATATGTATTACTAAGAATTATATGAGATTTTACTTCCTCTTTTAATTCCTCTGGTGTCATAGATTTTACTGTTGCTTGTGTCCCTACAGGCATAAACACCGGTGTTTCAACATCTCCATGTGGGAGATGCATTACTCCAAGTCTTGCTCCCGTTTTTTTATCTATTTTTTTAATTTCAAAATTTAAAGCTTGTTTTTCCATACTAATTCCTTTCTAACATTATGTTAATATATTATCATATTATGTCGATTTTTGCAATAGAAAAAATAAATCCAGTGAATCACTGAATTTAATTTTTTATATTATTCATTACTTGGTAGAGCATCATATTCATCATATATATCTCCAACAATTTCTTCTATAGCGTCTTCTACTGTAAGAAGCCCTATAACTTGCTCATCTTTGTTTTTTACTATTGACATTGATTGATGAGTTTTCTGCATCATTCTAAAAACATCATCTATCTTTTCATTTTCATATACAAAAGCAGGTTTTCTCATAACTTTATGTAGATCTAATTTTGCATTTTTTGAATAGTAAATTAACAAATCCTTAACATTTAAAATACCTATTACATTTTCACCTTCGATTACAGGTAATCTAGTATACTTAAATTTTTTTATTGAAGTTAAAAGAGTTTTTGCATCTATGTTGATATCAATAGTTGCCATATCTTCTTTTTTTGTCATTATTTGAGAAGCCTCTTTATCATTTAGAGTAAATATATTAAATATAAGTTTTTCTTCTCCAACTTCAATTGCACCCTCATCTTTACCAGTTGTAATTATTCTTTTTATTTCTTCTTCAGTAAGCCTTTCTTCTTCCTTGTTTTTTATACCTAAAATTTTTGATATTAAATTAGTAGACACAGTAAGTAACCATACAAATGGATAAGTTATTTTTGTTAATATTGATATAAAATTAACCATAAAATATGATATTTTTTCTGGATTTGCTAAAGCTAATTTCTTAGGAACTAATTCTCCAAAAACTAATGTAAAATATGAAAGTATTAAAGTTACTATTACAACTATTACATTCTTTAAAGTGGCTGTAGATAAAAATGATATTGATATATTTCCCACAATTCTATCAGCAAAAGTTTCAGCAGCAAATGCACTTGCTAAAAAACCAGCTAAGGTTATACCTATTTGAATAGTAGCCAAAAAAACACTTGGATCATCTAATAATCTTTTTATTTTTATAGCCTTTTTATTATTATTTTTTACATTTTCTTTTAGCTTTCTTTTATTTAAAGATAAAAATGCTATCTCAGAAGAAGCAAATAATCCATTTAAAATTATAAGTATTATTAATAACAATATTTCGCCTAACAAAATATATCACTCCCTGCTATATATATTAACATATCTATATTCATTTATCAAGAAAAGATGCAACTTTTAAGTTGCATCTTTAATATAATCTAATACTTCTTGCATGTTTTTTAAACACTTAACATCAGATGATACAAGCCTTTTTACTAACTTGCTTTTTCCAACATATACAATCTTAGCTTGGTCTATTCCTTCTGCAGCATATTCTACATTTAATCTTTTACCTGCTAAAATATCATCCATATAGTTATTTCCTATTATATAATCAATGTCTAATTTTGATAACTCTTGAGGAATGTCTTCTCTTTTTTTAGTATACACTAAAATACGACTTCCTAAAATGTTAAATTTTAATGCATAGATATCATGTGTTATAAATAAAACACTATATCCCATTTCTTGAATAGGAACAACATAACTATTGTATGCTTTTTCAACATATTTTTTTGAGAGTTTACAATACTTTTCTTCGTATATTCTTAAGCAGTTATAATAGTTTTGACCAGAAAATATGGAATAAACTACCATAACAGCTTTAAACATGAACATACTATTACTGATAAAGTCCAAGTCATTAACAATGTTGAAAAATCTGTTTATCACTTTTATACATCTGTTTTTTCCAAACATCTCAGATATAATCTGATTAAATACTAGCTTAAATTCTTCGAACAATGTACCATCAATATCGATAATACAAAATCCACACGCTTTCTTCCGGTTTTTCATTTGAAGTACCCTCCTTATTTTTTTCTACATTATACCATGATTAGACCAATAAGTAAATAGAATATTGTGTATATAAGGCAAATTATAACTATAGTTACTACATTTTATCCTTTTTTAGGTACTTTAAATACTCATATATAAAATCATCTATTTTTCCATCCATTACTGCTTGAACATTACCTACTTCAAAATTTGTTCTATGATCTTTTACTAAAGTATATGGACAAAATACATAAGACCTTATTTGATTTCCCCATGAATTATCAGTTGTTTCACCTTTTATATCGTTCATCATTTTTTCTCTGTTTTGTCTTTCCAATTTATATATTTTAGCTTTTAGCATTTTCATTGCATTTTCTCTATTTTGTAGCTGTGATCTTTCAGTTTGGCAACTTACAACAATACCAGTTGGTATATGCTTTAATCTAACTGCAGATGAAGTTTTATTTACATGTTGTCCTCCAGCTCCACTTGCTCTATATACATCCATTTCGATATCTTCTGGTCTTATTTCTACATTTATATCATCCTCTATTTCAGGCATAACTTCTACAGCTGCAAATGATGTATGTCTTCTACTATTACTATCAAAGGGAGATATTCTTACTAATCTATGAACACCATTTTCACCTTTTAAATAACCATAAGCATTTATACCTTTTACTAAAATAGATACTGACTTTATTCCTGCTTCTTCTCCATCTTGTAAATCCAAAACTTCAACTTCAAATCCAGATTTATCTGACCATCTAGTATACATTCTATATAGCATTAAAGCCCAATCTTGAGATTCAGTTCCACCAGCCCCAGGATGTATAGTTATAATAGCATTATTTGAATCGTATTCATCAGAAAGTAATGTGTCTATTTCTAACTTTTCAAGTTTACTTTCTAGAGTTTTTGAAAGATTTACAGCCTCTTTATAACTTTCAGCATCATTCATTTCCTCTGCAAGCTCTATGTATCCCGCAAAGTCGTCTATTTCTTTTTCTATATATTCCATTTTTTCAATTGTATTTTTTATTATTTTCATCTCAGAAAGTACACTAGCTTGCAAAGAAGTATCTTCCCAAAAGCCATCTTGCATTGTAGTTTTTTCTAATTTTGTAAGTTTTTCTTTTTTTGAATCTAACATTAAAGCTTGTTTAATATTTTCAAATTTTACTTTTATATCATTTAATAATATTTTTAAGCTATCTATTTCCATTATATACACTCACTCCAAATCTTATCATGGCTATCTAATTCATTAGGCTTAAAACTAAATTCTAAATATTCATCCTTAGTTGGATGAAAAAAAGATAAGTAATATGACCATAGTGCAAGGTTTTGTCCTACTTTATTTACTTTTTGACCATATTTTATATCACCATATAAAGGATGTGATATATTTGAAAATTGTACTCTTATTTGGTGATGTCTGCCACTATGCAAATCTATATCTACTAAGCTATATTCTTTATTATTATATTTAAAGTTTTTTAGTGTAGTATATTCTAAAGATGCAATTTTTGCTTTTTTATTATCTTTGGTTGTTACTTTACTCATGTTTAATCTTTCATTCTTTACTAAATAGTCTTCAAGTAATACTTTTTTATTATTTACAGGTAAAGTGCCGTTTACAATAGCAAGATATCTTTTTTTCACATTTTTTTGCCTAATATATTCAGATAATCTAGATGCAGCTTTAGAAGTCTTAGCAAAGACCATTACACCTCCAACCATTCTATCCAATCTATGTACAAGTCCTAAATATACATTACCAGGTTTATTATATTTTTCTTTTAAATACTCTTTAATAATTGTTAACATATCTTTATCGCCTGTTTTATCTGCTTGAACTGGTATTCCAACCGGTTTTACTACAACGATTATATGATTATCCTCATAAATTACTTTTAAATTCATTTTATGCCTCCATTTAATGACTTATACTATTTTCATAACTTTGCCTATTTGATTTTTTGTTAAATTTAAAAATTTTGTTAATACTTATATCTTGTATTATTGCATCAACAAAACCTTCACCTGTACCATCTGATACTACTATATTTGTATCAATACTTTTTTGGACTTGTTCTAAAGTGGTATCATCTAAAAATATATCCTCATCATCTTTTAACATTACTTCTGGTAATATTATATAATCGCCTAAATTCACACCATTTTCTTTCAAGTTATTTAAGGTTGATATAATATCTCTACCTACTACAAGACCTGTTACAGTTATATCTTTCCCGAAATATTCATTTTCAATAGGCACAACATTTATATTTATATTTTTAAATAATCTCATTATTCGTTTTGCCTTTAACCTTATATATTTGTCTACTATTTTTCCAGTTATAAGGGTTACAGTTTTTGATATACCATTATCAATATTGTTATTTTCTATATCGCTTTTTACTTGTTTTAACTTTTTATTAAAATCATGGTCAAATAATGAAATCATACCAATTCCATCTTCTAATTGACCGAAATCTAAATAGTCAGAATAATTTGGTACTTTAATATTGGCTTTCAAATAAAATTCATCTGCTAAATATATAATTGGTGATTTATATTTTTTCTTAAATTCTTCTTGATATTTAGCTGCTATGTTTATTGCATCTATACAGTCTTGTTTATCTAGTCTTTCTAGAGGATACAACCCCTCCCTATTTTTTGATAGTCCAACTGGAACAATACAGATGCTTTTTAATACTGGTACATATTTAGATAAATCTTTTATCGTTTTTTCTAAAATTTTACCATCATTTATCCCTTTACAAAGAACTATTTGCGTATTAATTGCTATACCAGCTTCATAAAATCTATCTAAATATGATAAAACTTTTCCAGCAAATCTATTATTTAACATCATACATCTTACCTTTTCATCTGTTGCATGAATTGAAATATTTATTGGAGAAAGTCTATAACGAATTATTCTATCAATATCAAAATCTTTCATGTTTGTTAACGTTATATAATTACCAGTAAAAAAAGATAACCTATAATCATCATCTTTAAATATTAATGTATCTCTTACATTTTTAGGTAACTGTTCCATAAAACAAAAAATACATTTGTTAGTACAATTTTTAGGCTTATCTATTAGCTCGTGTTCAAATTCTATTCCCAAATCTTCTGATACTTCTTTTTCTATTTCATATATTTCTATTTCGCCATTTTTTCTTTCTACCTCAAGTTCTACATATTCATCTTCTATATTAAATTTATAATCTAAAATATCAAATATTTTTTCACCATTTACAGTAAGTATATAGTCTCCTTTTTCTAAACCAATTTCGTCAGCTATACTACCCTTTTTTACTCCATAAATTAATATTTTATCTATATAACTCACCTCCAGAAAATAAAATAATATAAAAAAAGCTCCACGAAAGTGGAGTAAAATATTCTAGTTTTCTTTTTTATTTTCTTTTTCTTTAATTTCAACTGCTTGTTTTTTGTTATAGTATCCACAAGAAGGACAAGCCTTATGTGATAATACTGGTTCGCCACAATTTGAACAAGTAGATACATTTACTTCATCTAATTTCCATGTAGAACGTCTTAAATGTGTTCTTTCTTTAGACCATCTTCTTTTTGGTTGTGCCATTTATATTCCCTCCTTAAAAGCCTAATGTAATTAAGCAAATATCCTCATTTACCCATATATTATATACTACAAACCCCTAGTTGTCAAGATTTACCGTAAAAGTTTATTGTAAAACATAATAAATATGTTATATAATCTCTTCTAAATCTAATTATTTATTTTTTTGCCTTTTTATGGTATACTAAAACATAAGGTGATTATATGAACTATATCTATATATTAATCGGTTATATTATAATAATAAATATCATATCATTTTTTATAATGTTATATGATAAAAAACAAGCAATATATCATAACTTTAGAATTAGTGAAAAAACTATATTCATTGTTAGTTTATTACTTGGTGGAATTGGTACATATGTTGGTATGTACGTATTTAGGCATAAAACAAAACATTTGAAATTTACAATAGGTATACCGATTGTTATAATATTAAATATTATTTCTGTATTTTATATTTTTAATTATTTAATAAGTTCATTTTAAATTTTTTACTAATTGGGCAACAACAGTTGCCCAATTTACAGAATATATCTCTTAAACACGTAGAAAAGCAAGTTTTCTAGTTTTCTGCTTTCTGCAAAATAATACTGAGAAAATGCCGAGTTACCAATCCGGTATATTTTATAAATATTAACAATAAGATCTGACTTCTTGCTCTGGAAAATGTTTTTTCAACTCTGATATTATATAAAAATAATTATTAACTATTGTTTCCAATAATTCTGTCAATTCTTTACTTCATACTTTTGTAGCATTAGGTGTTGGTTTTCCTTTTGAAATATGTATGTGAATTGATTAATTATTTTCATTTTACCAAAAATAAATTTTATATCCGTAATATTTCTAGAATATTAGGCACTAAGAATACCTCCTTGTCTTTCCCATCTATAAAAAGCTGGCATACCTCTTTCCATATTTTGCATTTTCATTTATTATTTTTCCTAAATAACTATATAATGATAATGTCCTTATATTTGCACTTTTATAAATATCATATTGGGCATTTAATATTTCATTTTTTATATCTTTAAATACTTCTTTAAAATCTTTTTCTAATATTTGATTTTCTTCCATAATCTTCCTCTTTTCTTTTTCTATTTTCTATTAAAAAATTTATTTTTCAATTCTTTTCTAAATTTCGCAGATGCGTCTGCGAAATTCAAAATCTTAATTTTAAAAGATGTATCTGCTAATTTATTAATATATTGTCATTATAGCATTTATTTCTAAATTTTTCATTATAAATTCAAAAAAGATGAAATTGTATTTATATTTTTTACAAGTTCATCTTTTAAATATGTGAAAATTTTACAACTTACTAATTTTTTAGAGTGAACCTTTACTATTACTAGATTTTATAAATTCGGTATAAGAGAATAAAATTGTAATAACCTGTGCGTTATTTATTTTACATTTTATCAGGACATTCTACTCCAAGTATATAAAGTCCTTTTTTAATTACTATTCCTGTTGCATAAGAAAGTATACATCTAGCTAATTTTAAATCTTTATTATCGCAGTTTAAAACTTGACATTCGTTATAAAACTTAGAAAATAAAGTTGCAATATCAATTATGTATCTTGTAAGAATTGAAGGTTCATATTCTGTTGCTGCTTTTAATATAATATTAGGAAATTTTTCTAATTCTTTTATTAATTCTATCTCACTTTTATTATTTAATAAATCAAACTTAACATTATCGAAATTTATATTATCTAAATCAAATCCAGCCTTTTTAAGTAAAGATTTAATTCTAACATATGTATATTGTACATATGGACCTGTTTCTCCGTCAAATCTTAAAGTCTCATCTAAGTCAAATATAATATCTTTTAATTTATTACTTTTAAGATAATTAAATACTAAAGCACCAACTCCTATTTGCTGTGCTAGTTTTTCCTTATCAATATCTTCTGTATTCTTTTCTTCTATTATTTTTTTAGACTTTTTAATTGCATCATTTATCAAATCATTTATATATATTATATTTCCTTCTCTTGTTGACATTCTACCAGTTTTTAATCTAACCATACCATATGGCACATGTACAAGACCTTTTTGATATTTTTCATCAACTAAATATTTTGCAACTTCAAATACCTGCCTAAAATGAAGTATTTGTTCTGAACCAGTTATATATATAGCTTTTACAAAATCATATGTTCTTGCTCTATATAATATTGCTGCTAAATCACGAGTAGCATAAATAGTTGAGCCATTAGATTTTAGTACAATACAAGGAGGCATATTATTACCTACTTCAACTACTTTAGCCCCTTGACTATCAACTAATACATTCTTCTTAGTTAATATATCTATAACTTCATCCATTTTATCGTTATAAAAAGCTTCACCATTATATGAATCAAATTTACATCCTAATATATCATAAATTCTATCATATTCTTTTAAAGATATTTCTCTAAAATATTCCCACATTTTTAAAAGCTCTTTATCACCTTGCTCTAGCTTTTTAAATTGTTCACGTGCTGCATCCATAACTTTTTCATCTTCTTTTGCAAGATTATTTATTCTTACATATATATCAGATAATGAATTTAATGGATCTTTTTCTATATCATACTCATCTTTATATCTATTATATCCTTCTATAAGAAGACCAAATTGTCTACCCCAATCACCTATATGATTAATACCTATTATATTATATCCTAATTCTTTATATAATCTATATATTGCACTTCCAATTACAGTGTTTCTAAAATGTCCTAGATGGAATGGTTTTGCAATGTTAGGTGATGAATAGTCAATTACAACATTTTTATTATTTCCAATATTAGTCGAACCATAATTTTTATTCTCTGTTATAATCCTTTTTAATATATCACTAGATATACTAGAATTATCTACAAAGAAGTTAAGGAAACCATTTACAGCTTCAACCTTTATTATACCATTTCCTATAGATATTTTACTCTTTAAATCATTTGCAATATTAACAGGTGAATTTCTAAAAACCTTAGCTAAATTAAAACAAGGATATGCAAAATCACCATTTCCTTTATCTTTAGGTATTTCAACTTTTTCTATTATTTCATCTTCATTAACTTTTTTATCAAGTGCAATATATATGCTATTTGCAACTAATTTTTTGAACTCTTCCATTTTTATACTCCTTTTGCATAATTTTCTACAATTTTATATATCTCTTCTTTATTATCATCTTTTGCAACTATATTTCTTATAATCTTACCACATTTATTACATTTATATATAATAACTTGTCCTTTTTTTGAATCTTCTAATACATTTATTGGAACAAGTAATCCTAAGCAATCATTTGCCCTATCTCCTGGTGTTATATCTATATGAATTGAATAAAGACAATGATTACAATGATCTCTTGATGTATAATGTAATTTTTCTACTTTCTTACCACAATTTTTACAAATATGTTCAGTATAGCCATCTTTTGTGCATGTAGGTTCAATTATAAAATCTTCATAA
>OBKV01000140.1_pt1 | contig 76341 bp, 60 predicted proteins | sample 1517301 | NCBI WGS metagenome assembly OBKV01 (sample SAMN04571685, study PRJEB22368) | human gut metagenome | biome: human gut; material: stool | host: Homo sapiens | place: Luxembourg | collected 2012-06-29 | reverse complement strand
TTATTCTACGGCGTTCGCGCCGCGGTGTAACTTTTATAATTTTACCGAACTATTGATACCACAAATGTAGCAACAATCGAAAGAATAACCCTCCACTGCCCAAGAAAACTTTCCCGAGACAACCCGGTTTTCGAGGATAAATCACTTCTCGAAGAAAGCGTGCGCCGCTGTCGCATGACCGATGGAAGATACATAGCCCGAAAAGAATCCCTAATCTTATCCACGATTTTTTTAAAAGTATACTAAATGTTACTAACTTAGTAAAAACAATTAAAAACAACTGAAAATGATACCAGACTGGGCAAAAGAGCTTAACTGCTCTATAACAGTATGCGACAAAAACGGCATAATCATCTACCAGAACGATCCGGCAGTAGAACAATACAAAAAGCACGGCAGCCTCATCGGCAAAAACATGTTCGACTGTCATAACGAACGCTCAAGAGCGATCATAAACCACCTTCTGGAAACAGGCGGCACTAACGTCTATACCATCGAAAAACGTGGCGTCCACAAAGTCATCTACCAGAGCGCATGGAAAGAAAACGGAGAAGTTAAAGGCCTCTGCGAAATCTCCATGATTACGCCTGCTGACATGCCGCACTACGTAAGGGAATAATATTTCATACTCAGCCTGCACATCTGAGCGGCAACACCCTACGCAGCAGGCAAAGTTTCACAAACTACTAAGAATCTGCCTATTGGCATCATCTATGACCGTCGAGTCCAATGATGCCAGGTAGATTCTTGTCGTATGCTCAGACTCATGCCCCATTCCCTCGCTGATCACCGAAACAGGGATATTCATCCGATACGCCAGACTCGCCCACGAATGCCGAGCCACATACATTGTCAGTGAAATATCCATCCCCAACAACTCCGCCACCTTCTTCAAATTCCGGTTGACCGCATGCTGAACCAGCTGATACTGACCACGCTCAGAAATGTCCCCTCGCGAAATAATCGGGAGCAAATAAGGAAGTCCCGCGCACTTATCTTCGTATAGGTCAATGATTTCCTGCATCTGAGGTTCCCATTCCACGCACAATTTCTGACGAGTTTTCCGTCTGACATAAGAAAGCACCCCGTTATGCAAATCAGACTTACGGAGATACGCCATATCCACAAACGACATTCCGCGCAGATAAAAACTGAAAAGGAACATATCCCTCGCAAAGGCCAATGCCGGTCTGCCTATCAGGTCCAATGACTTTAGCCCACGGATATCCTCCATGGTTATGGCACGCTTGGCAGTCTTGGAAAAACCGGTAAAGACGTGACTGAACGCAGAATCATCCTTCCATAACGCCACTCCGGATGAAGCTGCCTGACGACAGATAGTCCTCAACGTCCTCAAATAAAATGATGACGTATTCTTCAGAACGCCATTTCTGAGGAGCCAAGCCTCATACCGCTCCATCAGCATCTCGTCCATACACCTAAGTTCCACATTCTCAGCCTTCAAGAACCGCATAAAACTGCGAACCGAAGAAGTATAAGTAGCAGCAGTCCCCTCTCTTCCCTCAGCAAGAAGAGAGTCTATTTTTTTACACGCAAATTCAGCAAAAATATTTTTAGATCTATCCAACATACCTTAAAATAAGTATTAAAAACTTACTCTAAGATATATCATAAAAACTATTTCATTCTGTATGGCTGATCGTCATACAAAGTAAACCTTTTAGCCTTCCTTATCCACTTCTGTTCCTCCAACTTCACATGTTCCTTGGCCTCCTGGAAAGAAATCTCACCATTCAGGTAAGCCTCCAATTTCTCATCAGCAAGCTTACGGTAAAATCCTTCAGTAACAGCAAATTGCGGATAAATATCCTTAAAATATCTGACCAGCTGCAAAGTATGTAACAGCGAATGATACTGCACGCCTGGAGTCAACATGATCTGATAACCGAAACAAACCTCACCCGCGTATTGACCTGCAGAAGGCTTGAATGAGCATGGGCGCATCAGTACACCTTCCGGAACGGGAACCCTGTCATAAGGTCCGTGAGTTATGAACGGGGCACCAAAATACTCATAAGGCCTCGCAGTACCGATGGCTGGAGTGATATTGGTATTGTTCCACAAACCTCCTCCACTATACATATAACAGGTAAACATACCGGGGATATCCGATGCAGGCGCAATCGTCCAAGGCAAAAGATCCTTATTGTAATCCTGGGCGGCAGCGGAAATCACATGAAGAGGGAACCTTGCAGATATTTCCGAATAGAACATATTGCAAAGCTCCCCTATCGTAAGTCCATGTCTATGAGCCACTCGCGGAACGAACTGCTCACAATCCACAATAGGGACAGTCCCCTCCACTACTCGACCGGCAGGATTAAGATGATCCACGACGTACAGTGCAGGCGGCTCATCCATAACCGACAAAATCATCATCAGACGCATCACATCCTTCATGTAGTTGAAATACCGGACACCCACGTCCTGAATCTCCACCACCACGGCATTGAGACCCCTCAAAGACTCAGAATCGAAATGGATATGGTTGGTGCCCGGCGTCAGCTCAGCATCCTCAGGCTGGAACAACTTCTCCAAGTTCCCCCTTTCCGCAAAGATCTGATACATATACCGGTCACTGCTCGTATCCCAACAATTCTGCGTACAGAAACACCCCACTTTACCGTCCATGAGGGCCTTATCCAACTGGTCCTCCAATCTCGTAGTCCTGAATGAAAACATCAGCGTCCCTTATTTTGCAGAAGAAATTATCTTTTCAGCGACAGCAATAACCTTTTCGCCCAGTTTCACAGCCTCTTCTTCAGTCGGAGCCTCAGAATAAATACGGATAATAGGCTCTGTGTTAGACTTTCTGAGATGTACCCACTCTCGTTTATCCTCGAAACTGATCTTCACGCCATCGATATCGTTCACATTTTCATGTGCATAAATCACTTTCAGCTCAGACAAAATCTTGTCTATCAGCCCTTTGTCCGACAGTTCGATCTTATTCTTGGCGATATGATACTCCGGATAAGTCTTCTTAAGTTCAGAAACCGTCATCTTCTTGTGAGCCAGATTAGACAGGAACAAAGCTACGCCGACCATGGCATCACGTCCGCTATGGATAGCAGGATAGATTACTCCTCCGTTACCTTCTCCACCGATAATCGCACCCTTCTCATGCATGAGAGTGGTAGCATTGACCTCACCCACCGCGGAAGCGAAATAGGTGCCGCCGTAGCTTTCGGTCACATCACGCAACGCCCTGGAAGAAGAGAGGTTAGACACGGTAACAAGGTTCTTCACGCCATCAGCCTTAGCTCTCGAAAGGACATAATCGGCGACGCTCACGAGGGTATACTCCTCCACGAAAGGCTCGCCGTTCTCGCAAATGAACGCAAGTCTGTCGACATCCGGATCCACCGAAATTCCGAGGTCCGCATGCTCCCTTACCACTGTTTCGCTAAGGTCAATGAGATTTTTCGGAAGAGGTTCAGGGTTATGAGCAAAATCGCCAGTAGGATCGCAGTTAAGTTCTATACACTTGACACCCAAACGTTTAAGCAGACGCGGCATGATGATTCCGCCCACAGAATTAATAGCGTCGAGCACCACGGTGAAATGAGCAGCTTTCACAGCCTCCACATCTACATAAGGAAGTTCCAGCACCTTGTCCAGGTGTTTATCCGTAAAGTCCTCATCCACAATAGTTCCGAGATGGTCCACATCACTGAAATCGAAATCCCCTGACTCTGCGCAATCCAAAACGGCCTGCCCCTCAGCAGCAGACAGGAACTCACCTTTTTCATTTAAGAGTTTCAACGCGTTCCACTGACGAGGATTATGTGACGCCGTAAGAATCAATCCTCCGTCAGCACCGGAAAGGATGACCGCCATTTCAGTAGTCGGAGTCGAAGCAAAACCGGCACGGATTACGTCCACACCGCATGCCACGAGGGTTCCGCACACCACATTCTCCACCATCTCGCCCGAGATTCGCGCATCCTTGCCGACCACGACCGTATATCGCTCGCCCGCAGCCTTAGGACGGCGCTCGCGCAGTTTCGTGCAATACGCGTATGTGAATTTCACTATATCTACTGGGGTCAACGCATTTCCCGGCTGGCCGCCGATAGTACCCCTAATTCCAGAAATCGATTTTATAAGTGTCATTATATCAATGTTTTATTTTTATCGATGTTTATGTCTTATTATTTCAAAACTGGGAGAATGCACTCCTCCATCAGTTTATAACCATCTAAATTAGGATGCACGGTATCCGAAGAATATTTTTCCGGCATACGCCCCTTGTCATCCGCGAAGGCAGCGTAATAATCTACAAGTTTTATATGGTTACTGCGTGCATAATCTTTCAGTTGCCTGTTGAATTCCTGCACCTGGCCCAAGACATTGCCAAGATACTTGCGCCAACGTATTTTATATGAAGGGAGCAATGTACAGAGCACCGGCTTGATTTTGTGGGCCTTGGCGATATCGCACATGGATTTTATAGATGCGACGGCTGCCTCGATATTCACAGCATGTCCAGGATTCTGAGCTATATCATTTATTCCACAGAGGATTACGACATATTTAGGACGGAGAGAAACCACATCCTGCTGCATTCTGACAAGAATCTGGGAAGTAGTCTGTCCGCTGATTCCGCGACCTATATAATTATTAGCCGTAAAGAAGTCAGGGTCTTTTTTCGCCCAGCCTTCAGTGATGGAATCTCCGAAAAGAACCGCGCGCGGACGCACCGTCACTTCGGCATTGGCCTGAACATACTTGCTGGTATTTGCCCAATCGGAGTTTTCTTGCGCTGTCAATGCGAGTGGGGCGACCAGAAGCAGTGCCGCCACGAATAACTTTTTTATTCTCATCATAGTCCGAACCTTTTAAACATCTTCAAATTTAGTTTTTTATTACATAAAAGCCAAATTTTAACTACCTTTGCCGGCCTAAAAATATATTGTATGAAAGCAGTTTGGACGATTCTTCTTTTGATTACATCAAATATTTTCATGACATTCGCCTGGTATGGACATCTCAAGCTCCAGGAGATGAAAATTTCGGGCAGTTGGCCGCTGATTCTGGTAATCCTTTTCTCATGGGGCCTCGCTTTCTTCGAATATTGTGCCCAGGTACCGGCAAACAGAATCGGATTCGACGGCAACGGAGGGCCATTTAACCTCATGCAGCTCAAGGTGATACAAGAAGCCATATCACTCACCGTATTCACATTGATAGTAACCTTGCTCTTCAAGGGACAGCCTCTGCAATGGAACCATTTGGCAGCGTTTTTCTGCCTCCTGCTGGCGGTTTTCTTTGTATTCTTGAAATAAGATTACAAAAAAATCGAAAAATTTTTCCCGAAAAGTTTGGAGTTAAAGAAAAAATATCTACCTTTGCAATCCCAAACGAAAACAACCGATGAAAATTCAGGTTTTCGGGACGGAAAAAATACATGCTGGGTTCGTATAACGGTTAGTACTCAAGATTCTCAATCTTGCAATATGGGTTCGATTCCCGTACCCAGTACGAAGTTCAAAAAGATGACTCATTCGAGCCATCTTTTTTTCTTTTTATAAAAAACTATTCTGATTACTTGGTTATTATTAAGTATTTTTTCTAAATTTGCATACGTAAGCGCAGAAAACGAAAAATAATCGCCAATAAGCGTTTGCAAAGTATGAATTAACCAGGCAACCACATGCTATCGGATGTAAAAAAGAATATAGAAAAGTTGATTGCCCTATATGAAGGCGAAAGGCAGCAGAAAATAGAGCTGGCCGCTGCACTCGAAGAGAAGGAAGCCGAACTTGATTCATGCAGGAAGCATATTGCGGATCTGGAGAGACAAGTGGATAACTTGAAATTGAAAGGAGCATTTACGACGGACGCAGGTAACGATCCCGCAGCCAAGGAGATGATAGAGCGGATGATACGCGAGATAGACAAGTGCATCTCATTGCTGGATAATTAATTATGGAGCAGAAAATTACGATACGCATCGGTGAGAAGAAGTACGCCATGACCGCGAATTCCCCTGAGCAGGAGGAAATTTACAGACTTGCGGCGGCGTCAGTGAACAAGATGTTGTCGTTGTATACTGACAAGTTTCCGGGAAAGGACCTCACAGAGATATTGTCATTCGTGGCATTAAACGAAAGTATTGGAGGAATTACTGCAAAAAAGAAGTTAGATGCTCTGATGAAGGATATTGAAACACTTGAGAACCAGACAGATAGATATCTTGAAAATATTGATGGACAACCGTTGGCCAAAACTCGCTGAAAACAACACGTTCTACGGAACCGAGTGTTCTCGAGCCGGGGATGCGCAGGCCTAAGTACCTAAGTGGGATTCCGTCGACACGGAACGTAGGATTACTGAACCGGCACGGAGCTCAAATCTTATTCATTTAAGATTTTCTGACGACAGGCTGACGGCTTTCCATCCAGATATAACCGCAAGGCTTCCGGAGACGGAGGTCTTGCGGTATTTTTTATGTGTACAAACAAAACATAAACTATATATGAACATTTTGATTTTGATCGGAGTCGCAGCGATAGCAGCAGCAGTTGCTATCGGTGTCTACATAGCGGTTCACAGGGCTATCCTCAAAGGCCGCAAGGAGGACATCATCGAGAAAGCAGAACTTGAGGCGGAGAATATCAAGAAAGAGAAGATTCTCCAGGCTAAAGAGAAATTCCTCCAGCTCAAGAGTGAGCATGAACAGCAGGTAAATGAGAAAAATTCTCAGCTGAAAGACATGGAAAACAGACTTAAGCAGAAAGAGAATTATCTCAACCAGCAGAACAACGAACTCCAGAAACGCCTCAGAGACATTGACAATACCAAGGCTAGCCTTCAGTCTCAAAAAGATGCGCTGGAAAAGAAAGTCGAGGAGTACGAGGCTCTCAGGCAGGAGGCGAACAAGCAGATCGAGAACATCGCGGGCATGACTGCACAGGAGGCCAAGAACATGCTCGTGGAGAACATGAAAGCTGAGGCGAGAAGCGAGGCTCAGGCATACATCAACGACACTATGGATGATGCCAGACTTAACGCAGCTAAAGAAGCTAAGAGAATAGTAATCACCACTATACAGAGAACAGCCACAGAGACTGCCATCGAAAATGCGGTTACTACCTTCCCTATCGAGAACGACGAAATCAAGGGTCGTATCATCGGACGTGAGGGACGTAACATCAGAGCGCTCGAGGCTGCTACCGGAGTTGAAATCGTAGTGGATGACACTCCTGATGCTATTCTTCTTTCCGCATTCGATCCTGTCAGAAGAGAGGTCGCAAGACTTGCACTTCACCAGCTCGTTGTGGACGGACGTATTCATCCGGCCAGAATCGAGGAGGTCGTGGCGAAAGTTCAGAAACAGCTCGAAGACGAGATTCTGGAAACCGGTAAGCGTACCTGCATTGACCTCGGCATTCACGGTATGAATATCGAGCTCGTGAAACTCATCGGACGAATGAAATATCGTTCTTCTTATGGACAGAACCTTCTCCAGCACTCTCGCGAGGTTGCAAACATCTGTGCGATAATGGCTTCAGAACTTGGACTCAATCCTAAGACCGCGAAGAGAGCCGGACTTCTCCACGATATCGGAAAAGTTTCAGAGGACGATCCGGAACTTCCACATGCACTTCTCGGTATGAAACTCGCCGAGCAGTATAAAGAGAGACCTGAGATTTGCAACGCTGTCGGCGCTCACCACGAGGAGACTGAAATGACATCGCTCATCTCCCCTATTGTTATGGTCGGTGACGCTATTTCAGGAGCGCGTCCTGGTGCACGCCGTGAGGTTATCGAGTCTTACATCAAGCGTCTGAAAGGTATGGAAGATCTCGCTGCCGCATATCCGGGAGTTACCAAGAGCTATGCTATCCAGGCAGGCCGCGAGTTGCGTGTAATAGTCGGAGCCGAGGAGGTCAGCGACGATCAGGCAGCAAAACTTTCTGCTGATATCGCTCTGAAGATTCAGAATGAAATGACTTATCCTGGACAGGTTAAGATTACAGTTATTCGTGAAACCAGATCAGTAGCATACGCTAAATAACTAATAACGAAATGAAGCCTATACTTAAAAAATTGGCATCTGCACTCGCACTCCTAATATGGGGTGCGGTGTGCGTTTGGGGACAGGCACCGGAAGAGACTGTAACTTGGAAAGTTTCTCAGGGCAAAACCGAGAATGGACTTTGCGAAATCATCTTCGACGGCACTATCGCTCAAGGATGGCATACTTACAGTGTCGACCATGAGTTGACCCCTACCGAAGTCACCTTCACTGATCCTAAGGGATATACACTGGAAGGTGGACTCTATGAAATTCTTCCTTCCAAAGAACTCGACGGGGAGCATGTTTATTTCGACAGAATCCGTATCGGACAGAAGATACGTATCACTGCCGAAGCAGACAGTCTCAAGGGTGAAATCGCATGGAGAAGCTGCAACGACCAGTTCTGCGCATCTCCTGAGTACCTTAATTTCAGCATTCCGCTTGAGGCAAAGGAAGCGACAGTAGCACCTGCAGACAGCAACCAGAGTTCAGGTTCTCTTTGGGGACTCATTCTCGAAGCTATACTCTGGGGATTCGCCATGCTTCTGACACCTTGTGTATTCCCTATGATTCCGATGACGATTTCATTCTTCATGAAAGGTTCATCCACACCGGCAGCGGGAAGATTCAAGGCGTTTATGTACGGATTGTTCATAGTATTGCTCTATACAGTTCCTATTTCAGCTATCATCGGTATCACCTACATCTTCGGAGGAGAGACTGTTACAGCTGACATATTCAACTGGCTTGCAACACATTGGCTCCCGAATATCATCTTCTTCATCGTATTCATGATATTCGCGGCTTCTTTCTTCGGAGCGTTCGAGATAACACTTCCTTCATCATTGGTCAACAAGAGTGACCAGAATTCAGACAAAGGCGGTCTCGCCGGTATCTTTTTCATGGCGCTCACCCTCGTGCTCGTATCATTCTCCTGCACAGGTCCTATCGTAGGTTCCGTCCTCATCAAGTCCACACAGGGCGAATTCTGGACCCCTATGGTAACCATGTTGGCATTCTCTATAGCATTCGCATTGCCTTTCACCATTTTCGCGATGTTCCCTTCACTGCTCAAGAAGCTCAAGAGCGGAAGTTGGCTGAACTCTGTGAAAGTCGTGCTCGGATTCATAGAGGTGGCTCTCGGATTCAAGTTCCTCAGCGTGGCAGACCAGACTTATCACTGGGGTCTTCTCGACAGAGAGATTTACCTCGGAATTTGGATCGTAGTATTCACATTGTTAGGACTTTATCTCCTTGGCAAGATTCGTTTCGAGGCCGACGGCGAAGTCAAGCATATAGGTGTTTTCAGACTTTTCCTCGTGATTGTCGACTTCACTTTCGTAGTCTATATGATCCCAGGAATGTTCGGTGCTCCGCTGAAGGCTCTCTCCGGCTATTTGCCTCCGATCGAGACCCAGGATTTCGTAATTTGGAGCAAGGAGGACGGGTCAATGCCGGTTCAGAGTTTGTCTGATGTCAATGCCGGTGAGACAGGGCTGCACAAGCTTCCGCTTGGTCTTACCGGTTATCTTTCAATCGATGAGGCATTGGTAGAGGCGAAGAAGGTAGGCAAGCCTGTTTTCGTGGATATTTCCGGTCTTGCCTGCGTGAATTGCCGTGAAATGGAGCAGAGAGTATGGAGCGATCCTCAGGTTCTCCAGTTGCTCAGGGATGAGTTCGTAATCGCTGTTCTTTACACTGACGACAAGGAAAAGCTTCCTGAATCAGAGTGGGTTACAACTAAGAACGGCAAGGTTTTGAAGGATCGCGGCAGGGTGAATGCTTATTATGTACGCGAGAGATTCGACGTAAGTGCCCAGCCTAATTACGTCATCCTGGACCCTCAGGGTAATCAGATTACGCCTATCAGAGGCTACAATCTCGACATCGACGGCTTCGTCGAGTTCCTTAAATCAGGACTTAAGTAATACTCGGCGTGAGCAAAGTAACTCTCCCCCTTTTGGAAATAAACGGGGTAAAAAACCGCGTTTTTTGTCACCGTTTTTCCGTAAAAATTACCGCCTCAGATGTATTGTCATCCGAGGCGGTAATTTTCAACTTATGCGCGTCCTGACGTGAGTCTACACCCCGAGGGTGCACCAGAAGGTGACGATGAACGGAATCGAGAATTCGAGGACAAAACCGTGGAAGATGGAGACTACGGAATACTGTTCACCGGAAGCTGACATGATGATCGGCAGTGTGGTGTCCATCGAAGTCACGCCGCCGGCCGCTATCGGCGACAACGGACCTGAAACCTTCACGAGGAACGGCGACAAAAGCAAAGTTATCATCTCACGTATAATATTGGCCAGCAATGCAATGGTACCAAGCTCCGCACCCTTGTACTCCGTAATGAAAATACTTGACAAAGAATAATAACCGAAGCCCGAACCCACTGCAAGACAATCCAGTCCGGACCTGCCGGAAAGAACCGACGCTGCCAGAAGAGAACCGGCGAAAGTGCCCGCCATAGTGCCGAGTGGAAGCAAAGCCATCCTCAAATCCAGCGATTTGAACTTCTTGAGGATCTCCCGATCACTGCCGATACCGATGCCCACGAAAAGCAGCAGTGCACACAGAGCGTAAAACGTGAGATTGCCCTGCACGATACTACCGGGAACAACACCTGAAAGCCCGGAGATGATACCGAGAATAAAAAAACCGACTATAATCAAACTGCCTTTCATAACCTACTTCTTCTTAATCTGAATATACCTTCCAAAGCATCCAAGCGAAAAAACAACTCCCCACAGTACCTGCCACAGATATGATAAGCGCATCCAGTCCCAAAACCGGAAGTGCTGATATAATCTTCTGATTTCCACCTACTTCCACACCCAAGAGGAACAGCAGCAGCCAGATAAGCACAGTGATGATCTTGGATGTCCAGGAACAATCCCACTTCCTGAGCAGCAAACCAATGGCGATACCGCCGAACATGAAACTAATAACGGTAAACATAGTAATCTATTTTTCAGTGATCGTTCTATGACGCGACCGCAAGAACGCCTTCCGGTTCGCCTCCATCGTCGCCATTTCTGTTTTTGTCAATGCAAATTCGCAGAATCTTTCCCATATATAATTCACGGCCTGAGCCGACGGATGAACCATATCCTCCGCATAAAACCTGTATGAACGGAGTTCATCCATCATTATCTCATAAGCCGGAAAATAACAGCACCTGTCGGCATGCTTCTGGACAACAGAATCTACAGCAAGTAACAAAGTGCTCTTGCTCAGCTGGTTACCATGTGCCCCATCCTTCAGATGACGAATCGGACTCACGGTGAAAATAAACCGCTTCGACGGATACCTCTCCACAAGAGAATTGAGCAGAACCTCACACGTCCTCAGAGGAAGACACTCCCTGGTAAACTCCTTGGCATCACGCTTGAGACAATTCGACACAATCTCTCCAGTGGCATTGAACCGGAACGTCCAAGCCGTACCTAAAGTGATGATTATGGTAGACGCCCTCCGGAAAAATGCATTGGCATCCGAAAGGGCAGCATTGACCTCAGCCAAAAACTCCTCCTTCGAACTTCTTGCGGCAGCAGTGTGGTGGCTGAACGAACAGAAAAGCTGGGAACCGGCTCCCATCTGGACGCACTCGTCCTCGCTGAACGGTACGGCAGAATCCAGCCTACGTATCGAATTGCAGACAGATACAGGGTTATACAACGTCCCGAAAGGATTCGTCATGACGTCGAACCCCATGTCTTTCATTATACTGCCTATGTTGTCCGAGAAACAGCTGCCCAGCAATATGATGGCATCGCTGAATCCGATTTTTATGCTGCTTTCCGGAATCTCTACCGGAGTCTGCAGTTTTATCATAACGACAATAATTTATTAGTAAGCCGCGAATTGCGGATTATTTGGACTACAAAGGTAAGAAATTATATATAACTTTGTGAACGAAATCTAATTACGAATAATTATGAGACTGAATATAATGGCCGCCGCGGCCCTTTTTGTTTGTGTCAATGCCGGTGCGCAGGACTTTTTCTCATGGGAATTCGGCATGCCGGAGCCGGCCGCCAAAGAGCCCAAAGTGAAATTCCTGTATGACGCATATTTCGACTACAAACTCGACAACAGGGAATTCGACGAAGGAAACGAACAGTTCACGGAATCGATGACGCTCTACGGCGCCAGGCTCACCCCTTCACTCGGCCTGCAAGTCAAGCAGAACAGCAACGTGAAGCACAAACTCATGATAGGCATTGACCTGATGAAAGAATTCGGGCGTCATCCTTCCGCGGTAGCGAACAGTCCGGAATGCGACAGGGGGCTGGAAAACACGCGACTTTTCAGGGAAATCACCATGTATTATGGACTCGACGCGGATCTGGGACGATGGAATATCCGCGGATATGCGGGCGTTTTCCCGCGACATTTGGCAGAAGGTGAATACTCTCAGGCCTTTTTCTCGGACTCCCTGAAATTTTATGACAATAACCTGGAAGGAGTATTGATAAAAGCCTACGGACCAAAAACTTACGCCGAGTTTGCCTTCGACTGGAACGGCCAGTACGGCCCATATCGTCGCGAGCAGTTCAACGCCTTCGGTTTCGGAAAGTACAGTTTCAATGATTTCGTTTCTGCCGGCCTCGCGTTCAAATATCATCATTATGCCAATGCTGCCGAGTATGGAAGTGTAGTGGATGATGCTATGGTTCAGCCGTTTGTGCGCTTCGGCTTCGAAAAATTCTGTGGCTGGCAAGACCTCTCCGCGACATTGAGCTGGTATCAGACATTCCAGCAAGACAGGCGTCAGGCAGATGGTCAGAATAATCCTGGTGGCGCAGAACTTACCGTCTCTCTCCGCAACTGGAATGTAGGTATCGAGAACCGGCTGTACTACGGAAAAGATCTGATGCCGTTCTACAATTATGTCGATGACGGCGGCTTCAAATACGGCAACGACCTCTACGGCGGCTCCCCATTCTATAGGATAGTTCCTGTCAATGCTGCCGGATATCATTTCTACGACAGGGCTGAAGTTTATTGGCAGCCGCATATCGCTGATTTCCTGGATCTTAGACTATCCATAGTGGCACATTTCCCGGACGGTTTCAAGTATGCCGGCATGCAACAGAAACTGTCCCTGATATTCAGCCTGGACAAACTCCTGAATCCTACTCGCTCCCCAGCAAGTTCAGCGAGCAGGAAAAGACGCAACCGCAAGGGCTGTGAACTTCCAGGGCCTTTTTTCGGGATTTAGTATGCGGATAATTGAGGTTGACGACTGCAGGTATACTGATCTCAGCAGTCGATCAAAAGGATAAGTTCATCAAAAATTTACCGCCTCGGATGACAATACGTCTGAAGCGGTAGCTTTCACGGAAAAACGGTGACAAAAAACGCTGTTTTTTACCCCGTTTATTTCAAAAATGAAATTTGGTGTAAAAAACACCTGATTTTCACACAAAATTTCCAAGAGACGCGAGTTACTTTGCTCACGCCGAGTTTACTCAAGGCAAGTGTTTCAGTTCCGAGATATTGTAGTTCCTTCCAATTAAAAGAGCTCTTAATTTGTGCAGCCAAAAACTGCACAAATCATTCAGCCAAGAACTGGACAAATTTAACCACGGAAACGAAGATGATTCTCTGTTTCCGTGGTTGTTTAAACTATGTATTAAGATTACTTAAGTCCTGATTTAAGGAACTCGACGAAGCCGTCGATGTCGAGATTGTAGCCTCTGATAGGAGTAATCTGATTACCCTGAGGGTCCAAAACTGAACAACCTGGCAGGTAAATAAGTATAGCATTAACACTGTAATCATCTGGGTAACAACTGAATAGTGAGCATCCAACTTAGTAACTATCCTGCCAGGTGGTATGTTTTTTCATAGGACCTGGCAGGATTGTAATCATATAGTTAACGCTATATAATACTGATTTACAACGTGTTTTATTGTTTTTAATTTCACGTTATCACGCCAGGTAGTCTGAAGTATTATCGTAATGTGTACCTAAAATAACTACATGCAATATAACTGCGCCAGGAGTTCGGACTCGTCCGCTCAGGAATAGCGTATGATTGTGAAAGTCGAGGTAGACACTTCCGGATCGGCGGCGCCACATCCCAAAACATAAGTGGTGTACCATCGCCAGGACATCATCCACAGCGATGGTACACCACTCAAAATATAAATCCACTAGCGTCTGCGGAGCTTGGAGGCGAGAGAGCCGTCCATGGCGCCCTTCATCAGCTTACGGGTTCCTTCGAACTGCTTCAGGAGACGATTTACTTCAGGAATCGAAGTTCCACTACCGTCAGCAATACGCTTACGTCTGCTGCCGTTAATAACTTCAGGATGCTCACGCTCGTATGGAGTCATGGACATGATGATGGCCTCGACGCTCTTGAACGCGCTGTTGTCGATATCCACATCCTTGATGGCCTTGCCCACACCAGGAATCATGGACGCGAGGTCCTTGATGTTACCCATCTTCTTAATCTGCTGGATCTGATTATAGAAATCCATCAGTGAGAACTGATTCTTTGCAAGTTTCTTTTTCAGTTCACGGGCCTGCTTCTCGTCATACTGTTCCTGAGCTTTCTCTACGAGTGAAACGACGTCACCCATGCCCAAGATTCTGTCAGCGATACGGGAAGGATGGAACACATCCAAGGCATCAATCTTCTCTCCGGAAGATATGAACTTGATAGGTTTTCCGACTACAGCCTTGATGGAAAGGGCTGCACCACCTCTGGTATCACCATCCATCTTGGTCAATACAACTCCGTCGAAATCAAGCACATCGTTGAAAGCCTTAGCGGTTTCTACGGCGTCCTGACCTGTCATCGCATCGACCACGAAGAGAATCTCAGTAGGATTTACTGCTTTCTTGATGGCAGCGATCTCATCCATCATTTCCTGGTCTACTGCGAGACGACCTGCGGTATCGACAATAACTACGGAAATTCCTTCTGCCTTAGCTTTAGCGACAGCATCCTGTGCGATCTTCACAGGATCCTTCACACCTTCCTCGGTGAATACTGGAACACCGGCAAGTTCACCCATCACTTTCAACTGCTCGATAGCTGCAGGACGATAAACGTCGCAGGCTGCGAGAAGGACTTTCATGCCCTTCTTGGATTTGCACAGATTCGCAAGTTTGGAAGTGAATGTGGTTTTACCTGAACCCTGGAGACCGGAGATGAGGATAATGCCCGGATTACCTTTAACATTGATGTCGGAGGCACCGCTTCCCATGAATTCGGCAAGTTCGTCATGGACGATCTTTACCATCATCTGCTGAGGTTTCACGGCTGTGAGGACATCCTGTCCCATGGCCTTGTCTTTCACGCGGTCGCAGAATTCTTTTGCGACTTTGTAGCTTACGTCGGCGTCGAGGAGAGCCTTTCTGATATCCTTAACGGTTTCAGCTACATTGATTTCCGTTATTTTCCCTTCACCCTTGAGTATCTTGAATGATCTCTCGAGTCTTTCTGACAGATTCTCAAACATATTTATATTCTATTTTATATTCTCATATTAATATAATGGCGACGGGACAGGAACGAGTTCATCAGAGAAAACCGCAGGAGCTATGTCCCTCAGGTTATATCTGCTGCTCATAACGCTGCCGTATGCGCCTGCACTGCGGATCGCCAACATGTCACCGCGGTGACTTTCAGGGAGTTGGCGGTCAGTTCCCCATACGTCGCTGGATTCGCAGACCGGTCCCGTCACGTCGTATCTGTAGCAGACATCTCTTCCCCCTTCAACTTCCATCACGGAAGGGTGAGACCTAAGATTGTCCTTCATCACAGGTTCACGCTGCGCGCCAAGCCCGGACATCGTCTGAAAATGACTGTCACTTCCAGCTTGTGCCTCAGCTGTGAGGTTTTCGATATGGTGGTAGGAGCCGTAAAGTGCAGGACGGATCAGGTCGTTCATTCCGGCGTCCAGAATCAGGAACGACTTATGTTCACCATGTTTTACGAACACTACGCGCGATATCAACGAACCACACTGGGCCACCATAGACCGTCCGGGTTCTAGGCTTACCGTCTGGTCGGGCCTGCGCTTCAAATTATCATTGATGGTCGAAAACCATGTTTCGAAATCAGGTATCGGCTCACTGTCCGGGTCCGTGTAGTTCACTCCCAGACCGCCGCCGAGATCTATATCCCTGACCACAAGTCCATGGCTCTCGAAGTAATCGACTATCTCTGAAGCCATTCTGCATTCTTCACTGTACACCTCGCGGACATCCAAGATCTGCGACCCCACATGAAAATGCAGACCCTTGAAATCCACCGATTTGCAACTCTTCAAAAGTTCTATAACACTGTCGAACTCATGCCTGGATATACCGAACTTGTTTTCCTCCAGACCGGTGGTCACGTACTTATGCGTGTGAGCATCGATATTGGGATTAATACGCACGGCAGCATTGACCCGAACCCCTTTCGCGGACGCGATGGCGTCTATCACTTCGAGCTCCATCAGCGACTCGACATGGAAACAGCCGATTCCCAGATCAATCGCGCGCGAGATTTCCCTGTCGGTCTTGCCCACGCCGGCGAAAACGACGGTTTCCGGGCGGAACCCGTGCTCCACCGCGTAGATGACTTCGTTCCCGCTGACGCAATCAGCGCCAAAGCCTTTTCCGCTGATTATCTGTAAAATACGAGGTTCAATATTCGCTTTCAATGCATAATGGACGCCGATTCCGTACTTCTGAGAAAGCTTGGCCACTTCATCCGCGGTCCGGCGGAGAAGGTCCAGATCATAGTACCAAAACGGTGTCTGAAGTTCTTCGATTTTTTCAAAATCCTTCAACTCGAGCATATTTAGTCAAATAAATCCATCAAATATTTTACACAAATTGCAAAATTACGTAAAAAAACCTAACTTCGCACAATAATTCGGAGGACCGGATTCACTTTTCGGACACCCTGATGTAAAATAACTGTAAATTAAAGTTGGAAATGGAAAAAGGACCAATTTCAAATTTCATCACTCACAACTACCGTCACTTCAACTCGGCTAGCCTTGTTGATGCTGCGAAAGCTTATGAAGAGCTCCTCGCAAAGGGTGGTAAGATGATGTTGGCCATGGCCGGCGCCATGAGTACAGCCGAGCTCGGACTTTCTCTTGCAGAAATGATCCGTCAGGACAAGTTCTCCATCGTATGCTGCTCAGCAAACAACTTGGAGGAGGATATCATGAACCTCGTAGCACACTCTCACTATTACAGAGTACCTGGTTACAGAAACCTCACAGCAGAACAGGAGCAGGAACTCCTCAACAATCATTATAACCGTGTTACAGATACATGTATCCCTGAGGAGGAGGCTTTCCGCCGTCTCGAGGGTGCACTTGTAGATGTATGGAACAAGGCTAAGGCAGAAGGAAAGAGATATCTTCCTTACGAATACATTTACCAGATCCTCAGAAGCGGTGTTCTCGAGAAATATTACGAGATCGACCCTAAGGACAGCTGGGTACTTGCAGCTTGCGAGAAGAATATTCCTATCATCTGCCCTGCATGGGAAGACTGCACCACAGGTAACATCTTCGCAGCTCACTGTATCAAGGGCGAGTTCACACCGGATCTCGTGAAGAACGGTATCGAGACTATGCTCTTCCTCGTAGACTGGTACAAGAAGAACGCTACCGGAGCAGGCGTAGGATTCTTCCAGATCGGTGGAGGTACCGCTGGTGACTTCCCTATCTGCGTAGTTCCTATGATGGAGCAGGATCTCCAGTGGCATGGCACACCGCTCTGGTCATATTTCTGCCAGATCTCCGACAGTACCACTTCATACGGTTCATACTCAGGAGCAGTTCCTAACGAGAAGATCACTTGGGGCAAGCTCGCACCAGAGACTCCTAAGTTCATCGTAGAGTCAGATGCTACTATCGTGGCTCCTCTTATCTTCGCTTACGTTCTCGGCTGGTAATTTTACCGACTGACTGGAATACAAGGATGTCCAGAAGCATGTTCTGGACATCCTTTTTTCTCAAGTTTCGCAAGTTATCAAACTTGCTGAGCGTCAGCGTCAATTTGAGGATTATCCCTCATTCGAAGGCTATAAACCCCACGCACTTTTTGCGTGCACGTTACCCTCACCCTAAATCCCTCCTCTCGGGGAAGGGACTTACTTTCGCCCTCTCGGGCTCCATAAGCGGTATTTCGCACTTGCGAAACTTAAGTTTTTTTATTTAGCGCAACGCGCAACCAACTAATAACACTATGCTGACCGACAAACAAATTTCATACATGATCATTCACGCAGGAATCCCTGACCAACTCAAGATTTTCCTATTCGGAATGACTGGAAAAGACGTGGAACGGATTTCACACAAAGGCATTCCATACGTAGAAATAGACACTGACACGACTCCAACAGACAACATCTCACTGCACGAAAGAATCGACGAATGGCTGAATACCGGACGGAACCTCGCATCGGACTTCACCATCGAAGAAATGGCGGACGGGATGAATATTTCCAGATATGCACTCAAGCGATATTTCGAATGCCAGATTCATACGGACTTCCGGATATGGAAATCCTCTATGAGAATCGAAAAGGCAAAAGAAATCCTACTGAGCTCGGACAACAAACAAATAAATGATATCGCCAAGACAGTAGGATTTAAAGACAAATCGAATTTTCACAGAAGATTCAAGAAGGCCACAGGAAAAACTCCACTTGAATGGAAAGACACCTGCGGGGGCCTCTACGACTCAGATGACTAAACACCTGATACTTCCCAGTCAGTCACCTATCCATCAGTAACTTACTGACTAGCCGCCTGCGTCATATATATCTTCAGTCCGGACACCTTATAAGTGCCTGTAGACTGGTCATATGACGGGCTTCCCGAAAACACGTTGAGTTCCATAAAATAAGGATTATACTCGACGCCATCCGCGGAATCATCCACGACTTTCAAAGCATAAGCGACATTAGACTTGGTCTCATGCCACTGGATCGAAAAATTACCTTCCGCGTCAGTCTGCACACTCTTCTTCGCCAGAGGGTAAGCATATACCACATCCTCCACAGCATACGAGGCCAGCGTAACAGTCATATCAGGAAGACCACCTTCCGAAGACAGGACCACACCGGACACATTCAGCACATACGGCGGGTCAGCGAAATTAAATCCTCCGTCATCGGATACGGCGCAGCCCGACAGCATGGACGCGGCCAAAAGAATCCCTGCGATAATCGATCTCATTTTCATGACTGATGTTCCGGCCTGAGCAAATCAAGCACCACTTTTACAGGATTAAACGTCTGAAGCGGGACCTCCACGAAATAAGTATTCCAGTCACTCATGGAACCGTTCCAGAGACCAGGAAGCTCCAGAGCCTTCAATTCCCTGCCCTGCCAACTCTTCGAACTGATAAATCCGGCATCCTGATCCACATAATCCAACAGATTGAACTTCTGGCCTTTATAATTATGCAGGCAGCATACAAGATCCACCGGATTAAAGTGAGTAGCACGCGAAAGAATATCCCTCGAACGCTCCTGAGACATATCTATCTGCACGCTCTCGAGAATCTGAAGATTCGAAGAGCCGTCGCGACCAGCGATAATGAAAGGACCGCCGCCAGGCTCGCCCTGATTCCGCACCATGCCGCATACGCGGATCGGCCTATCCAGTTTGGTTCGGATCAATGCTGCCCTTTCTTCCGGAGTAGCGGTCAACGGCAACTGAATGCACAACTCGGCATCCAAGAACGATTCCACCTCATCACAAAGCCTGCTGCATTCTGCAGACCTCGGATCCTGAACAGCATCGAACGCACGGAGATATCCGAAAATACGGTCTCGAAGTTCCAGACATTTTCCCATAAGGGCTTTCTTGCTGCGGGCAGTGATGTCCAATAGCCTGTCATTCGCCACATTATCGATATTCTTGATGGAAACGATTTCCTCCTTGAGTTCATTGAGGTTATAAATCAATGCTCCATGACCTGCAGGACGGAACAGAAGTTCTCCGTCGTCTTTACGGAACGGATGATTTTCCGGATCCACAGCCACGGTGTCAGTAGCCTTATCCTGATAAGTAAAAGAGACATTGAACCGGACTCCGAACTTCTTTTCATAAGCGTCCTTCACTTCGGCGAGAGCCGCTTCGAAAAGTGGCCGGAACTCGGGAGAGATGGTGAAAATTATATTCGCAGAGCCATCAGCATTGCGCATATACTTCTGAGCCTCAACGAGATGCTCAGCGAAAGCAGTACGGCACTCTCCGTCATTATAACGGTGAAAACGGATGACGCCCTTAGGCTTCGAACCATAGCCAAGTCCGCCATTGTCAGACTCCAACACCTTAACAGCCACGTCCTTACGATATTCAGAAGAATCAGCAGGCTCTCCGAACATCTCCGGCGTATAGAAGGCAAATTTCTTGATGGACGCAGCCAATTTGCCCACTGGAGAATCCGCACCCGGGTCTTCGCCCTTTTCGAGAGACGCAAGACCGGCAAAAATATCCTTGAACATCCTGGATGCAGCTCCCGACGCAGGAACGAACTTGCATTTTCCGGCCACTTCAGCACGGTCACAATAGTCCACAGCAGCAGATGTCTCTTCAGGAGTCATGACCTTGATTCCCCTTTCAGGGGTAGCAGGACCCACGATTTCCATCCAAGGAAAACCTTTCTTGAAACGCTCGACCTGAGCTTCCACGTTCTTAACCGAAGAACCTCTTTCCTCGATTTTGGCAATATCTTCTTTCGTAAACATATCGTTACTAATCTATAAAAACTTCTCTTCTATATTTATACTCGGACCTGAGCTTTTCGAAATTCTCCGGCTCAAGACGGAACATGAAATCATCCGTAAAGATAGGATAATTATATTGAAAAACAGCAGCAATCTCACCCTGACGAAGTCCTTTGAGATCGAGCTTGACCGCCTCATTCTCAGGAAATTCAGCTTTAGGATAGAACTCGAACAGTTCCTGGAACCCGAAATAATGGGCCACGGCACGCACAGCAGCCGCCGTACCATTCTGTTTGCCCTGATATGAATATCCGGCAATATGCGGTGTGGCGATGTCTACCATATCCATAAGTTCCTTGTCGATATTCGGTTCATTATTCCATGTGTCGATAATAACCGGACCTAACTTAGGCATAGCTGCCTTGAGGGCATCATCGCAGACGACCTCGCCTCTGGAGGCATTGATAAAAAACGCACCGGGCTGCATCAAATCGAAGAAATGGGAGTCAGCCATTCCTCTGGTAGTCTCGTCGAGCGGGGTGTGCATCGTGACGACCTGGGAATTTTTCAGCAGGTACTCCAGGTCGCAGAAACCGAACGGGCCCTCGGCGGCAGCTCTTGGAGGGTCGCATTTCAGCACGCGGAAGCCCAGCGCGAGAGCCATTCTCTCTATCAGGCTGCCGACATGGCCGACGCCGACGATTCCGATAGTGTCCCCTTCCAGATTGATGGCCTTTCTGGACGCCAGACCGTACAACGCTGAAAACACATATTCCATGACACCGCCGGCATTGCAACCGGGAGCGTTGCGGACCACGATTCCATGCGAGTCGCAATAAGGAAAATCGATATGGTCCGTGCCGATAGTAGCAGTTGCGATAAACTTGACAGACGTTCCCTCAAGGAGTTCCGCGTTACAGTGTGTGCGCGTCCTGATCATCATAGCATCAGCATCTATAATATCGTCGTGACAAATTTTGTTTCCGGGAATGTAAACCACATCCGCATATGGCTCCATCACTCCCTCCAAAAAAGGAATGGCGCTGTCAGCCACGATTTTAATCTTGTCTTTCATCTCAGTATCAATGTTTTAAGAGGCCCTTTCCCGTCCTTTGACGAAAACAGCGGATCGGAAAGCACCTCTTTGTTTATTGCCTCTATTATAGCTTCCTTGTTGAAAAACAGCTGGTTACGCACTACTGACGAAGAAATTCCGCAGTAAAGCACCCCGTTTTTCATATACTTGGACAGAGTGTAAGCCCCTGCCCCCGTTACCTTATCCCAGGCGGAAAGCACCAGATGCTCATTCATCTCCGCAGACCATCGCATCGACTTGAGAAACTGCGGGATAGCATCTTCCAAAGAAACCGCCTGCTTACGTTCAAGCGATATGCTCTTGCCTTTATAATTTCCCATCACAACCTCCTGAAACTTCCGTTAACCGTCTCGAAATAAGCTCTGTCTTCGGTAATGCCGTCCACAATTCCCTCCAGCCTCACTTTATTGCTGTCCGTAATGAAAATCTGTCCAAAATCATTGCCCGCGACCATCGAAAGAAGATTCGCAGTGCGGCTCATGTCGAGTTTGTCGAAAACATCATCCAGCAACAGCATCGGAGGAACCCCGAACCCGCTCTTCATCAGCTCGTACTGCGCAAATTTCAGCGACACCAGAAAAGACTTCTGCTGGCCCTGCGAGCCGCAACGCTTCATCGGATGCCCGTCCATCATGAAGACCATATCATCCCGCTGAGGCCCCGCCGAGGTATAGCCCAATGCCATATCGCGCCCCCGCAGTCCGCTGAGGATTTGGGTCAATGCCCCTTTTTCCAAATCTGAACGATAGTTTATGCAGACCGACTCTTTCCCGCCGGACAACATATGATAATACTTCTCCACAACAGGCGAAAGAGCAGATATGAACTCATTCCTGCGCTCATAAATCCTGGACGCATACACCTCCATGCGGGAATCCATAATCTCGAGCAGAGAAGCATCCGGAGAAGAAGATTTCAGAACAGAATTACGCTGACAGAGCAGTCTGTTATATTGCTGCACATCAGACAGATACTCCTTATCCATCTGTGACAGTACCATATTCAGGAAACGCCTCCTGTCCTCCCCCGAATCGCTCACGAGAGAAACATCATCCGGAGACACCATCACCACAGGAAGTTCACCGATATGCTCTGAAATACGCGGATACGGCTTGTCCTCCCTCTTGAGTTTCTTGTCCCCGCCGGCTGAAACGCGGATGGAAAACCTGGAACTCAGACTGTTGCCCATATCATACACACCCGAAAGAGAAAAGGCATCAGTCCCGTAACGGAAATTATCCCTCTCCGTGGAACGGAACGCACTCTTGGTCATGGACAGATACCATACTGCATCCATCAGATTCGTCTTCCCTTCCCCGTTGCCGCCAGATATGCAATTAATATTGGCAGAGAACTCAAGTTCCGCCAATCCGATATTTCTATAGTCCTGAACTACAAGTTTTTTCAGAATCGCCATCCCTACACATATTATTATCTTAGCAAAGATAACTTATTTCCATGACTTTTCCGAACGGTTCACAGAATCCGTCGATGACCAGCATCGAAGAAGGCTTCTGCACACTGCGGATCTGGACCGTGCCGCGCCCCTGAGACGAACCATTCGAATTCTCATCCGGTGCGATGGTCGTAAGGTGCTTGAACACATCGCGTTCCGCCTTTCTCAGAAGGCGACGGTGCTGATCGCCATCGAGGAGTATATCGAGGCAGAAAAGTGTCTGAATGAGGCGATTCCTATCCTGGAAACGAAGCACGACATTACTTCTTTGGCTATCTGTTACAACCAGTTGGGACACCTATATTATAAAGAGGCATTGTACAAGTTCGCGGAAAAGACTTACAGGGCAGATTCGGCGGTGGAGAATTTCCGTGTGAGATAAGGGTGAAAAAATCTTTGCTTGGTTGACGTAAATTTTGTAAATTTGCGGTCTTATAGGTATTTAGAAAATAAAAACATTAAAAATATGGCAAACGAAACCCTTAAAGACCAGCAGAGACAGCAGCAGGAAGAAGTTGCTGAGAAAGTGTCTTCTGTAGAAGAATTCTTCAACGAGAACAAAAAACTGATTTGGGGATGCGTGGGTGCCCTCGTTATCGGTGGTGCGGCAGTGCTTTGCTACCACAAGTTCTATTCTATCCCTAAACGTGCTGAGGCTCAGGAGCAGATGTTCCCTGCAGAGGCGAACTTCAGGGCTCAGAACTATGAGCTTGCACTCAACGGTGACGGCAACACTCTCGGATTCAACCAGATTATCGACGAGTACGGCTCTCATGCAGGAAGCGCTGTATATTTCTATGCAGGCGTATGCGAGCTCCAGCTCGGAAAGTATGACGAGGCTCTCAAATTCTTGTCCAAGTATAACGGAAAGGATGCTATCTTGAAGGCTAAGGCTCTCGGAAGCAAAGGTGACGCTTACTCAGGACTTGAGAATTACAAGGAGGCTGTTTCATACTATGAGAAGGCAGCTGCTACTGTAGACAATATGTTCGCAGCTTCTTACCTTCTTAAGGCCGGTGTAGCTTGCGAGGAGCTTGGTGACGATGCCAAGGCACTTTCTTTCTACAAGAAGATCAAGGATCAGTATCCACAGTCTATGGAGGGTTACGATATCGACAAGTATATCAGCAGAATCGAAAATAAATAGTTATGGGAAGAGCGTTTGAGTTCAGAAAAGAGAGAAAGATGAAACGTTGGGGTCACATGGCCAAGACGTTCACCAAAATCGGAAAGGAAATTACCATCGCAGTTAAACAGGGCGGTCCTGATGTTATAGGTAACCCTCGTCTCCGTGCGCTTATCGCTGAGGCAAGAAACGAGAACATGCCTAAGGAAAATATCGAGAGAGCTATCAAGAAGGCTACCGACAAGTCACTTGGAGATTTCAAGGAGGTGACTTTCGAGGGATATGGTCCATTCGGAATCGCTTACCTCGTAGAAACTGCAACTGACAACAATACCAGAACAGTGGCCAATGTCCGCAGTTATTTCACAAAGTGCGGCGGTACACTTGGAACTAGCGGCAGTGTCAGCTTCATGTTCGACCACAAGTGCGTGTTCCGTATCAAGGATCAGGAAGGATTGGATGTAGATGAGCTTCAGCTTGCGCTTTGCGACGTGGATGATGATCCTGAGGTTTTCGTAGAGGAGCAGGAAGATGAGGACGGGAATATCACTAAGAATGTTGTCATCTATGGTGCTTACGAGTCTTACGGCGGAATCCAGAAGTTTATCGAGGATAAAGGTTACGAGCTCGTGTCCGGAGGTTTCGAGAGAATCCCTAACGTGGATCTCAAGGATGTAACTCCTGAGCAGCGCGAGACTCTCAACAAGCTTACTGATCTTCTCGAGAATGATGATGACGTGACGAACGTTTACAACATCTTGAAGCCAGCCAGCGGCGAGTAATCCCCTACTGGGCTTAGATATTACAGGCGGACCTTTCGGTTCGCCTGTTTTTTTGTGCCTCGACTGACACGCGGTGTCTACATACGGATAAGCAACTTGGCTGCCGGCGGAGTCGGCGCCCGTTCGCTCAGGTGCTTCGCAATTCGCTCTCCGGGCATCCGCTCCGACCGGCTTCGACACGTAGACTTATAACGTGGGGAAAAATCGTTACGCCAGCGGCAGGAGGCGGAACTCAAGACGCGAATTGCGAAGCACCTGAGCGGATGAGTCCGACCTCCTGCCGCATCCATGTTACGAATGCTTACCTCTTGAAACTGAGCAAATTCATCCTCCAGGAAATACCTACGTTCAGATAAGTTTGCTTATCCAGGAGAGTACCTTCGGGATTACTGTTGTCACCGAAATGATGACTTCCGACAAAATGCAGCCTGAGATCTTTGTTGCCCTTCAATGGAAAAATCTCCAATCCGCCGCCGACGCGTGAAATCGAAGTCCCGGGCAGAACTGACCAGTCTCCGGCCTTGTCCAAGTTATTGTAATCATGACCAGCCTTCAAGAACAGATGAACATGATCACAGAGATCGATATCCACCTTTCCGACCAGAGTAAAATCCTTGAACAAAGAATAGCTGTCCAAGAACGACCTGTTCATGATATCCACAAAGAAAGACACCTTGTTAAACTTGAATTTGGTGCCAAGTGAGATGTAATTCATAAACTCACCGTTCTGGTACTCCACGAAATTCACAGACCAAAGAGGCAGGAACACGCCATGCTCACCAGTCCACATCAAGTTATAACAGTAAATATCTTTGTCAGTCTTCACTCCGCTGTATGGGCTTCTGCAAACCTGGAACTGGAGCTCGTCAGTCTTATCCTTTCCGAAAACCTTGGACACGCTGGTTCCAAACTGATAACAAGCCATATTATAGCAGTATTCAGACACATAGTAGCAATCTATAGGAGCAAGTTCAAATTCATAACCACCCATGGCAGTCACCTGCTTGCCTGCACAAAACTTCCAATTCGAATCTGTAGTATAAGTAAGGAACAGGAAATCGGTGGCATCGAAGAAATTTTCATCCCTCTTGAGCCTGTTAAGACGCTGTCTATAAACATAAGAGAAGTGATTATTCAAGTTTCCGGTAAGGAAAATACTCAAGTTGTTCCCACGGAATCCACTGTTCAGACGGTCAGAAGAACCATCGAGAATAAACCTCTGATAGTCAAATCTGGTCATTACCTGGAGGTTCAAAAGTTCCTCATCTGTGTGATTGGCGGCCGCCATGCTTACAGATATGAACGAAAATGCGATTATCAGTATCTTTTTTAAACTCATAGTGGTGTTATTAGTAATAATTTTACAAAGATAATAAAAAATGCAAAATTTCCTTGTTTTTTCAAAAAACAGTAGTAACTTTGCAGTGTATTAATAAACTCATACACTATGATTCAAATCGACAAGCTCGGTTTCAGTTATGGAAAGATTCCAGTACTGAAAAACATCACGATGACTTTGCAGCCCGGCAAAATTTACGGACTGCTTGGTGAAAACGGAGTGGGCAAGACCACGCTCCTTACTTTGCTTTGCGGATTGAAGAAAACCTCCGACGGAAGCATACGCGTCGACGGCATTGACCCATATAAGAGAGATCCCGATCTTCTCGCGGATCAGTATTATCTCGCGGACGATGTGCTCCCGATTCCGGAAAAGGCCTCTTCTTTCGCGAAGACGACAGGCTCGTTCTGGCCTAATTACAATCATGACAAGTTCCTGGAAATCATGGCATTGTTCGAAAATGATCCTGGGAAGAAGATGAATGCGATGTCCACCGGGCAGCTGAAAAAGACCTACATTTCATTCGCATTGGCACTCGGATGCAGGCACCTGTATCTCGATGAGCCTACGAACGGTCTGGACATTCCGTCCAAGGCCCAGTTCAGGAGCGCGCTTATGAAATATACCTCAGAGGACAGCACTATCGTCATCTCCACACACCAGCTGCGCGATCTTGAAAACATCATTGACCCAATCATTATTCTGGACCGTCAGGATGTGCTTCTGAACGCGGACATCGAGACCATCTCGCGCAAGCTTTACTTCGACTACGGCACCGAACTTCATCCGGAATCACTTTATAGCGAGCAACTTCCGGGCGGATTTATTCAGGTTTATCCTAATTCGGCGGGTGCGGAGAGCAAGGTGAATATCGAGGCGCTTTTCAACGCCGTCCACAAGCATAAAGACTTGATTAAAGGACTTTTCTCAACAAACGAATAAGACTATGAACAAGACATTTTCACTCAGCCGTTTCGGCCATTACTTCATATACGATTTCAGACGCTGGGCAGTCAATTACGGCCCTACCCTGCTCCTGATGGCAGCCATGCCGTTGATCCAGTATACGCTCATCCTTGTCTACTCCCTGATTTTCAGCCAGACTTGGGAAACCCCGGGCGAGACCACGCGCATCATCATTGCCTGCATAACCACCTACCTGCTGATGCTGACCTACCCCGCGAGCGTCTACGGGTTCGTCACCGACAAGCGCGCCGGTTCCGCGTTCCAGCTGATCCCGGCCTCAGTTTTCGAGAAGTTTTTGTCAATGATCTTGAATACTGTCTTTGTGGTTCCATTTATCTTCGGCGCTCTGTATCTGACACTTGACGCGATAATATGCCTCGTGGACGGCACTTGCGGAGGCACATTGTTTTCGTGCGCTGTAGATGGAATAAAGGCTATTGTTTCGTTTGCTTTCACATCTGATGCACCGATAAAAGTCAGCCTGCTATCCATTTTCATGAACAGTTCGCTCATCTCGCTGTTCTTTTTGCTCGGCGCATTGCTTTTCAAGAAGCACAAGATTCTCTATCCGATTCTGGTCATCGTAGGTCTTAACATGTTGTTCAGCATGCTCTTCGGTCTGGTCTTCTCATCAGGACTCATCGATCCTGAGATATTGCTTAGAATGGAACCGTGCCTTATGGACCCTAATTTCTTAAACTGGGCTATACCTATGTATAATATACTTGCGACGATATGGGACTTCATCCTTTTCGGAGGCTTCCTGACAGCAATATATTTCAGATTGAAAACCATTAAACAATAAAGATATGGAATTCGACGGCAACAAACCTATATATCTTCAGATAGTGGACGTCATCTGCGACAATATCCTGGATGGCACATTGAAACCGGACGGGAGGATATTGTCTGTAAGAGAATATGGTGCACAGCTTGGCGTGAATCCTAACACTATCATGCGTTCATACGAAAAGCTGACGACGGACGAAATTATCTACAACAAGCGAGGTCTCGGCTATTTCATTTCGCCGGATGCCCGCGATAAAGTGCTGGCTATCAGGAGGGCACAGTTCCTCGAAGAGGCAGTTCCCAAGATTCGCCGACAGATGACCCTGCTCGGCTTCGGGCCCGAAATTTTCAAATAAGTTTATGTCAATGATTATGAAACAGATTACTATTTTATCAATATGCGCACTGGCATTGACCTTAACCAGCTCATGCGCAATCAGGTTAGACAAGAAAAAATGGATGGACGAAGCCATTTTCCGGCAGCGGAACAGGGTGGAATTCAGCGGTGAATATGTGACGAAGGACACGGTGGTGGCACCTTTCCGGAACTTATGCCTGCAGACGTCTTTCTCCGACTACGAGATCGTACAGTCGGATACATATAAGGTATCCATTTATGCTCCAGAGGATTTTATGCAGTATATCGATTTGACAAGTGACGAAAAAGGTGGCCTGTCAATACGTGCATCTTTGGACAACTCCAGAATTTGGATAGTACCGGAAGAAACGAAAATCACGGTATATGTTCCGTCTTTGGAAGCGTTGAGTGTCAGCGGTTCGGGCGACGTCCGATGCAGACGTTTCGAGAACCCTGGTGAATTGGCATTGACCATATCCGGCTCGACAGACCTGAAGTTCGATTTTCTTTCGGCTACGGGACTCAGCGTGAGTGCGGCCGGTTCTTGTGATTTGGGATTCGGAATCCTGCAGGCAAAGACTGCCGATATGGCTCTTGCGGGCAGCGGAGACATCGAAGTGTCTGACCTTCAGGTTAATGCAGTTAGCGTATCTGTCGCCGGCAGCGGAGATGTGGAGCTCAGGGGACATGCGGAATCCGCGAAGTTTTCTGTCGCCGGAAGTGGTGATATCAATGCTGCAAAGCTCAAATGTCCTGCGACTTCTGTCTCTGTGAAAGGCAGCGGCGAAATCAAGTATCAGGATAAGGACGGCAATGTACTCCGGACGGAGAAATAAAAAAAGAGCTTCGGGTTTTGGAAATCAGGAATTTTGTAACTAAATTTGCAGTCTTGATTTGAAAAAATAGAACAAATTAAAATTTATAAGAAATGAAAAAAGGAATTCATCCCGAAAACTACCGCCTTGTAGCTTTCAAGGATATGTCAAACGACACAGTTTTCATCACCCGTTCTTGCGCCACCACAAAGGAGACTCTGATGGTCGACGGAGTCGAGTACCCAGTAGTGAAAGTCGAGATTTCTAACACCTCACATCCATTCTACACCGGTAAGGTTAAGCTCGTGGATACTGCAGGTCGTGTCGACAAATTCTACCAGAGATACAAGAGCAGACAGAAATAATTTCTGCACTGACATTCATAACGGAGACTTCTTTCGAGGTCTCCGTTATTTTTTTGTAGATTTTTCAGTGGATAACAAATTCTATTTCACGACTTTGAAGCCGCATTTCAGGGTTGCGTGGGAATCATGTCCCGCAAACACTTCGAAATCACCCGGTTCCTCTCCCCATATATTGTCCGCACGGAAGAACGAACGGCTTTCAGGAGTAATCTCGAACGAAACGACTGTTGACTCCCCTGCTTTCAAGTTCACTTTTTTGAAGCCCTTTAGTTCACGGACAGGACGTGTACGGCTTCCGACCACATCTTTCAGATAGAGCTGCACCACTTCCTCTCCGTCACGAGAGCCGGCATTAGTAACCTTCACACGGACATTGACAATACCCCCGAGCTTAATTTCAGGAGCCGAAACTTCGAGGTCGGAATAACTGAATTCAGTGTAGCTCAAGCCCTCGCCGAAGGCAAAGAGCGGCTCGTTAGGCGTCCTCAGGTAGCGGGAAACAAATTTCTCATCACTATCGGGCGACTTGCGTGGGCGACCGGTACTCTTATAATTATAGTGTATCGGAACCTGTCCCAGGCAGAGCGGGAATGTCATGGTAAGACGGCCTGAAGGATTGTAGTCTCCGGAAACGACATCCGCAAGAGCAGCGCCTCCCATCGACCCAGGATGCCATGTAACCAATAGTCCGTCAGCGGCTTCCGTTTCTGGAGCAATCGTCATCGGACGACCTGTGACAAGGAGAATGACAACTGGCTTGCCGACAGACTTCACGGCATTGAAAAGGCTCTTCTGCGCAGCAGGAATGTCAATGTCGGTCATCGATGATGCCTCGCCGCTGCATGAGTTCGGCAGTCCCAATGTAATCAGGACCACATCCGAATTGCGGGCCGCAGCCACTGCTCTGGAAATACCGCCGTCGACCGGCTCGAAGAAATCGCAGCCACGTTCGCAAATCACATTTTCGAACCGCGCCGTGAGGCCATCGAAGAAACTGACTGCATTGTCCGGACGCACAAAAGCGTTCCACGATCCAATCATTTCGCTGCGGGAATCGGCTGCGGGTCCGATCAATGCTATCCTTGCGTTCTCTTTAAGCGGAAGTACATTATTCCGGTTCTTGAGCAGAACCATCGAACTTCTGGCAACTTTGCGGGATGCTTCCATATACTCAGGCAGGCATGTTTCCTTGTCCCATCTGCCTTCTCCCCCATATCGGAACGGATCATCGAACAAACCGAGCTTAAACTTGATATTCAGGACTTCACGACAGAGTTTATCTATCTGCTTTTCGCTGACACGGCCATCCCTGACAAGTTCTTCCGCGAACTTATAATAGTCTCCGTCGACCATGTCCATATTCAGGCCTGCGTTCAATGCCAGTTCTGCAGCTTCCTTTCCGTCTTCAGCAACTCTATGATTTACCATTTCATTTATGGCGTTATAGTCAGAAACCACGAATCCGTTGAATGCCAATTCATTACGAAGCACATCCGTAAGCAGCCACTTATTTCCGCTGGAAGGAATCCCCTCAAAATCATTGAAAGAAGACATTACGCTCAACGCGCCGGCATCGATGGCGGCTTTATAGGAAGGAAGGTAGCGGTCGCGGAACATCATCTCTGACATATCTACCGTATTGTAATCCCTTCCGGCCTCAGGTCCGCCATAAGCGGCAAAATGTTTCACGCAAGAAAGTATGGTATTGCCGGCAGAAAGGTCGTCTCCCTGATAGCCGCGCACCATGGCGGCGGACATCTGTCCAGAAAGATATGGGTCTTCTCCAGAGCCTTCTGACACTCGTCCCCAGCGAGGTTCTGCTGAGACGTCACACATAGGTGAGAATGTCCATGCTATACCGAATGCTGATGCTTCGGCAGCTGAGATTCTTGCAACAGTTTCTGCAGCTTCCGTATCCCAGGAACATGATATTCCGAGATTTTCAGGAAAACCTGTCCTTGCTCCATGTATAATGTCGTGGCCGAAAAGAATAGGGATTCCAAGACGTGAGCTATCGACAGCAAGCCTCTGGAATTCAATGAGTTCTTCAGGACTAGAGACATTAAGAAGAGAACCGCATTGTCCTTCTTTTATCACGCTCTTCACATCTACCGGGCTGCCGTCAGGTCCCGTAACGACAGAGTTTGTCGGCACGAACTGGTTCAATTGTCCGATTTTTTCAGAGAGAGTCATCTTGGACATGAGCTCGTCCACCCTTGCATCATTGACATCATTTTCTTTGCATCCTGCACACAGCGTGAGCGCAGTCAACATTATCAGAGACTTTTTCATATAGTTATTTTTGGTTTCTCGCAAAGTTAACAATCTGAGGCGAATGATGCAAGAAATGATACGTAACATGGTCGCGCCAGGAGGTCGGACTCGTCCGCTCGCTCAGGTGCTGCGCAATTCGCGTACCGAGTTCCGCCTTCTGGCGCTGGCGCAACGTTATGCTCTTCAGATATCGTTTCGTGGCCGCCTTCTGGCGCTTGTGTAGCGGTATTCTGCTCGGAGATTGTTTCGTGGTTCGGTTACGTGGAGGCTGCCTGCGGTCGGCGCCCGTTCGCTCAGGTGCTTCGCAATTCGCTCCCTGGGCATCCGCCGCTGTCAGCCACGACACGGAGATACCATAACAAATGCCATATAAAGCCGGAGTCGTGAGGGTCCGTCTATATACAGGGTTATCGGTACACGGCGCGATGTTACGATTATGTGTCAGACAACCTGGCGGTTGATTTTGTTACATTTATTAGATGCAACACATTAATTATCAAATAATTGCGATAAATGTAACTCATCGGAAATCCTGTCAGGTTGTATGTTTTTTCATAGGACCTGGCGGCTATTGTTTATTGCAATACACTGATAATCAGCACCATCAGTCTTTCGTTACCCGCCAGGTTGTCCGAAATTTCCGCAACACAGCACATCTAAACTCATCCATTTCGCGAAGCGTTGAAAACCCCTGTGACAGAGGAAGCGAGATGGCGGCCATACGCAGGGTTCTCGACCTGACCCACACATTTCACCACGATTAAGAGAAAAGTATTAACTTTGCACTTACAATAAAACCATGATATAACAGAAAAAAAGCGGGCATACAATGAAACGTAATCTATTGACAATCCTATCCATAGGACTCATATCCCTATCATCGTGCACAGTTAAGCAAACTATCCCTGTCTACCTGGACGAAACCAAAAACATCGACGAACGCGTCGCTGATGCGCTATCCAGAATGACACTGGAAGAAAAAGTGAAAATTCTCCACGCTCAGAGTAAATTTTCTTCACCGGGAGTTCCACGCCTCGGCATCCCTGAATTATGGTGCACCGACGGCCCTCACGGTATACGTCCGGAAGTAAAATGGGACGAGTGGGACCAGGCTGGCTGGACCAATGACTCCTGCACCGCCTTCCCGGCATTGACCTGCCTGGCGGCAACATGGGACAAGGAGGCTTCGGCACTCTACGGCAAGAGCATCGGAGAGGAAGCCCGATATCGCGAGAAGGACGTTCTTCTGGGTCCGGGAGTCAACATTTACAGGACTCCTTTCAACGGGCGCAATTTCGAATATATGGGTGAGGATCCGTTCCTCGCCGGCGAGATGTGCGTTCCTTATATTCAGGGAGTTCAGAAGAATGGCGTGGCTGTCTGTCTGAAGCATTTCGCTCTGAACAATCAGGAATGCAACCGCCATACGGCTGACGTGGATGTCGACGATAGAGCGCTTTATGAAATCTATCTGCCTGCATTCAAGAAAGGTGTAGAAGAGGGCGACGCATGGTCGATTATGGCTTCATATAATCTATATAAAGGCCAGCATCTCTGCCACAACAAGTACCTTCTGGATGACGTTCTGAAAGGCGAATGGAAGTTCGACGGAGCCGTAATCAGCGACTGGGGCGGTGCCTGTGACCCTGACCAGGCAGCTGCGTATGGACTTGACCTTGAATATGGTACATGGACAGACGGACTCACCACCAAGGGTAAGACCAGTTACGACAGTTACATGCTTGCAGACCCGTACCTCGAGCGTCTCCGCGACGGCCGTGCTTCACTTAAGACTCTCGACGACAAGGCAGGACGCGTGCTGAAGCTCATTTTCCGCACGGCCATGAATCGCAAAAAGCCTTTCGGTTCCATCAATTCACCTGAGCACCTGGCAGCCGCACGCCAGATCGGCGCAGACGGTATCGTACTTCTGAAAAACGACGCTGCCGCTGACGGTTCCAAGGTTCTCCCTGTAGATCTCGCATCTGCAAAGAAGATTCTCGTCGTCGGAGAAAATGCCATCAAGATGATGACAGTCGGCGGAGGTTCTTCATCATTGAAAGTAAAACATGAGGTTTCTCCTCTCGAAGGTATCCAGGCCGCTGTCGGAAACAATGCGGAAGTCATCTATGAGAGAGGTTACGTAGGAAGTACTTCCAACTCATACAATGGCGTAACTTCAGGCCAGGATCTTTCGGAATCACGTACTGCTGAGCAACTTATAGCAGATGCTGCCAGAGCTGCCGCAGACGCAGACGTTGTCCTCTTCTTCGGCGGTCTCAACAAGGACAACCATCAGGACAGCGAAGGTGCCGACAGAATCGCATACGGCCTCCCATACAACCAGGATGCAGTCATCGAAGCACTTGCCGCAGCAAACCCTAATCTCGCAGTATGTCTTGTCAGCGGAAATGCGGTTGCCATGCCATGGATCGGACAGGTGAGGGCTATCGCCCAGTGCTGGTTCTGCGGTTCCGAGGCCGGCAATTCCATCGCCGATGTAATCTTCGGCAAGGTCAATCCTAGCGGAAAACTGCCGTTCACTTTCCCTGTAAGAATCGAAGACTCCCCTGCACACGCACTCGGCGCCTACACCTGCGGGAAAGACGTCCACTATAAAGAGAGCATCTACGTCGGCTACCGCTGGTTTGACACCAAAGGCATCCGCCCGCTGTTCGCGTTCGGCCATGGCCTCAGCTACACCGAGTTCGAGTATGGTGAGGTCAATGTCAGTTCGAAGGTTTCGGCAAACGGGGTCTTGAAGGCGTCCGTAAAGGTAAAGAATATCGGTTCGCGTTACGGAAAGGAAATCGTGCAACTCTATATAGGTGAGGAGAATCCGCTTCTCGAGCGCCCGACCAAGGAGTTGAAGGCGTTCGAGAAAGTGAGCCTCGCCCCAGGAGAGACGAAGACCGTCAAGTTCGAAATCCCAGTTTCCGATTTGGCTTATTTCAATGCCGATACGCATAGTTGGGTTTTGGATTCCGGCCACAAATTCACCGCATACTTCGCCGCCGCTTCCGATGATGTACGCGGTACTGCAGATTTCATTGTGCGCTAAGAGCCATAAACATACCCTAACAGGGGTGCATCCGTTTTGGATGCACCCCTTATTTATGTAACAGACTCACTGGACAAATTTACAACACGACAACATATCGGGCCAGTCGGCGGCGGATGCCCGGAGAGCGAATTGCGAAGCACCTGAGCGAGCGGCGCCGACCGACGCCGGCACCATGCCAATGTGCATCACAAATGGTGCTATAAAAAGGTTTTTGTCGCACCGGTTGTTCAAATTTTCAGATTTTGTACCGTGAAAACGTTTTTAAGTTACACCAAATCATTTTGATGTTTTGTTCCAAGAAAACGTTTTAGATAGAACCAAACTTATGTTTTCCCGAGATAAAACATGGATGCTTCAGGAGCTCGGACTCGTCCGCTCAGGTGCTTCGCAATTCGCGTCCCGAGTTCCGACTCCTGGCGCCATGTAACATTTATAGTGGTTTTTTACGTTTCTTAAATTTAAGATTCGTATATAAATAGTGGCTTTTGGTATGCATAGAATTTAAATTTCAGGTTCAGAATTTAAGAATCGTAAAAATTTTCAAAAGCCACTCCCTGTTTTGAAGCATTTCGCCACATTTTTGGGTTTTGCGTGGAAAAATTGTATAGTATTGCAGCCTTGATTGATGCGTGAGTGATCGGATTATGAGGCGACGTCGGCATCAACATTTTTGTAAAACCAAATAAATTACTAAATTTATGTCGGAAATCATCAAGGCTAAGTACATCAATTTGATGGTCGATTGGAGTTTCAAACGCGTTTTTGGAACAGAGGTGAACAAGGATATTCTCATTGAATTCCTTAAGGTAATTTTCCCGCAGTTTGCGATCACGGATATCACGTATATCCCCACTGAGCAGCTCGGGATAATGGAGGATGACAGAAAGGCTATCTTCGATGTCTTGTGTAAGACTGAGGACGGAAAAACGTTTCTGGTGGAGATGCAACGCGGAGCGCAGAAGCATTTCTTTGAAAGGGCTTTGTACTACACCTCATTCCCGATAATGAAACAAGGGAAGAAAGCGATTGCCAAGGAGGAAGAAGGCGCAGGCCCATGGGATTTTAGTTTGGACGGAGTCTTTTTCCTAGGTATTTTGGACTTCGAGTATGAACAGGATGAGATGACGGAGCATCGGTACCAGCTGCTGGAGACAACGACATTGAAACGAATGACGGACAAACTGGAGTTTGTGTTTGTGGAAGTGGCGAAGTTCAACAAGGGCGAGGATGAGCTGGAGACGGATTTGGACAAGTGGCTGTATCTGTTGAAGAACATGTCGACATTGCTGGAGCGGCCGGCAGCGTTGAGAGACAGAGTGTTTGGAAGATTGTTCGATGTGGCGGAGTATGCCAGGCTTGATGACGAGGAACGTAAAAATTATGTTGAATCTATGAATACTGCACGAGACACTTATAATCAGATCGACTTTGCGCTCAATAAAGGCATTGGAATCGGACTTGAAAAGAAAGCGTATGAGATAGCACGGAGGATGATAGCGAAGGGGTTAGATGTGGATACAATTGCTGAATTGACCGGCCTGACCAAAGAGGATATTGCGAAGTTGAAAGAGCAGTAACCGATATCATGGGTCATCGTCGCGACAACTGATTGCTGTTAAGGATGACCTCACTATTAAAGGTGCGATTTACGACTTAGGACTGAACAACCTGGCGGGATAGTTAGTATATCACCGCCAATGTAAATCATTGTTTATTAATATAGTAAAGCATTTTTATTATCCTAATATTCCTGCCCGGTTGTATGTTTTTTCATAGGACCTGGCAGGAATATAATTATATAATCAGCGGTATATCATATTAATTTACAATAAATTATACCACTTTTAACTTCACATAATTCCGCCAGGTAGTCTTAAACATTATCGTAACACTTACCTAAAACAACTACGTGCAACATAACTGCGTCAGGAATTCGGTATCGTGACAACGTGTCGGGACGGTCGGCAGCGGATGCCCGGGGAGCGAATTGCGGAGCACCTAAGCGAGCGGGCACCGACCGACGCCGGCCACCATGTTAAACTACTGCTACTTCTTCGGTCTGATTTGCACTCTTTTGAACAAAATGTACCAGGAAAACGTTTTAGGTGAAACAAAAGCGGTTTGCAAATGCATTTTGTACCGTCTAAAACGTTTTCTTGTGCACCGAATTAATACACGCAGCCATCGGGCGGTGATGACCACCACGCTGACAATCAATGTTCACGATAACATTACGCAAGCGCCAGGAGCTCGGACTCGTCCGCTCAGGTGCTTCGCAATTCGCGTCTTGAGTTCCGAGCTCCTGGCGCCACGTCACATTATATATGTTTATATTTGCAACCCCAATCGAACGTTAAAAAAACACATTCTACAGCGCATACAAACGAAAAAGGGGTGCCTCCCAAAAGGACACACCCCCTAAAATTTTTATTTCAGACTATTAACTAACCATTAAAACCAGGTTAAACAGCCGTCAAAAATTATGTTTTCTCCTATTAAAGTACTGACATAATAGCACCTACGAGAGCAAGAATAGCGTAGAACTCAGGAAGAGCGGCGTAGATGAGGGTATTGGTCATCACGCTATGTCCCTGGCTCTCACCTACAATACCATTGGCACAAACCTGACCCTGGCGGATAGCTGAGAAGAGGCAGACGAGACCTACTGCGAGACCTACACCGAAGAGCTTTGGTCCCATCACTGCGAAATCAGGCTTGAAAACCACCAACCAAAGGAGGAATCCTACGAAACCGTAAAGACCCTGGGTTGCAGGAAGTGCAGAAAGAATCATATAAGTAGATGACTTCTCAGGATTCTTCTTGAGAGCACCCTCAGCTGCATTGGCAGCAATTGTAGTTCCGTAGCTGGAACCGATACCGGCGAGACCGAGCATAAGGCCGAGTCCGATATAACCAAGAATTTCGTTCATAGTTTTAAATTATTTTATTTGTTATTATTCTTTTACCAAAGGGTTATATTTAGCTCCGGCACCCTCATATCCGGAATTCTTAAAGTACTCCACAAACGTAAGACGGAGCGGATGTACGAACGCACCCAGGCATGACATAGCCAGATTCAGCACATGGCCGAAAATCAGGATCACTATGCAGAACACCCAGTTCACTACAGGCACAGGGATGTCGAGAATCATCGTTCCCATGATGTTGAACGCATTTCCGAGCATACCTCCGGCGAGGCCGAGGGCATAAAGACGGATATAACTCAACACGTCTCCCAAGAGACCGGTAGCCATATTATACGTATCCCAGAGACCTGAACCGATGTTCATCAGCGGATTACGTCCAGGAGTATTGAAGATGAAAATCGCGAGTCCACTGACTGCGGCCAATGCGATGATCACCCACTTGAAAGCCTCAGCAGAAAGCACTTCCATCATACCGAGAGATATCACGATGATACCGCCCACGATGAGAGTCGTCCATCCCCAAGTAGAAATCGTCTTGCCGAAACCGAAACGCTTCGTGAAGTTTATCGTCTTGATAATCATGGCAAGACAGATATGAATCACACCTATTACGACAGCCAGAACCATCTGCACAGGGAATCCTGCTATCTTTCCGTCAGGGAACCATCCGTCGATGCACAAAGCCTTCAACCATTCAGGTGCCCAAGACGCGCTGAGGATACTCATTCCGAAGAACGTACCCAAGAACAGGCCTACAAAGAATGTCATTCCGCCGAGGAAACCGATAAGTCTGTACATCTTGCCCAGACCCGTATTCTGCATCTTCAGTTTCATGACCAATGCGATAAGCATAAGCAAAATACCGTAGCCGGCATCTCCCATACACATCGCGAAGAACAGCATGAAGAAAGGTCCGAGAACAGGTGTCGGGTCGAACTCGTCATATACAGGCATGCCGTACATTCCGGTCAGCACTTCAAAATTCCTCGCAAACCAGTTGTTATGCAACTTGATAGGAGGATTGTCCTCCTTAGTCGCAGCCTCCGCCGTATAATAGATTCCGAGGTCGTCGAACGCCTTGCGGAGTTTCTCGTCATCCTCAGTGGGAGCAAAGCCCGTAAACACCGTAACATAGCCATTCACAGCCTTTTCCGTAGCCACCTCAGCGAAATAAAGATCGAGCTGACTTAGTCCGTCCTTGTAAAGCTTTTCGATTTTTCCGGAAAGACTCTTCAGATTACCTATAAGTCTCTGCTCTTTATCCAACTCAGCCTCGAGCTCAGCCACCGCCTTTTCAGCCTCATTTACAGACCCTGTCGGCGCAGAAATCGGCTCAATAGGGAATGTATATTCACCTGAAACAGGAGCCACAGTCACGAAGAAAACATTCGTATCTGTCTCACTGATAATCTGCAACGGCTGAATCTCAGACCATGCAGCCTCGAATTTCTTCTTCGGACAACTGTAGAAACGGACCTTCAGCCCCTTGGACTCCAGTTTCTGAAGATCCTCACTGCTGAATTCGCCCCAAGGCCTGCGCACAGCCACCTCACGCTTCGCCGTAGAAATCTCCACCTTGACGGCATTGACCTTATCCTCAGCGGCGAGGACAGCCTGTACCGGATCTCCATCGAATTTGAAGCCCGATTCCGGCGCGAGGGTGCAAGCATTCAGGACCGCAAGTGCCTTCTTCGCCTGGTCGGCCTCCGAAAGCAGCGCCTCAGACTTCCCGTCCACCGGTTTGAGCGAGCGGGTTATGTCAATGACGCCGAGATCTTGGATCTTCGACAGGAATCCCTCCGTCTGCTCCGAAAGCAGGACAAAGGAATATTTGGTCATCGGACTAATCATTCTGCAGCTCCTCCATAGCTTCTTCCTCTTCGTGGCGGCTCTTGACAATCTTGGATGAGGCTTTACTCAAGTTCTCCTCATCCTCCATATATCTCTTGATTTTTCTGATAGCCTCCTGATAGCCAGGAATTTGCACCTTCTCGTAGAGGTTCACCTTCTGGGTGGTCTTTTTCCTCTGCCAGTCGAGAATACGGCTCTTCTCCTGATATACTTCCGACTCGATGCCCAGACGTGTCATTTCCTTCAGGATAGCCACGCCGTCAGCATACCATGCCGGCTTCACGAAAGCGTTGAACGGATGAATCTCATAATGGATATCCTTCAGCTCAGGTGTCTTCACTCCGGCCAGTTTCGCCGTAACCAATTCCACATCAGTGATGGAAATCAGGCCTGGGTCGAACTCGTTCCAAAGTGCAGCCAGATAGTCGTACTTTTTCATGGAGGCATTCAGTTCCTCAATAAGCTTCTCCGAACGTTCCTTCGCCTTTCGCACCTCAAGACGCAAGGCAGACTCCTTATTCTGAAGAGTAGGGAGAGCCTTCTGACGCATCTTCAGCTGCTTGCCGAGGTTGTTCAGGGATGTCTTATTGTATTGGAATTTAATTGCCATAATTAATTTCTATTCAATAATTTACGACCGGAAAACTATTCACCTTTCCAGTATTTGTCGATCAATACCTGCTTGATACCGGTCTCTGCCTTGGTGAAGTATTTGCCGAACAGTTCCCAAGCGGTGTCGAGCATCTCATCGATGGTGATGTTAACGTCGATGGAAAGAAGTCTGGTAGCATACTCCTTAGCATATTTGAGACAACGGTGGTCATAGTCGCTGAGGTCGAAACCGTTCTCGAGTTTCGTCTTCGCGTTCTGGGCATCAGCATACAGACGCACACTGGCGTTCATCACCTGGCTATGATCCTCACGGGTCTTCTTGCCCTGGACGAGCTGTTTCAGTCGTGAAAGTGAACGGAACGGGTCGATGATGACCTTGCCTGAATCAGCATCAGCACGAAGATAAAGCTGACCCTCAGTGATATATCCGGTATTGTCAGGAATAGCGTGGGTAATGTCACCGTCATTCAATGTAGTCACGGCGATGATGGTGATGGATCCGCCTGAAGGAAGCTGCACGGCTTTCTCGTAAATCTTCGCAAGGTCAGAATAGAGAGAACCTGGCATAGAGTCCTTGGAAGGAATCTGGTCCATACGGTTAGACACGATACTGAGCGCATCGGCGTACAATGTCATATCTGTCAGCAAGACAAGCACTTTCTCATTTTTATCCACTGCGAAATACTCTGCCGCAGCAAGCGTCATATCAGGAATAAGAAGACGCTCTACAGGAGGTTCCTCAGTAGTGTTGATGAAGCTGATGATCTTGTCCAATGCTCCGGCTGACTCGAACGCATGACGGAAGAAAAGATAGTCGTCATTCGAAAGTCCCATACCGCCGAGGATAATCTTGTCCACATCGGCACGGAGGGCCACGTCGGCCATCACCTGGTTGTAAGGCTGGTCAGCATCTGCGAAGAAAGGAATCTTCTGGCCTGACACGATAGTATTGTTAAGGTCAATGCCGGCGATACCTGTAGGAATCAGCTCGGATGGCTGACGTCTCTTGTACGGGTTCACTGACGGACCGCCGATTTCACGCTGCTCGCCTTCTACCTCAGGACCACCGTCGATAGGCTGTCCATAGGCATTGAAAAAACGTCCTGAAAGCTGATCGCTCACTTTCAATGTCGGAGGAGCGCCGAGGAATGAAACCTCCGCATCCGTAGGGATACCCTCCGTACCGGCGAACACCTGAAGAGTGACAGAGTCACCCTTGGTCTTCACCACCTGAGCCAGACGGCCGGCAACGGTAGCCAGTTCATCATTGGCAACACCAGAAGCCTTCAGCGTAACAGTCGCCTTGGTAATGGCCTCAAGTTGAGTATATGTTCTTTGAAAAGCTTTATTTGCCATTTTCTTCCAGAAGTTTTGAAAGTTTTGCATTATAGTTCTCGAACGCCTCGCTGTGGAACTCTGAGTAGTTCATCTGTCGGAGATCATTGATAATCTCCTTGAAGAAGTTGCGGCACTGCTCGAAATTCTCGAATGAGAACTTCTTGTCACAGACATCGAGAACGAGGTTCATCATAAATTTCTGACGCTCAAGCGGGCAGAGGCTGTCCACTGCGTCGAACGCATCCTGCTGAAGGAAAACGAAGTCCATGAGCTCAGATTTCCAGAATGTCTCGTGATAGCTCATAGGAACGCCGTCATCACCGAGAATATTAATCTGCTCGGAAGCGTCACGTCCCTGGCGGATAATGTTCTTCGCGCGGTTCACCTTGTCAGCCCAGCCTTTTTCGATCTTTTCGTCGAGGAACTCGCGGATTTCCGGATATTCCAAATACTTGGAATAAGAATCGATAGGGTTCACTGCAGGATATCTCTTCTGGTCTGCACGGTTCTGCTCGAGAGCGTAGAAACATCTTGCAGCCTTCTTGGTAGACTCAGTCACAGGCTCTTTCAAGTTACCGCCGGCAGGAGATACAGTTCCGATAAACGTAACGGCACCGGTCTTTCCATTGTTCAGAACGACCATTCCGGCACGGGCGTAGAAGTTAGAGATAATGGCTGAAAGGTCGACAGGAAATGCATCGGCTCCAGGGAGTTCCTCCATACGGTTACTCATCTCTCTCAATGCCTGTGCCCAACGGGATGTAGAGTCGGCGAGAAGCAGACACTTGAGTCCCATCGCACGGTAATACTCGCAGATAGTCATTGCGGTATAAACTGAAGCCTCACGGGCTGCAACCGGCATGTTGGATGTGTTACAGATGATGGTAGTACGATCCATGAGGTGACGTCCCGTATGCGGGTCGATGAGTTCAGGGAACTCCGTGAAGATTTCCACGACCTCGTTCGCACGCTCACCGCAGGCTGCCATCACGATAACGTCGGCGTCACCCTGCTTCGCAATCGCGTGCTGAAGGACTGTCTTGCCGCAACCGAAAGGTCCCGGGATGAATCCGGTACCGCCTTCGGCGATAGGATTGAGTGTGTCAATGACTCTGACACCTGTTTCCATAATCTTGTTCGGCCTCGGTTTCTCCTTGTAGCACTTGACAGCGACTTTCACAGGCCATTTCTGAACCATAGTCACGTTTACGTCCTCGCCGTCTTCGCCGGTAAGAACTGCAATAGTGTGGTCGATGTTATACTGTCCAGCCTTCTCGATGCTTTTTACGGTATAAGTTCCCTTGAATGAGAACGGTACCATAATCTTGTGAGGAAGCCATCCTTCTTTCACTTCTCCCAACCAGTCTGCAGCGATGACTTTATCTCCGGCCTTGGCCATAGGAGTGAAGTCCCAAAGCTTCTCATGGTCGAGCGGAGATGTGTACTCTCCCCTCTTCAGGAATACGTCTTCCATAGTCGCCAGGTTGTTCTGGAGACCATCATAAATACTGGAGAGCAGTCCAGGTCCGAGGGAAATCTCGAGCATTTTGCCTTCGAATTCCACCAAGTCACCGTTTTTCAGGCCTCGGGTACTCTCAAATACCTGAACAGAAACGTTCTTGCCTTTTACCTTGATGACCTCAGCAAGCAACTTGGTCTGTCCAAGTGTTATATAACAAAGTTCGTTCTCCGCCACCGGACCATCTACTGTGACAGTCACGAGGTTGGAGACGATACCTGTTACCTTTCCTGTTGTTTTCATTATTTGTCTGTTTTTTACCTATTCTTATTCGACAGCTTTGTCCGCAGCTTCACGGATACCGGTATAAGAACCGCGCACCTCATCCACTAGACGGGCAAACATGGCCTTTCCGGATTCAGGATCCAACTTGAGCCACCTGGAAACGATATGAAGTTTAGCGATAAAGCCGAGAACCGCATCGATATCGAAATAATCGAAAGTCGTGATCTCGTCTATCTTTTCCCACATCAAGTCATCGATACCTCTTTCTCTGGACAATATGTCAGATGTGTCGAGCACGCCATCCAATTTCTGACCTTCCGCAAACTCGCCCACAGTCTCCATGAAAATATCAGTTCCCGCAGGACGGTCGAGCGCCTTGTTCAGATAACGCACCTTCGCATTTCTCACATTCAGGTCGAATGTGAAATAATCTCTGATGAATTTGTTTTTCGAGGCCAATGCCTTTGTATAGAACTCCTCGCAGAGTTTGCTGTCATCATACCCTTCCAGAAGAGCGTCCACAAGTTTATTGTCACTTGCAGAGCACAATCCCTTTATCTCAGCAATGATGTTCTCCCAGGACTGTTCTTCAGATCCTTTCCATTCCTTGCTGATATCCGGAAGACTGGCGATCAGATACTCGTAATTGTTCATGTGCGGAGTTTTTTATTCTCCGAAGAGAAGTTTCCTCGTAACTGGTCTGAGATATTCGCTGACAAGCTCCTTGAATGTTTCGTCAGTAAGGCTGATGAAATAGCTGCCGTCCTTAGGACCGATAGTGAAACCGCCTGCGATTTTCTTGGAGAAGGAAGCGCTGATTTTTCCACCGAGGATAGATGCCAACTCATTCTTTACGAACGGCTCCAACCCTGCCTTCAGAGATTCAGGAAGAATAACGTCCAAGTCCTGAGCTTCTTCAGCATTGAACTTGACAGCTACGGCCTTTATAATCTCTTTCACGAAAGCCTCGTCAGAGAGGGCTTTTTCGGTCGCGCCTGCGGTCATTTTCATGACTACGAGGTTCTCAATATCTTTTCTGGTAGCCTGGATGCTCTGGGATGCCGCCATCTTCACGTCTCCGGCTACTTTCGTTTTGAAATCATTTGCTTCGTTTTCAGCTTTTGAGATTATGCCTGCGGCTTCCTTTTTTGCCGCTGCAACTATCTCTGCAGCCTCTGCCTTAGCCTTTGCAAGAAGAGCTTCTCCCTCTTCCTTGCCTTTGGACAAGCCCTCATTATAAAGCTTATCCGTTAATTCTTGCAATTTATTCTGCATATATAGTTTAGTTTTAATCGTTTTTAATACTGAAGTTCCACAAATATACAACTTTTCAGCATTCCAACAATGTATTTACAACTCTTTTGCCAAACCAAAAATCCACTATGTTCAAAAAGTGCTATTTTCGGTTTGATATAGAGTTTCGATTTTCTTACTTCCAATACTGATAAAACAGAGTGATAGACTCTATTCCTGCATAGAATTGCTTGAGAAGGTAGCTCTCGTTCGGAGAATGAATAGTATCGCGCTCGAGTCCGAAGCCCATGAGAAGAGGATCGGCTCCGAGAATATTTCTCATCTCAGCGAGCACACAGATACTGCCGCCGCCTCTGCTCGGAACAGGCTCGATGCCATACACTTCAGCCATCGCCTTGGATGCAGCTATGTATGCATCAGAAGTTATCGGTATAAGGAATCCGTTTCCGGCATCTATCTTGTCGACTGTCACGTGAACGTAAGGAGGCGCTATCGCGAGAATATGATTTGCGGCCATGTCAATGATCTTGTCCGCTTTCTGGTTCGGCACGATTCGCATGGAAATCTTGGCATGAGCCTCTGACGGCAACACTGTCTTACTGCCAGGTCCGGTATATCCGCCCCAGATTCCGCAGACATCCAGACAAGGACGAATCGCGGTGCGCTCCAGAGATGAATAGCCTTTTTCACCTTTCAACGCATCCACGCCAATGCTCTTCTTGTATTCTTCCTCATCATGCGGTGCACGTGCGAGTTCAGCCCTGTCTTCAGCAGAAACCTCGACAACATCGTCATAGAATCCCGGGATAGTGACACGTCCGTCAGCATCGATAAGCGATGAAATCATGTCACAAAGTGTATTTATAGGATTGGCGACCGCTCCGCCGTAATGTCCTGAATGAAGATCTTTGTCCGGTCCTTTCACATTGACCTGCAGATAAGTAACTCCGCGCATACCGCAGTTGATCGAAGGCACTTTATCTGAAATCATAGTGGTGTCGGACACGAGAATCACGTCGCATGCGAGTCTCTCCTTGTTAGCCTCGACCCATGCAGGAAGGCTGCGGCTACCGATCTCCTCCTCACCTTCGAAGATGAACTTGACGTTATGGTTCAGCAAACCCTTGCGGACGAGATATTCGAAGGCTTTCACGTGCATGAAGGTCTGTCCCTTGTCGTCGTTGGCTCCGCGTCCCCAGATCGCACCATCGTGAATTTCAGGCTCGAACGGGTCGGAATTCCATTTTTCGAGGGGTTCCGCCGGCTGGACATCATAATGACCATAAACCAGCACCGTCTTCAGGTTCGGGTCAATGATTTTTTGACCGAATACGACCGGGTTTCCTTCTGTAGGGAAAACTCCGGCCTCGTCTGCTCCGGCCTCTTTAAGAAGTTCCGCATAGCGTTCTGCACAGCGCTGCATGTCAGGTTTATGCTCAGGTTTCGCGCTTACCGACGGGATTCTCATGAGGGAGAAAAGTTCCTCGAAGAATCTTTCCTTATTTTCTTCGATGTACTGCCGGATACCGGCTGCATTCTTTATTTCCATATTATGTCAGTGTTTTTGTATCATCTTGGCAAGTTACGAATATTTTTCGAGATATCGCCAGAAAACGTTTAAGGAACTCAAAAAAAAATAATCTCTCATCCTTGTATCGCCAAGAATGAGAGACAATAAAGCCAATAGGACAACTTCTACCTCATAGTAGGAGCGGTGCAGATTTCAAAGTCATTCGTAGAGTTGTTTGTGTCCACGATTTTTCCTTCTGCGTCGCGTTTACGCAAGACTGACTTACCGAAACGTTCAGGATCACGGTCAATAGTAGATACATTTGTATAGCCGGCATCCACCACAGCATTGAATGCAAGTGTACCAAGATCTTCGACAACGGCACAGTTCACAGCATCCAACACCCAATCATTCGGAATCACATATGCACCTGTAATCTCATCCTCGAAATGATATCCGTTAAAATCCATGACACGATTGCCGGTCCATGCATGGTCTTTCATGAAGGAATCTGAGGACATTCCTGCAGGAGCCAATGCGATGGCATAGCTTTCATATCCTCTGTCATGAAGACTGGTGAAACTCCAAGATGATTTGAACCAGTTTACAAGGTTCGTGACATCAGGGTTATCGGTATCCGGATAATCTTCATTTCCTTCATCATAGAACTCGAAATCAGCCTTACTCAAATCGCAGCCGACACCATTCTCAGACTTGAAGTTCTGAGCTGAAACAGCGATCACGACTGACTTTCCGGCCTCTACGGGGACATCCGTACCATTTCCTGGAATCTTATACAACGTATTGACGCCTATTCCGTCAGGAAGATCCGGATATGCCCAATATGCACCAGTAGAAGATACCTGTGAGTTAGTTTCTGACACCGCGAATATAACACCGTCAGCATACAATGTCTCACCTGTCGTGTTGGTTATCTTTATGTACTGGTCCCCATCTACTGAATCAGAGTTATTAGACTCCGGAATGATGAAACCGGAGAAAAATATTTCATCAAGCACGAGCTCACCCGGCTCAACATTTCTCCAACTCTGTTTGAAGGAGACATGCTCAAGCTTGATATCATCAGTAGTAAGAACAGTAACAGAGAAATCCTTGTACTGTCCGGTAGTATTAGCATCAAAATGGAGCACAATATTCTCAGCATCACTGGAAGCGATACTAATTCCTTCTCCTTCCAAGACAGTCTTGTAAGTGAATCCCTTAGGTGCAGGAATTGTAAAATCCTGGGCAAAAGCTCTTACTGAATAGCTTAATTCCGCAGGATCTTTCGGCGTCTCCGGACGATTCTGCAGGATGGCAAGATTTTCAACATGTCCTTCGACTTCAAACTTGATTTGTGCTGTCCTGACACTGACATCAGTATACTCGCCAAGGGTAATGGTAACGTCTGTATCGCCACTGCCTTCTGTAGGAGAAATAGTGTACCAATCAGCGCCGTCAGTCGTAAGAGTCCAGTCTGTATTCGTCTTAACTTTCACTGTCTTGCTTCCTCCTTCTGCGGAGAATTCAAGAGACGTCTGATCCAGGGAAAGAGTAGCCGTCTTTTCCTGTTCGCAAGCCACAATCGCCAAAGAGGCGAGTAAAATAACAAGGTTCTTTTTCATAACAATATAATTATTAATAAGATATTCCTATAGAAATAGTTAATTTCGATATTCCTCGGTTTGGCCCATAAAACATTTCTTCGAAAGATATTCGAGAAAAAACTGCCATAATATTTTTAATCTCTTTCTGGACAAGGACATTGACATGACACTTGACATAATCACTCGTCCATCTCGTGAATTTATCTTTATAGGCTTCCCGAATCCGCTCTTCCCCAGATTGAAAAGAATAACTTCCATCCATATTATCGCCATAGCCGATTCCAGCCGCCAGATCATATAGCCATAAACCTTTGATTGAAGAAAATCCACCATATAACTGGCCTGACAAGAGAGAGAAATTCATCCACGATAACGTATAACGATACTTCTCTAAAGATTGCATCCAACGCATCGACGGCATAAGATGCCATGTACCATAGTCTCTTTCAACACGAAGCACGCCTGAGAGCGAAACGTCTGTCTTGTGCTGAGAATACATATCCAAAGATAGTATCTCATTATACATACCTGATGCCGCACAGTCTATGACATTTTCGCGGCCCCGTCGCCTATCGTACTCTCCTTTCGCCTCCATAGCAAATTTTGGAGAGAAATGGTAAGACACAAAAGTTTTCAATATTCCTATTCCCAAATCACTCAAAGGGGCCTCATTCTGATTTGACAGATGTCTCGTAACTCCCAAGAATTCATAAGCAAGACCACATTCAAGTTTTCCAGACGCTCCAGTTCCGACGACTCCGGCTTCGAAGCCCTGGCCGGCATAACGCGTAGCTGCAAAGACCCCCGTACTCCTGAATCGATAATAATCAGATCCGAGGCCGGTAGAATGAAAAAGCGCAGTATTTGCCCCAGTATTGTTCATAAATGACACATCCTGACTCTGATGATATTTTCTATAACCGGCATAAGCGATGACACTTCCATGATCAAAGACACAGCCGAAGGAAACACCGGCCTTGAAATCTGAAGATATGTTTCTGGGCCTTGGATCAAAACTACGATATTCATGAACAGCTTTATAGCCTCCATTCACAGAATATAGCAACCTGTCAGAACGTCGCATCCATGCTCCCTGAAAGCTATATTGCTCATGCTGAAGATTTCCGCCGACTGTATCAATGAGAACATACGGGCGTAACAGTTCGTAGTCTGCAGTTTCATTAAGGATTACATTATGACGGACTGCGCGTTGATAACCGACTTTTCCAGTTACGGCCGAATTGCCTTTCAGTCTCAAAAATGAACTTGCATCGAATCTTCCGCATCTGAGCCCATCTCCTTCTTCCGGGCAGAATGCACCCCCGGTCTCTTCTCTCAAGTCAAACGAGGCAGCTGCCGAAGAAAACGAACAATACTGCGACAGCAATGCCGCCGAAGGTGTATAACCGGACGCAGTTCTGCTTCCCACCGACAGATAAGGATCATTCCATTGCTTTGTCTTGAGGTTGGTCGTTTTCTGTCCATACGCAGACACACAGACAAGAGCACACAATAATATGTCAAATATCTTTTTCATAGAGGAAGCAATTCAACAGTAATTTCAACATCCCCATCTATGATATTAACTGAATCATTCGGCGAACGATGCTCGTAGCATCGTACACGTCGAGTGGAGCCATCAGTCAATGTAGCAGTGCCGTCAAATGCGAATATGTACACGCCTTTCAAGACCTTCAATGTACACTTTCCATTCACAAACAACGGATAATCATATCTTTCTCCTGTATTCAAGTTACTGAAATAATTACCTTTTACAGAATTGTCCACACGGATTGCCGGCAACTGCATATCTCCACATACGGCATTCAACGTAACATTGGAGTATATGTCATCAACATTCTGTCCGCAAGAAAGCAGAAACAACAGCAATATAATAAACACTTTGTTTTTCATATCTTAAAATCAAGTTCCATCCCGAAATATGGTGTCACACTCCTGCGAACCAACGCATTGTTCCTGTGATAATTCGGCGTTACGTCAAAAATCTTGTTGACATACAGCGAGCAGGACACTTTATCACGATAAAGTCTTTTCATAACCTTCAGGTTCAGATTCATGGAAAACGGAGTCCTCTGATACTGGTAAAGCGATGCAGTATAGTCTTTTATCAAATGTCTCAACACAGCATCATTTGAAGCGGCATCAGCATCGAAAGGATGGATATTCCCGGCTTTGTCCATGTATGATTCCGGATATTTAATGTCAGGCATTGACTTATGCCCAGAAAACCACATGCATTGGAATGAAGTCGAAAAAATCAGCCCTAACTTCGGAATCTGAGTATCCAACATCAAATTTGTAATCATGGAATCATAATAACTTCCATCATTCTTGTCATATATTCCTATATAAGGATACGATTTCCCGTCTATCATGACGCCCGGTCTGTAATATTCAGGCTGACTGTTCATATATTCAGTCCGGAACCATGCCCCATTAGCAGTAATTTTCGTATTCAATGCTTTAATTCTTTTGGTCCCAAGCGTAAATTCTATTCCTTCCTTCAACGTACGGCTACCATTTGTCGTGAAACTATAAGCCGTCAAGACAGTATCATTCTGGTAAGGAATTCCTGAAAGAGACGGTGGACCGGTCAATGAGGATTTATCTACAGAAGACGCATCGTACCTCTTATATGCAACAGACATATATTCGTAAGAATAACGAAATCCGGAAGTCATGTTTTCACGGAAATAATCCATGGAAAACGAAAAGCCGTCCCAGTCAGCATTGATTCCGATCTCCCATTTCACATTACTTGCCGCTTTCAAATTCCAGTTGGTCGGATCAACTTTATACACAAGGAGATTCACCCTTCTGAGATTCTCCTCCACAGGCCAATAGTTGAACTGTGTAATATCACCATATATAGGATCAGGGAACAGCATGTCCATGGTAGGGAATTTGGTGTGTCTGCCTATACCGCCATAGATACTGGTTACAAGTTTATATTCTCCAACTTGAATTACAGGAAAGGCAAGTCTTAAATTCGAACGGGGATCCAAATAAGGTTTCAAGTTCACATCGAATTTATTTCCAGCTCCTGCCATCATCTCGGCACGAAGCCCCAAAACCCAGTCTAATGAAAATTTTCCAATATCCTTACTTATGCTTTCTTCAACGAAAGCAGAAAACCTGTGATTGGCCGGGATAATGCTATATGGACGAGGCCGCACACTCATGCTAGTAGAGAATGGTCTCGCAGCATCGAAGATTGTACCACGACCATAATTCTTGTCCATATTCCATTCAACACCTACCTCCAACCTGCTTCTGCCCTTTGCGAAAACAGCAGAAGTACTTGCAAACCCATAGAACGGACGACCGTCTACCTTCAGTGTCGCATCATATTTCGCAGGAATTATTATAGCATCGTGTTCTCCAGGTTCCAATGATGTAGAAACCGGAGACGCCTTGCCTAATGAGACATGTCTCCACCTGTTAATCTGATCATTTTCATAAGTTACAGAGGCTAAACCTTCCCATGAGCGAAATATTTTATCTCCATCCCTGGACTTGATGCTGAATCGAGTTCCGACAGAATACTTATTGTATGTAGATTTATATGTTTCAATCGGCATTCCTCCTTCCGTTTTATCCAAGTCCACATCAGACTTCTGATTATCAAAAGAACCTATATAATCCAAATTCACCGAAAAAGATTTAGTAAAATCTTCATTTCTCATATCTCTTCCAAAACGCACACTGGATGTCAGACGCTTCCAATTCTGGCGAGTTTGACGAGGATCCGAACGCGAATCCAGATAATTCGCACTCGCATTAATTGTGCGTCGATCAGAATCGTCTCCCCATTCGAATCCTTTACCAAGATAAAAGAGTTTGCTCTTCATATCCGACTTGAATCTGGCATGTAAGTCTTTGCCTCCACGTTTTCTGGTGATATTGACCAGGCCACTGGTAAGGTCGCCATATTTCACGGATGCTATTCCTCGCACTATTTCCACGTTATCTATGTCCTCCGTACTGATTTCGCGCATATCCGTGCCATAATTCACATAACTGCTGCCATAATTACTGAATGCTGGAGTAGACTGCATATTGGCATCATTGTTCACAGGACGCCCGTCGATCATGAAGCGTGTTCCAAGTGCAGATGTGGCATAATCCGCATTGGACAATGAATTCGCAGACCTGAGGTTGATAAGTTGAGGACTTCCCAACACAGGATCCTTGGCCATGCCTCCAGGCAATAATTCCAACAAGTCTGCGAAACTCGACGGCTGAATGTGGGCTATTGCATCACATCCGATTCGAGTAGATGAAGTAATACCTTTGTTTTCAACAGCCGTCACCGTCACCTCATTCAACACTTCCGTATCTGGGACAAGTTTCTGTGAGAGCTTGACATCTCCAGTCAATGATATTTCCCTGGAAACAGTCTTATAGCTGACATATGAAAATTCCAGCGTGTATTTTCCTGACTCCAGACCATTAATATGATATTCGCCGTACATATCCGATACGCCCCACTTGACTATTCTCCCGTCCTTCTCTACAGTCACGACAGCCGCTGACAATGGAGTACCGTCATTCGCATCAGTCACGGTCCCTGAAATCGAGAACAACCTGACGAGGGCAACGAGCGCGGACAATAAAAACGACATCATAAACACTTTAAATTAACCGGCGGCAAAATTAACATGTAACAATTTCCGGCACAATACCAAGTTATTGGTATTCAGGCTATGTGTCTATCACAACTTATTATGGTTTTAAAGATAACGTATAAAAAATCCATGATAAAAGCAGTACATTTGGCGAAAAAACATGACAATATGGAAGAAAATGTCATTATTTGTGATCATCTTACTCATTATTATGGCAAGCGCCGCATTTACTCGGACCTTAGTTTCACCGTAAAGAAAGGGACGATTACTGGTCTCCTCGGCAAGAACGGGACAGGCAAGACGACTACGATAAACATATTGATGGGATATCTGAAGCCTACTTCCGGATGCTGCACCGTCTTCGGTGAAGACGCCTCTGAAATCAGCCCTGGCACCAGAGCCAGAATCGCCCTTCTGCTGGAAGGGCATGTCCAATATTCCTTCATGACTATAAGTCAGATTGAAAAGTTCTATTCCTCATTCTATCCAAAATGGAACAAGGACGCTTATTACGAACTTATGTCGAGGTTGAAAGTAGCTCCGGGACAAAGAATCTCCAATATGAGCAACGGACAGAAATCTCAAGTAGCGCTTGGACTTATTTTGGCACAAAATGCCGATCTTCTCGTGCTGGACGATTTTTCTCTAGGACTCGACCCGGGATACAGGCGTCTATTTATCGAATATCTTCGTGATTATGCAAAATCCGAGGGAAAGACCGTATTCATGACTTCCCACATCATCCAAGATATAGAAAAACTCGTAGACGACTGTATCATAATGGATTATGGCAAAATCCTATTTCATGATAAAATAGGGGTACTGACGGGAAATCTGGTAAAATACACATATATGAATGGCGGCGATACCAAAATGCCTTCAGGAGATCAAATTCTAAATCCTTCCGAATTTAGAGGTAAGACGGAGTTTTATTCATTTGCTCCAGAAAACGAAATACGCTCAAAAATGAAGGCCGACGGCATAGAAACAGAATCATTGAAATCAGAGAAAATGAATTTGGAAGACGCTTTCATCGGACTAACAGGAAAATATTAGTAGTTATGACTAAATCACTGATATACAAAGAATGGCTCAAGACTGGCAAAATCATCGTATGCCTCGCAATATTGATAGCAGGATTCACCGCATACGATTTTCTCGCATTGGCCAAAAACGCAGAACTTCAAGGATACGAATTTCTTTGGAACTATGCCATAAGCAAAAATTCTATACTCGTCGAAAACCTGATATACCTGCCGGCGATATGCGGCATGGTGCTGGCAGCGGCTCAGTTCATTCCTGAAAGCTACAGGAAATGCATCAAGTTGACACTGCATCTGCCCATGTCACAGACTAAAACAATCGCCGTCATGCAGGGTTACGGAATATGCATTTTGTCGATCATATTCATCATACAAGCGGCAGCATTATTCATATTTCTCAATCATTATCTCGTCGTGGACATAGTATGGAGAATTCTATTCTCTTTGCTTACATGGTACTGCGCCGGGTTATGCGCATATATCTGGATAAGCGCGATATGTCTGGAACCAAGTTGGAAAATGAAGCTCACTGAACTGGTGACCGCTCTCATGGTCTTAAGTTCATTCTACCTCTCGCCACAGTCAATGGCGTATAGTCATGGCATTCTGACAATGTTCATTGTAACTACACTTTTCGCCACATTGCTCATACACTATAGTGTAAAAAGATTTAAGGATGGAGTTCAATAAAAGATTAATCTTATCATGAAAAAATCAGGCAGTATTTACTTGTTCATAATAATAGCCTTGCTTACTATGTGGATAGTCCCGAGGCTTTACTATATCATAACAGCGAAATCATATTCGACTCCTTTTACTTTGTATAGTTGCATCACCGAAGATTTTGTTTCTTTGACAGACAATTCAGGAAAGGATTTCGTATTCACCGACACACATGGACATGAATATGGAGATAGTGTGCTTCCTTTCTTCTACTATCGAGTTCTAAACAGCAGGAACAACATTCCAGACACTATAAACGGAAGGCAATTCACAGGAGAAGAGATAGAAAAGAATAATATCATTTTTTCCAGCACTCCAAGGGACGTGAATACCGAAACACCAAATGTCTATTTGTTATTGGAATCCAATCCACCACGGCTGGAATTGGGGGATGCAAAATATGCAATGGTTTCCCGAAGAGACGGATTCAAGATTATCGATATGTCTGACAACACCTTCAATGAATCTCTCGAAACAGCATTCAAAGAGGCTCTTGACTCCGTAGGATTCCGCTTTCCTGCAAACATCGTGTCCGGAAACCCCAGTACACGCAAATCATACGATGAAGGTTACATGCTCACGGATGCTGACGGCAGTCTGTTCCATCTCAAGCTCGCAGACGGAAAGCCGTGGGTCGAACGTATAGCCTCAAACGGGTTGTCAATAAAGCACATCTTCATCACAGAATATGAGAACCGGGCATCATTAGCCTATATTTTCGATTCAAACAATAGGTTATACGTTCTGGATAGCCTCAGAAACATTATCCGCACGGATGTAATAGCTGATGTCACAAAACAGGAAGTATTTCTCGTGGGTAATATCCTCAACTGCACGGTACGCGTAAGCGACACAGGTGGAGAAGATTTCTGGGCATTGGAAACGAGTGGACTGAAAACTCTGAAAACCATGAGGAGGGACTATCCGGAGTCTGACAGTTTCGACCTTCCGAAATACATTCTACCGGCAAGGTTAGCTCTCAATTCGCCTTTTGACACAAGTATAATGCCTCGATTCGAGGACTTTTCATGGGTGGGTCTGGGCATAGATGTCTGTATTCTTGCAATAGTAGTCTTTTCAGTAAAATTATTCAAACGCAGGAAGAAAGACTCTGAATGAATTTCTGACAAATAGATTCAAGAAATCCGGGACTGCAAAAAGCAATTCCGGATTTCTTTATAAAGTAGACAGTCTGTCTATATCTCATCTTTCAGATGTTCTTTCGCGTAATCCAACGTGACTGTGAAGGTCTTCTTGCGGGACGACGGCGCCTCATACATGGCGTCATCGAAAATCTTCTCGCAAATGGAACGCAGTCCACGCGCACCAAGTTTATTCTTGATGGCAGTATCCACTATAAGCTCTTTGACACCATCTTCCACGACAAGTTTCATTCCGTCGAGTTCAAAAAGTTTCTCATACTGCTTGAGAATCGCATTCTTCGGCTCGGTCAAGATACGGAGAAGCGAATCCCTGTCCAGGCTATCCAGATAAGTCACGACAGGAAGACGTCCGATAATCTCAGGAATAAGACCATAAGCCTTCAAGTCCTCAGCCGAAACATACTTCAGAAGATTATCCTTGTCCACCTTCTGCTTCTCGGAAGCACCGAAACCAATTACCTGGGTGTTAAGTCTCTGAGCTATACGGCGCTCGATACCCTCGAACGCACCTCCGCAGATGAAAAGAATATTCTGAGTATTCACATGAATGAACTCCTGCTCAGGATGTTTGCGGCCTCCCTGCGGAGGGACATTGACAACACTACCCTCAAGGAGCTTCAGCAATGCCTGCTGAACGCCCTCTCCCGAAACATCGCGGGTGATGGACGGGTTGTCACCCTTGCGGGCGATCTTGTCGATCTCATCGATGAACACGATACCGCGCTCAGCCTTCTCCAGATTATAGTCAGCCTCCTGAAGAAGTCTCGAAAGCAGACTCTCCACATCCTCGCCCACATAACCGGCCTGGGTAAGTACGGTCGCATCCACGATAGTGAACGGGACGTTCAGCATCCTGGCTATAGATTTGGCCAGCAATGTCTTACCTGTTCCTGTAGGACCTACGAGAAGAATATTGGACTTCTCCAGTTCCACGCCGTCATCCGGTTTATCCTCCAGGTTATGATTTATTCTCTTATAGTGATTGTATACAGCCACTGACAAGAGTTTCTTCGCCCTGTCCTGGCCGATCACATAATTGTCGAGGAATTCCTTTATCTCCTTAGGCTTCTGCAGTTTCTCGATTTTTCCCGGGGAACTCGCATGCTTGGCAGCACCTTCCACCTCATCCAGATAGCCCGCAGCCATCCTCACACAATCGCTACATATATACGTATCATCATGACCCGACAGAAGAAACGGAACCTCCTCCTCACTTCTTCCGCAGAACATGCAACGCTTGGTCGTATTTTTCTTACCTGCCACTGTTATTTGGATTTTTTCTTAGCCTTCAGAATTTCATCCACCATGCCATAGTCGAGGGCTTCCTGCGCTGTCATCCAGAAATCTCTGTCAGCATCAGCAAACACTCTCTCGAACGGCTGTCCGGAATGCTCCGAAATTATATTGTAAAGTTCAGTTCTGGTCTTCTCGATTTCCTTCGCTGCAATCATGATGTCGGAAGCCTGTCCCTGGGCACCGCCGAGCGGCTGATGGATGAGGACACGGCTGTGAGGAAGAGCTGACCTCTTTCCTTTGGTACCGGCACAAAGAAGAACAGAACCCATAGAAGCGGCCATGCCTGTACAGATAGTAGCCACATCCGGCTCGACAATCTGCATGGTATCATATATGGCCAGACCAGATGACACCTGTCCTCCAGGAGTATTCAGATACAAGGAGATATCCGCATTGTTGTCATTCGACGCCAAGAAAAGCAACTGAGCCTGGATGATATTGGCCACATCATCATCGATCGGAACACCGAGGAAAATGATACGGTCCATCATCAGTCGGCTGAACACGTCCATGGACGCCACATTCAGTTTACGCTCTTCGATAATCGTCGGATTAATATACGAATCTACAGCTGATTCATAACGATGAAGGGTCATGGAACTGATTCCACGACCCATATTTGCAAATTTATCGAATTCGCTTCTATTCATACTCTAAAAGTATTCTGTTTGCGAAGAATTAAAGCTCGCGGAATTTCTCCACTGAAACCTTATCCTCGTCCAAAGAGACAGTGCCCTTTACAGACTCGATAACCTTCTGAGCCTCAACATTCTCGATGATGCGGTGAAGGGTATTCTCATCCTGGAGAACGCGAACTGCGCTTTCCTTGAGAAGGTTCTCAGGAACGTTACCCATTCCGTAAGCTGCATACTGGTATGCAACATATGCCTGAGCCGCATCGTGAATCTCTTTCTCGTCTACCTTGAGGTTAAACTTCTGCATGAGGAAGTTGCGTACCATCTGCCAACGGAAATCCTCGAAGAATGCAGGTGCCTCTTTCTCGATTTCCTCTTTGGTGAACTTGCCCTCGTTGATGTGGAGAAGCCATCTCTTGAGGAACTCCTCAGGAAGTTTAATGTCAGCTTTCTTCACGAGGTAATCGCGGATATCCTTAGAGAACTTGTAGTCAGACTCCTGTTTGTAGTTGTCCACGAGTCTCTCTTCTACTGCCTTGTCGAACTCCTCTGGATTGTGAACCTTATCCTCACCGAAGATCTTGTTGTAGGTCTCCTGGTTCTCCTCTGCAGGAGCGAAAGTCTTGACTTCCTTTACAGTCACGTGGAACTCAGGATTGATGCCCTCAAGCTCCTCTTTCTTCATCTTAAGCATGTAAGCACGGTCAGACTCGTTTGTGAATGCCTCATTTACATTGACATCGAACTGATCACCTACCTTAGCTCCGAGGAATGACTTCTTAGCGTCGCCCTCTACGTTCTTGACGCCTACATAAGCACCTTCTACAGTCTTGCCTTCCTGTGTGAAATCTACGATAACGAAGTCATCTTCCTTAGCCTCTGCGGTGTCAGCGAGTGAACCGAACTGACGGAGAAGGTTATCCTTCATCTCTTTCTTTGCTGCGTCTGAAACCTCGATGACATGATATGCGATCTTGTCATCTTTTGAAAGCTCGAAATTAACCTCTGAAGTGGTAGCGATATCGAACTTGAATGTGAAGTCGTTTCCTGACTTGAGCTCGATAGGCTCCTGGTCTTCACTTGGAAGAGCCTCTCCTACCATATGGATATTGTTATCCTTGATATATCCGTTGATTGCATCTGAGAGAACTTTGTTCACAGCATCGCCGAGTACACGCTCGCCATATACTCTCTGGATGAGAGACATAGGAACCATACCTTTTCTGAAGCCTTTGAACTCTGCAGTGCGTTTGCATTTCTGGAGTTCTTTCTTCTCTGTTTCAGCGTAATCGTCGTGAGCAACAGTGATTGTAAGCTTGAAATTAAGCTCGTCAATCTGATTCTTTACAATGTTCATTTCTATGTTATTATTTTATTATTATTCTACTACAAGCCGGACGTTACTCCGACAAGCCTGCAAAAATAAGAAATTTATCCGAAACCGCCAAGTTTAGTAATCCTTAAAAAAATAACTTGGAGGACCTTGATTACTTATCCAATTTTGGATAAACTATTCTCTCATGGTAAATTTGGCCGAGATAAGACTTCAAAACGGATTTAATACGACAGAGTTCTTTGAGGGAAATGTCAGCATTGTCCAGCTGGCCGGCATTGATCTTAGACGCGACAATCGACTCGACGAACTTGTCGAAGGTCTCCGGCGAGGTATCTTTCAATGTCCGTGAGGCAGCCTCGATGGAGTCGCAGATCATTAGGATCGTCTGTTCCTTGGTCCAAGGCTTCTTGCCCTTGTAGAAAAACTCGTCCGCATTCGCAGGGTCTCCGCCTTCCTGGATATATTTATTGTAAAAATATGCAGCACAAGAAGTTCCGTGATGTGTAATGATGAAATCACTGATTATGGTAGGCAGGTTATATTTCTCAGCCAATCTCATTCCGTCTGTCACATGGTTGATAATCATCTTGGCGCTTTCGAGCGGTGTCAGACCATCATGATATTTCGCGCCGACGCCTTCATTTTCCACGAAGCACTGAGGATTTTCCGTCTTGCCGATATCGTGATACATGGCACCCGCACGCACGAGAAGCACATTCGCATCGATACTGCGCGCTGCCGCATCGGACAAGTTCATCACCTGGAGAGAATGTTGGAAAGTTCCAGGGGCTTTCTGTGCCAATATTCTGAGCAGCTTATTGTTAGGATCCGCCAAGTCTTGGAGACGTGTGTTGGAAACCAGGCCGAATATCTTCTCCATCAGGAAAATGAGAGGATACCCTGCCACCGACAGCATTGACCCTAAAAACAGGAAAAGCGTAAGCTTGTACTCGGTAAAGGAGCTGCCGTCATTAATGAGACGGAACCCGATGAAAGTGACCAGCACTGAGCCGAATACGATGAGCGCGGTCACGAACTGGCGCCAGCCCATATTGAAATATTGGAACACGTACATCGTGATAACGCCGGATACGAGGTAGAGCACGAACAGTTCGATTCCGTTGTGCGCGTAAATCAGCAGCGGCATCAGTGATATGACATAAACCGGCAGAACCACTCTCTTGCGGAAGAACGCGAGAAGGTAAAGTGCTGCCAATGAGAATGGTATCATGTAAAGCGCCGACGGATTTATCCTGTCTACCGCGAATGCCGCAAATGCCGTCAATACGAAAATGAACAGCAGGTAGATATAGCGGTTCATCTCCTTGAAGATGTCCGGATTCGTGTAAAAGATGGAAAGGAAGAGGATCAGGACCATGGTCAATGATATCAGTCCGTTTCCGAGCCACATCAGGAACCTCGGTCCGTTGTAACCGAGACTGTTCTCATATTCGGTTCTGTACGAGTCCAGCATCTGCTCGATTTCGGCTGTCACGATTTCGCCTTTCGCCACGATTAGCTGTCCTGCAGTCACAAAGCCCTGTGTCGGGGAGATGTAATCGACAGCTTCAGCATGAACAAGATCGGTAGTTTCCCTGTCATACAGCAAGTTAGGGACGATCTCCTCGAAAACGCCGCTGGCATTCAAGACAGAATCCACCTTCACGCCTGGAAACAGACGCTTCAAGTCCGCACGTATTCTGGCATTGGCAGAAGACACCGTGTACACATCAGAAGCAGGAATCTTGGACGCGCGCTTGTCCTTCTGGACGAAGAGCACCCCTTCGGCATTCTTCGAAGCACCGGCATTGACAGCACCCGCATCAGCGATTACTCCTCGCTGGTAGATGCCGGCGAGGGTATTCAGAAGGTGCGGGCGGAAGTCGGCATGCTCGCCGAAGTTCAGTCTCTCGACACCGCTGATAACCTCCTGCTCGACGCCATCCTCATATTTATAATACGGGACGATACTGGAGCCAGCCGCATCTCTCTCAGCCTGAAGCTGTTCCGATGTCTTGAGTATAGGGAAATCGATCTGGGAGATCAATGTCTCATAAGCCCATGGTGAACCCTTTTTGTAGTCATAGTTGAACTTCCCGGTCCTCGGCATCATGAAAAGGAGGATAAGGAATACGATGAACAGCGAGATGTAAATCTTGGGCTCGCGCGGAATTCCTGTCTTAGCCATAATGTGCAGTTTTAAATCTGGAAAATGTCCGGTCTATTTGAACGGACTATCTTTTTCTCGAGATATGTATGCGTAAGTAAGTGTATCTGTAAGTCGCGGGAATAGCCTGTGGGCCAGCACAGTAAGCTTTCCGAGGCCGGTCAGGATAACTTCCGATTTCCTTTTTGCCAATGCCTTCGCGAGGTGTTCGGCACACTCTTCCGCGCTCATCAGTTTGCCCTCGTCCAATGGGGTCTCGCCCTGGGCGGATCCGTCTGCTGTCAATGCTGCATTACGCACATTGGAAGCAGTGTATCCAGGAGCGAACACGAGAACATTCAGGCCGTCTTTAAGGTGCTCGATACGGACTGTGTCCAGGAAGCCTCTTATGGCATATTTCGAAGAAGAGTAACCGGTACGTGCAGGAAGTGCAGAATAACCGGCAATCGAAATAACTCCTACGACAGAACCTTTAGTCTCAAGGAGATATGGAAGGGCAAACTTGGTACAATACACTGTACCCCAGAAGTTTACATCCATAAGCGACTTGATTACGGAAAGATCTAGATCCTTGAACATGGCTCTCATGGATATTCCGGCATTGTTCACCAGGATATCTATCCTGCCGAATTTCTCCACGGTCTTTGCGATAAGGTCCTTGCAGTCCTCTTCTTTGGAAACGTCTGTCTTTACGCACAGGACATTGTCCGGATTCTGGCTTACAGAAGGGACTTCAGCTTCCAATTTGTCGAGATGTCTGGCAGCCATGACCACCTTAGCGCCACGGCTTCCGAATAATCTGGCAGAAGCCAACCCGATTCCCGAGCTGGCTCCTGTTATGATTATTACTTTATCTTTAAAGTAAGTTTTGTCCATAATAGAACAATTATGTGCAATCTATTATTCCACAGTCATCGCAGCTATATCATCTCCGTCATATGCGCCGGCATCAAGTTTAGCCTTGATTTCCTTAAATGCTTTGAGTGTGTACTCGACATCTTCCATGGTATGAGCGGCTGTGCTGACGATACGGAAGATGACCATACCCTTAGGGATGACCGGATAAACCACCATTGAGCAGAAAATCTTGTAGTTCTCACGGAGGTCTTTGGCCATCTTGGTAGCCTGAGCCACACCACCTTTAATATGTACAGGGGTTACGCAAGCCTCAGCCTCTCCGATATCGAATCCTTCTTTCCTGAAACCGTCCTGGATAGCGTGGGTAATAGCCCAGCACTTCTTGCGGAGTTCGTCGCCTTCCGGTGACATGATGATTTCCAGACGTTTGGTATTACCGATAACGAGCGGCATAGGAAGTGATTTCGCATACATCTGTGAACGCATGTTCGCACGGAGGTAGTTGATAATCTTGTGAGGACCAGCGACAAATCCACCGATAGAAGCCATAGATTTAGCGAATGCACCGATATAAAGGTCTACTTCATCCATACAGTGAAGAGCCTCTGATGTTCCGCGTCCGTGCTCACCGAGAAGACCGAATCCATGAGCATCGTCGATCATGAAACGGAAAGTGTATTTCTTCTTGAGAGCAGCGATCTTGTCGAGGATACCGAGAGCACCGGTCATACCATATACACCCTCAGTGATGAGGAGCACTCCGCCGCCGTTGGCATCAGCCTCAGCGCAGGCACGTGCAAGAACCTTCTCGCAATCTTCGATATTGTTATGACGATATTTGTATTTGCTTCCTATGTGGAGACGGATACCGTCGAGAAGACATGCATGGCACTCTGCATCGTAAACGATAACGTCGTGACGGGCTGTAAGAGCATCGATGGTGGACACGATTCCCTGATAACCGAAGTTATAGAGGAAAGCATCTTCCTTCTTCTCGAACTCTGCGAACATTTTCTCAAGTTTCTCGTGATATCTGGTGTTGCCTGACAACATTCTGGCGCCCATAGGGTAAGCAAGACCCCATTTTGCGGCAGCTTCCGCATCAGCCTTACGTACCTCAGGATGATTTGCAAGTCCAAGGTAGTTGTTAAGACTCCAGTTCAGAACCTCTGTCCCGTTGAAAATCATGTGAGGTCCGAGCTCTCCCTCCAGACGAGGATACATGTAATAACCGTAAGCCTGGCTGAAATACTGGCCGATAGGACCGCCTGAGTCTCTTTCAATTCTGTCAAAAATGTCTAACATATAGTTTAGATTTTAGTTTTTATGCATCAATATTCGCGTAATGTGCGTTTTCTTCGATAAACTGTCTGCGTGGCGGAACATCGTCACCCATGAGCATGGAGAATGTACGCTCTGCCTCAGCAGCATTGTCGATGGTGATTCGGCGCAGTCTTCTCTTCGACGGATCCATTGTGGTATCCCACAACTGGTGCTCACTCATCTCTCCGAGACCTTTGTAACGCTGCACAGTCACACCCTTGTCACTGCCCTTTCCGAGTCTCGCCGTAGCCTCCTTGCGCTGATCGTCAGTCCAGCAGTAAACTTCTTCCTTGCCTTTCTTCACAAGGTAAAGAGGAGGTGTCGCCAGATAAACGTATCCGTTCCTGATGAGGTCCAGCATATATCTGAAGAAGAAGGTCAGGATCAATGTTGCAATGTGGCTTCCGTCCACATCGGCATCGGTCATGATGATAACCTTGTGATAACGCAACTTGCTGAGATCCATTCTCTTCTCTCCGTTTTCATCCTCCTGCGCCACGGTCACGCCGAGTGCAGTATAGATATTACGGATTTCCTCACTGTCGAATGCCCTGTCTTCTGCAGCTTTCTCCACGTTCAGGATCTTACCTCTAAGAGGAAGGATAGCCTGGATGCGACGGTCACGTCCCTGCTTTGCAGTACCGCCTGCGGAATCTCCCTCGACGAGGAAAAGCTCACACTGTTCAGGATTTCTTTCGGAGCAGTCCGCAAGTTTACCAGGCATACCGGCACCGGACATTACAGTCTTGCGCTGAACCATTTCACGTGCCTTTCTGGCAGCGTTTCTGGCTGTGGCGGCGAGAATGACTTTCTCTATGATAATCTTTGCATACTTAGGATTTTCCTCGAGGTACTGGTCCATAGCTGCTGACGTAGCCTGAGAAACGGCAGAGGTAACCTCGCTGTTTCCGAGCTTAGTCTTGGTCTGTCCTTCGAACTGAGGCTCAGCCACTTTCACAGAAACGACAGCCGTAAGACCCTCACGGAAATCCTCCTGCGAAAGTTCCACTTTCACCTTCTCCAGAAGCTTGTTCTTGTCTGCATAGTTCCTGAGTGAACGTGAAAGTCCCATCTTGAATCCCTGCAGATGAGTACCGCCCTCGATAGTGTGGATATTGTTCACATACGAAAGGATGGTCTCTTTATATCCGTTATTGTACTGAAGCGCTATGTCTATAGGAAGAATCTTGTCAGATGTCACGCAGATCGGCTCCGGAATAAGTTCTTCGGAATTCGCATCGAGATATTCGATGAACTCGCGGAGACCTTCCTTCGAGTAGAATACGTCTTTTCTATTAATCTGCTGACCAGTAGGAACTTTATTGCCGTTATCATCGACTTTATACTCATCCACGAGAGTTCTAAGGTCTGTGAGAGTAATCTTGATTCCCTTGTTCAGGAATGCGAGCTCACGCATTCTGCTGGCCAATGTATTATAATCGTAGACAGTAGTGACCTGGAAAATCTCCGCGTCCGGATGGAAAGTGATGATGGTTCCTGTATCATTGCACTCACCGATAACTTCTACAGGTGTGATAGGTTTTCCCTTCGAATATTTCTGCTGGAAAATCTTGCCCTCTCTATGTACTTCAGCTATAAGCAGGTCTGACAATGCGTTCACGCAGGATACACCGACTCCGTGAAGACCTCCGGACACCTTGTAACTGTCCTTGCTGAACTTACCTCCGGCATGGAGAACCGTAAGAACGACTTCCAACGCGGACCTGTGCTCTTTCGGATGCATTCCGGTAGGAATTCCTCGTCCGTTATCCTTTACACGAATGGCGTTATCTTCGGTTATCGTGACTTCGATATGATCACAATAGCCGGCCATAGCCTCATCTATACTATTGTCAACTACCTCATATACAAGATGATGAAGACCGCGCACACCGACGTCTCCAATATACATTGACGGTCTCTTTCTAACTGCCTCAAGTCCTTCAAGAACCTGGATACTGCCAGCCGAATACTGTTCCTCGGCCTCGCGCATCTTTTCGTTTTCTTCCATCCCCAATATAATTATTCTTTTACTGATTCTTTAAAAATATAAGCCTACAAATATACTAAAAATTATAGATTCAGGCAAATACCGGCAGTGAAGCCGATTCCACCTGTCGTATAGAGCACAGTCCTCTGGATATTCATGTCAAGAAGATTCTCACCGCGCACCCAGAAAGAGAGCTTGCGTGTAAACGCATATTCCGCATGTACCCCGAGGTCGACCCATGCCGGCACATACGCATTCGAAAGTCCCGCCGGAAGTTCGATTTTGCCCACACGGCGCGACGCAAACTCCACAGACGCCCCAAAGAAAAGCCTTCTCCGCCAATTATAGGTCGCGTCAATGCCGCCGGAATATCTTGCCGGTTCAAATGCCTTGGCATCAGCGTTTTTAAAGTCCACCGCGTTTATTCTGAACCATGAATCCAAGGCAAAATCCTTAGACTCCCACTGCATTTTCAGATCAGAATAAACTGCCGTCCCATCCTCGTAAGCGATACCGTAATCGGTTATCTGGTGCTTCCCTGCAGAAATCAATGCATCCAAGACATAATCCATCGGCATTGACTCGAAACTTCTATATCCGACTTTCACGTCATACCTGAATCGGCTGGCGATATTCCCGCTGAACCCGAGGGCGAGATTATATCTTTCGACCGAGTTGTTCGACATTACGGTCGGGACGAGCGGGGTAAAGAAATGGTTTCTCTCCTTCAGCTCATAATATGGATTTCTCCAGTCTCCGCCGGTAGCCGTAACGTACAGATTCATATAGTCTTTGATCGGTGTGAATCCGATGCGGACATCAGGATATATCATAGTACCCTTGTTGGTGTTCAATTCCCTGCCGTACAAATCCTCGCCGGAGGTCATCTTGAATCCGATTTTCACTCCTGCAGAGATGATCCACCTGTTCTTTTCGAACACGTATTTCGGTGTGATGAAGGCATTTCCGACACTCGCATCGAAAAGTCCTGTATACCAGGTCATGCCCATTCCGAAATCTGCCACTACCTTATGATACTGTTTGAACACAGGGCCGAGAGTAATGGAGAAGTCCAGGTCATTCATATTCAGAGATGAGAGATATTCTCCTGATGTCCCGCTGAGTGCCGGCATACCGCCAAATCCCTGTGCACCAAAGCGATACTTCATCGCCATATCGTAATAGAGATATGATTCGGACGTATTTTCGCCCTTCAGTCTGAACGCCAATTTCGCAGCGTTGTATCCGGTCGAAGAATGCTGTGAAACAGGTGAACACTCCAGAGGGTCATCGGTATGAATTCCAAGATATCCGACGTCGAATGTCAGCGCAGCTTTGTTCAAGTAAGCGCGTCCGTCGACTCCTACCGTGGAATACATGTCATAACCTGACTGTTTAGTCCCCGTAGAGGAAAGATTCATTTTGTCATTGAACCCAAGCTCCTTATAATTACCGAAATACGAATGGTGCGAAGCATAGACGCCCATGCGGAATTTTTCGCCTGAAAGCGGCTCCAAGACAGCATCGACAGACGGGCGGAGATTGTATCCGGCACCGGCTTTCAGGTAGAATTTCTTGCCCGAGTAGGCCTCCGCCTGAGGCTTCATGTTCATCGTATAGGGCTTGAAATCATAAGCTCCCTTGTAAGGATTCTCGAATACGGAATAGTCGAAATCCAAGTCGAATTTATTCAGTGAATCAGGCACGAACATCTTCTCCATCGGCTTGTGCACGTCCAGAAGTTTACCTTCGTAAGCCCTTGTCACAGAGACCGTAGGATTAAGGTTCTGCGCAGACATCGATACCCCGGCCAAAAGAGCAGCTGAAATAAAATATATCTTTTTCATTTTTGTCAATGTTAATTTTACTCTCCCATTTCCTCCAGTTTCTCCAGGCGCATGCTGACGTTGTCCAGAACGTCGTCTGTCTTGCCTGAAGGGGTGTAACCGTCACGGATACTTTCAAATGTAGCCTTGGCCTGCTTGAGGTCTCCCCTCTCCGCAAACGCGTCACCGAGTGCGATGAAGGCCTTTGCAAGCCAGTATGTCTGGTCAGTTCCTGAATCGGAGAACTTATATACGAGGTTTTCCACATCCTGGAACTTGCCCTGGTCATATTTGTCCTGGATAATCATGTACGCAGCCTCAGCTCCTTCCGGTGTCTTGGTAGCGGAAGAGAGTTTTGCAAGTATCTCGAACGCCTTGGTTCTGCGGCTTGTGGCGAGATAAGATTTCGCCTCCACATACTGTGCTCTGCGGATATCATCCTTGCTGCTGCCCTTGTCGGCCGCGAGTTTCAACGCGCTTTCGATAGCGGCGTCGTAGTCTTTTCCCGCATATGCCGAGTTCATCATTCCGACGATGGCAGCGTGACGGTTATTTTCGATACGGGCATTGTCCAGCAATGACTTATAACCTGCATAGGCATCGCTATAACGCTGAAGTCCGTAAGAAAGTTTGGCGAAATTCAGTGAAGAAAGTTCCAAGAATGAGCCTTCACCTGATTCGATTACTTTTCTATACCAGTCGCAGGCCTGCTCTTTCTTTCCGAGATTTTTGTAACATTCCGCCATGTAGAAATCCGCCATGAGAATGTTTGAACCATTAGGATATTCTTCTAGATATGCCTGGAGTGTGGTCAATGCTTTCTGGTAGTTCTCCGCGAGGAAAATCTGCTCGGCAGCATTGAAAAACATAGTTTCCTTATCGCTTTCCGCAGGAGCCTGGCCGCCGGAGAGGGTCTTCAGGTATGCGAAATACTGCTCCGGTTCCTGTTTCGTCTGATATATCGACTCGATGGCCCTGAGTGCATCTTCTGAATACTCCGATGAAGGCATTTCGGAAACAACTTTCTTATAATATCCAAGTGCCTCGTCGAACTGGGATTCATTGACAGAAATCATTCCAAGCCCGATGAGGGCTCTGGCCTGGTAGGTGGAATCGCGGCCGGCGGTAGCAAGTCTGGTGAACACTCGTCGCGCATCGGCATTGGCCCCGACCCCCATGTAGGCGCGTCCGAGCTCGTAGACGGTCTCGCTGTAGAAGGTGGCTTCCGGCGAGGCTGAGACGGTCGGCGCGAGGAGCGAGATTTCCGCTTTCTGATTGTCAGTCAACGCATAAGCGAGGCCGGCCTGGTAGTACGGGTAGAGGTCGTCCATCTGCGGGAATTCCTTTATCGCCATCTCGTAGGAGGCTGTCGCGGTCCCGTAATCCTTGCGGATAAAGTTGCAGTCGCCTTTTCGGGTCAATGCATCTCTGCGCTGGCGTTTGTCGCCTGAGGCCACGTAGACGTCGAACCATTTCTCTGCGTTGTCGTAATCGCCTGATTTAAAGTAGCAATAGGCTATGTCGTAAGGAAGAAGACGGCCTTCCGCCTTGCCTTCCAATGCGGAGATATTATACAATGTCTTGAAGAGGTCGGCGGACTGTGACCAGTCGTCATCTCTGTAGTAACTTTCTGCCAGCCAATATCTTGAGAGCTGGTTGAACGGCGAGTGCTTATCAGAGTAATAGGCTGCCGCTTTGAGGCAAGGCACTGCTTTTCTATATGAGCCGTCCGCGATAAGCTGGTCAGCGCGGAGATAATTGGCTTTCATATAGTTGCTCTTCATGTTGTTGTCCAACTCGTCGATTTTGTCGTAGGCTTCCACAGCTCCCGCATAGTCACGGTTATAAAGGGCAGCAAGTGCGATATAGCTATAGATTCTGTCACCTTTCGCGAGTTCAGGATACTTCTTTATATAGCTGTCGAAAACTGACGGGTCATGGTTAAGGTCGAAGGCGAGTTTCGCATAGTTAAAGTACGCATCCTCTTGCATATCAGCGTTATAGTTCAGTTGGGAGGCATCTTTGAACGACTGCATGGCAGCGACTTTGTTCTTCGTCTTGATGTAGCTGTAAGCCATCTGGTAGTTGGCGATTTGTCCGAGCGAGTCGGCGCGGTCCGTCATCATGCCGTAGTTTTCGATGGCGCCTTTGTAGTCTTCCAACGCGTATAGAAGTGATCCGGCATAGAAGTAGTCAGTGCGGGATTTTCCGCTGCCCACTCCTGTCTTGTCGTAATATTCTTTAGCCTTGGCAGCATCCCCGAGCACGAGGTATGATTCAGAAATGATTCTGGCCAAGTGCTGCTTCCTTTCTTCAGGAACTGACGCATACATTTCCGCCCCGTTGTCGGCTACATATTTATAGTCCTTGTTCATGAAGCGGCATTCCATAATATAATAGGAAGAGACTTCAGCGAAACGCGGGTCCTTACGCGACTTGGCGAACCATTTTTCCGCTTCGGTGAATTTTTCTCTCTCATACCATATATATGCTATAGAGTATTGCGACGGAGCCTGATAGCCGTTTTTCGGCATTTCGGTAACTTTCGTGAATCCTGCCAATGCCGAATCTTCGAGCCCGATTTCGAAGTCGGAATACGCTTTTTTGAAGGTATATTCCGCAATCTGGTCCTTATAAAGCCCCTTGATGTTCACGTCCGCAAGGGCTGAAGACGCAGAAGGATAGTCCGGTATGTCGAAGAGGTTCAGGCCATGCGCGTACCTGAGCTGCGGGACCAGCCCCGAATAAGGGTATTTGTCAATGTATTTTTCCAGTTCGGTTTCATAGCCGTTGACCTGCATTTTCACGTCACAGAGGACGGCCATACCCTGAGCAACAGGGTCATTTACAGCAGAACGGAATATCTTGGAAGCTTCTTCGTACATGCCGTGTGCGAAAAGGTCTTCCGCGTATTTCAGATTCTTTTTGATTCCACCCGGGACCTGATGAGTCTCGGTGAGCACATTTACATCGTCGTATCCTGAAGCCGGTGTCGCAAATGCAGAACCGACCGGGACAGCCGCTCCGATAACGACTGCAGCGAAAGATGCCGCGACCTTATCTATCTTCATAATCCTATTAAATATTCTGTCTATTCTATCTTTGTCAATTCGTCAACATATCCCGATTTTCCGAGAGAACGCGCACTCTTAACATCCGCGTTTTTCCGGATAATCCCGAATTAACCCATAATCGTGTAAAATTACGAATTTTTAATCGCCAAACCATGATTTCGCCCGATTTTCTTCATTTTCGGCGAATTATGGGCAGAAATGGGCAACAACCTACAAATCTATAAATCTAGCGACCCTCCCGATAATTATATAAACTAAGCGTTAAGGAATCACCAAGTTTTCATTATCTTTGCAAAAAGAAAATACAAAACAAACCAACGAAAGAAAATGAAAAAATTCGCAATTCTTGTAACCGCGGCACTAAGCAGCGCCATGATGATGGCACAGCCTGCACCGGGCAGCTTCGAACAGTCATGGACCAGAGGTCCGGAGTGGCTCCGCGACGGAGTAATCTACCAAGTTTACCCTTCTTCATACAAAGATTCTGACGGAAACGGAATCGGCGACATCAGAGGCGTTATCTCTAAACTCGATTACATCGAAAAACTCGGAGTAAGAGCTATATGGTTTAACCCTATTTTCGTATCCGGCTGGATAGACGGCGGTTACGACATCATTGACTTTTACCGCGTTGACCCCCGCTTCGGCACCAACAACGACCTGGTCGAACTCGTGGAAAAAGCCCACGCGAAAGGCATCAAGATAATGCTGGACCTCGTAGCAGGACACACATCAGACAAACACCCTTGGTTCATACAGAGCATGCAGGACACAAATCTCCAATACTCAGACTATTACATCTGGTCAGACAGACTCCCTGACCAGAAAGCGGAGAAAGACTTGGAGACCATGCTGAAAGATCCGAACTACATGCAGAACACCATCGGCAAATGGATGAAAAGCGACGCACCGAGGAACAAATACTACATGAAGAATTTCTACGCATGCCAGCCGTCACTGAACTACGGCTACGCGAACCCGGACCCGAATCATCCTTGGGAACAGGGCGTAGACGCACCAGGCCCTAAAGCCGTACGTCAGGAACTGAAAAACATCATCGCCTTCTGGTACGGAAAAGGCGTGGACGGCTTCCGCGTGGACATGGCCAACAGCCTGGTAAAGAATGACAAAGACAAGAAAGAAATCCTCAACTTGTGGCGTGAAATCCGCGAATGGTCCGACGAGAACTACCCCGACCACGTACTCATGGCTGAATGGGGCTCTCCGAAATGGTGCCTCGCATCAGGCTACAACGTGGACATGGACCTCAACAGCACCAAAGCCCACAACCGCCGCATGTACTTCGACAGGAAACACCAGGCCGACGGCGGCAGCTACTTCTCATTGAACGGCGGCCAGCCTTCAGTAAAAGATCTCTACGGCAACGCCTGGCCTGAAGACAAAATCGACAGAAAGACCACACCTGCCGAGATGCTGAAGGAATATTACGACTACTTCACAGACTGTGTGGAAAGCACCTCCACGATGGGCTACTTCGCCTCTATCACCGGCAACCATGACCACCTCAGAATAAACATGGGCGCGCGCAATACACCTGACCAGCTCAAGGTTATGCTCACATGGATAATGACCATGCCTCTGCCAATCCTCTACTATGGTGACGAAATCGGAATGCGCTCACTCGTCGACATGCCGAACGTGGAAGGCGCGAACCATAACGGAAAGGAACGCTCAGGAGCTCGCTCCCCTATGCAGTGGACCAGCGGCGAAACAGCCGGATTCAGCACCTGCACACCAGACAAACTGTATCTCCCTGTATGTACCCAGTGGAGTCCCGCGACATCATACCCTCAGTATCTCGACTGGAAGAAGTCCTTCGAGGCCGGCAAAGCCAAACCGATCGCCGAGGGAGAAATCACCGTCGAGGCCCAGGAAAACGATCCGGAATCCATCCTGAACTGGACCCGCGAGCTGATCGCATTGAGAAAAACCAGCGAAGCCCTCTGGGCCGACAGCAAGTTCCTCCCGATATTCCACGAAGAGCAGCCGTACCCGATGATCTACCTGAGAACCAACGGAATAGAGACCTTCCTGATCGCCCTGAATCCTACCGGCACCCGCAAGTCGGTCAATGTCAATGCCGAAGTGGCAGAGTACCGTTCCGCGACCAAAGACATTAAAGGTAACGTAGTTCCAGTCAAGACCTTAGGCAAAGGCAGCTACAAGCGCACCCCTAAAGGCGACACCATCACACTGGAACCCACATCCGGCATCATCGTCAGACTGTAATACCCTCTACGACAGAACAGACTCAAATCCATCGAAGCAGTCGGTACACATCTGGGAGTATCGTCAGACTGTATCATTACCTTCAGCCAAATAAAAAGCCAATCCAAATCTGTTTGTCAGACTTGGATTGGCTTTTTTAACATACGTGACGAATGTAGAGGTGGATGTTCACATGATTACCGGCGATGGAGTAAATTTACATGGATTCCGGCGACGGTTGCTACATAGCGTTGCCTTCAACGAGTTCTTTCTCATGGCTGCTGCCTGCGTTCGGCGCCCGTTCGCTCAGGTGCTTCGCAATTCGATCTCTGGGCATCCGCCGCCGACCGGCTGCGACATGAGGACTGTTTCATTACAATCTTTAGTCGATTACCACTCCTCGGTTTTGGGAAATTTCGCCCCATTTTTGGACTTTGCATGGAAAAATTGTATAGTATTGCAGCCTTGATCGGTGCATGAGTGACCGGGTTAAAAGGCGACGTCGGCATCGACATCTTTGTAAAACCAATTATTTTTCTTAATTTTATGACGGAGTACCGGTATCAGCTGCTGGAGACAAATGAGGCTATTTCAAAAATCACCAGATAGGTATCGTTCGAAAAACGCAGATAACAAGATATAGTATGACAGACCAGAGCAGAATAACACCGCAATATATCACGACACTGAACGACGGAGAAATCTTCGTTTTCGGCAGCAACAAAGAAGGCATGCATGGCGGCGGCGCAGCCCGAATCGCCTATGAAGAGTTCGGAGCAAAATGGGGCGAAGGTATCGGCATGACGGGACGATGCTACGCCATCCCCACAATGGACGGCAGCATTGACCTAATCCAAAAACACGTCGACGACTTTATCGCGTACGCGAAATCGCACCCGGAATCAACATTCTTGGTAACTCCGATAGGCTGCGGAATCGCTGGTTGGAAGGTGAGCCAAATCGCGCCCCTCTTCCGGGAAGCGACCGACCTCAAAAACGTAACTCTCCCGGAAAATTTCTGGCAATTACTGAGTTACGACAGGCCCATCACACCGCTCGAGGCGATTCGCGCGCGACATTCTGTGCGCAGATACCGCCAGGATCCAATACCGGAAAAGACGCTCCAGGCGCTTCGCGAGGAGATGGTTCGGGTCAATGCCGATGGTAACCTTCATGTTCAGTTGGTGGTCGATGAACCGAAGGCATTCAGCGGTGTGATGGCATATGGGAAATTCTCCGGAGTCCGGAATTATTTCATTATGGCGGGGAAAAAGTCCGATGATCTGAACGAAAGAATCGGCTACTACGGCGAACGGCTTGTTCTACTCGCACAGCAACTCGGACTCAACACATGCTGGGCCGGTATAAGTTACCGAAAAGTAGCAGGAACATACGAATTGGAAAACGACGAAAAAATAGCATGCTACATCGCCGTTGGCTTCGGCGAGACTCAGGGCGTACAGCATAAAAGCAAGAGCATCCACGATATAAGCAATGCCAGCGAACATACTCCTGAATGGTTCAAGAGTGGCGTAGAAGCCGCACTTCTGGCACCTACAGCCGTGAACCAGCAGAAGTTTTACATCGAATATCTCGAATCTGTCGACGGAGATTATCCAAAAGTCCGCATACACACAGGATTCTCACTAATAGGCTACACACAAATGGACATGGGCATCGCACGTCTCCATTTCGAAATCGGTGCCGGCGATGCGCGTTATGAATTCTGTAAATAACGATACCTTCTCCGACGGATAAACCTTGCTGTTTTTCACAATATCGTACTACGACAGACTCAAGGTTCGTAGTGATGTCCATTTAACGTCTTCGTCCACGTATGGAATAACACTACACAGGCGGCAGGAGGCGGAACTCAGATCGCGAATTGCGAAGCACCTGAGCGAACGGACACTGACCGCCGCCGGCAGCTACAAGCGCACCCCTAAAGGCGACACCATCACACTGGAACCCACATCCGGCATCATCGTCAGACTGTAACATTCCTTTCAGTCTATAATAAGAATACCCTAAGGGCCCTCAAGCGACAACTCCGCCTGAAGGCCCTTAAGTGTTTACTCATTGCAATATCTAGTTTTGATAATTAGATGTACATACTATTGGGAGCACCAAATTGTGAATCGAATTTTTGTCCTTATCCTTAAGGATAAATTTTATCGGAGACAAAATGACATCGTGCCCAGCTTGTTTCAATGCCTGATCCAAAATAAGCACAAAATCATTGCTTCCGAAATAATCAAATGACCATCTGGCAAATTCATTATCTGGTTTATAATAACGTCCCCGCATATCCACTATTTTTGGCTCATCGGTATAATCATGCCGTCCGTCCCAGTTGTTGTAATATGAAAGATAACAATGCTCCCCATTAACCATTTGCATAATCTTTGTCATCGTAGGAACATCATCAGTTGGAGGCAAACCGCCAAATAAGACCATCAAATCTTCTGGAGTCCCCACGTCAAAGCTATTGCCTTTAATAAAGTAAATCTCCGCAAGCCCATTGATTATAATTCGGTCATAATTTAGTTCAAAGAATGTTCGTGGTTTAAATTTCAACGAATATGTTTTTCCGCATTTTCTATGTTCGTATTTGTTTACCAACCGTACGCAAACTGTGATATTCTGGTCTGGAGTTGGTATAAATGAACATGTATTTTGTGACGAATATGTCGTTTTGCTATTAAAATTCTCATATAGTATTGTCCATTCATACTCCAGGTCATTTTTCTCTAGCACCTGTGCAAAGGTAGAGTTGTCCTCACCTAAGACGTTGGCAGTAATCCTATATCCTTCGTTCAATATATACTTGGAAGTTAAAACCATATCAGGGAATGAAACTAATACTTTCTTGGAAGTACTCCATCTTTTACCATTTTGATATTTCCAGGCAGTAATGGTTACATACCCATTGCCAGTTGCTGTCAGGTGCCCGTTATCATCAATTGCTGCTATTTGACTGTCTGATGTCTCCCAATGAATGCCAGAAGATATTCCACTAACAGAATAATTTCCACCTGTATCCACTTTGTCCGGACCATTGATTTTAAATTGCAGTTGCTGGGATAGCCACATTTCGATATCAAAATCTAAAGTAATATGGTCTTGAGAAGCATCACTAATGTAGTAAGCAACGAAAGGTGTTTCTCTCCCTGCAATTGGAGGATTATTATAATAATCTCGATAAGGTTCGTTCCTGAAAATATTTTCATTCATAGCCAATGCGCTCGCTGTTGGTATGAACATTATTCTTTCACCGATGCTAAAATCATAATCCATCTTTCCTAAGAAATTGTCACCATAATGACTTTTAGAATCAACTCTCAATGGTTGTGTGGATCCGGGATATCCGTCATAGTATGGACCAGAGGAAGGTCCCGTATAAGACGCCCCTGAAAACAATTTGTTGGTTTTGGTAATAGTCCACAGAAATTTCTTTCGTAGCTTAATTTCCAGATTGGATATAACCTGTCCAGCATTTTCTGCCTTATATGGCTTTACGATGGCATTAACGCTTAATTTATGAGATGGTAACAAAAAAGCATTTAACCAATACCTGGTTCGTATATAACCATCAAGATAAAGAAAGTATCCATTATCCGTCAAATACGATTCACTCAACGGATTGCGGCCATTAACTATTGCGATGTTGTCAATACTCTTTCCTTTATCTCCTTTAGGAAATCCTATATCTTTCAGTTCTTGCTGCCATTTATCATGTATGGAGTTGTCGATCACAAAAGAGCCGTTGTTGTTGACCACATTTGTGAGCAGCATTTGCCTGACAGACATCGCGTCAAGGGTGTTTATGATTTCATTTTTTGTTTTGGATATTCGCTTGTTAACGAATAAGTCAACAATATCCGTAGTGAGATCATACTTATTCACGAATGATATAACAATAGTTCGTTAATTTTATAAAAGTTACACCGCGGCGCGAACGCCGTAGAATAAAAGTTCTTTGAAATCAGTGTT
>OBKV01000123.1_pt1 | contig 81866 bp, 72 predicted proteins | sample 1517301 | NCBI WGS metagenome assembly OBKV01 (sample SAMN04571685, study PRJEB22368) | human gut metagenome | biome: human gut; material: stool | host: Homo sapiens | place: Luxembourg | collected 2012-06-29 | reverse complement strand
AAAGTTGTCAAGAAGAACCGTCCCCATTGACAACCAAGAAGAACCTCTCCATTGACAACCCCCCAACCCTCCTGATTGACAAAAAAACAGAGCAGGGAAAACTGCTCTGAATTAAATTGAATTATTTTTATTGCTTATCTTCACCAAGTGCTGTTTTTACATTTTTTAATTCTGCAACATAAGTTTTATAAGCTGTTGCAGTTATAGATTTATCGCCATTTTCATAGTCTTTTATTTTCTTTTCTAAATCTACAAGCTCATATCTATTTTTAGCATTAGCACCATTATCTTGCATATATATTGGTGTATAGTCATATGAATCTATGGTGATATTTCCTTGTGAATGTTTTGTTATTTTTAAGTTTAATATGATAGAATCTTTTGTATATTTGTCTTTTTGAGCTGATATAAAATTACCTAAAGAGTAAATTACAAAACCATCTTTTTTTGTACCATCACTTAATGTAACAGTTCTTTTTTCCATAGGCTCTAGTACGTGAGGATGACTTCCTAATATTATATCTGCACCATTTTCAAAAAGATAATCGGCTAAATCTGTTTGTTCTGTATTAGGTTGTAGTTTATACTCAATTCCCCAATGCATACTTACACAAATGACATCTGGGTTTTGAGCTTTTGCAGATTCTAATTGTTTTTTTATTAAATCTTTATCAATTAAATTAATACAATATTCTTTTCCTTTTGGAATTGCAATTCCATTTGTTCCATATGTATAAGATAAAAACGCAATTTTAACACCATTAACATCTTTAATAAGTATTTTGTTTTTATCTTCTTCTGATTTAAATGTTCCTGTATGACTTATTCCTAAATCATCTAATGTGTCAATTGTGTTAATTAAACCATTGTATCCACTATCCATGCTGTGATTATTTGATGTGGTTAAAACATCTATTCCTAAATCTTGGACATCTTTTGCAAGTTGAGGTGGTGAATTGAATGTTGGATATCCACTATATGCTTTGTTTCCTCCAGCAAATGTTGTTTCTAGGTTTCCAACTGCTATATCTGCGTTTGATATATATGATTTTATTTGTGGAAAAAATGTTGAAAAATCATATTTTTTTGTTGAGGCATTATAAGCATCTTTATAATTAGGACTATGGCACATTATATCACCAACTACTGCCATACTAATAGTAGTATCTTTTTGCTCCTCTTGTTGAACAGAGCTTTCAGATGATGGGTGATTTGAAGTTTGAAGATTTTTTGGTGCATGTGATATATTTGAAATTACTAATACAATTAAAAATAAAAATAATAATGCACAAAAAATTTTTTTCATACTAAATTTTGTTTTGTTAGTTCTCATAATAAATCTCCTTTTTACAAATTTACAATTATAAATTACCATAAAAAAAGCATTTTTTCAATTATAGTGTCATAAAAAAATAAAAATAGTAGAAAATATGAAGAAAAGGAGAGCAAATGAGTTATTTTAAAAAGTGTGCTAAAAAGAAAAATAAGATAAAAATTACTAATATTTTTTTATTTATAATAATTGGATTTTTTGTTTTTGAAATATTTCAAAATAGCACTTGGAATAAAACTGAAAGTGATACAAAAAGTGAAGATAATGGAATTGAGGATTGCATAGAAAAGGTTAGTTACAATATTGTAGGGATATCTAAAAATAATATACAAGATGAAAATACAAAATGGGGAAGTGGAGTAATAGCGTCGAAAAAAGGATATATTGTAACAAATGAACATATTGCAGGAAATAAAAACGAAAATTGTGATGTGATTTTTGAAGATAAAAAACTAAAAGGAAATGTAGTTTGGTGCGACAGTCAAATTGATCTTGCAATAATAAAAGTAAATTATGAATTTGAAGAATGTATAAAGTTTGGAGAAAGTGAAAACATTAAAGTTGGTGAATGTGTATATGCAATTGGAAATCCATTAGGAAATAATTTTAAAAAAAGTGTGACTTCAGGTATTATAAGTGGATTAAATAGAAATTTGGAGTTTGAAGAAAATGGTAAAAAAATGTATTTAAATAATCTAATTCAAACAGATGCTACAATAAATTCTGGAAGTAGTGGAGGAGCTCTAATAAATAAACAAGGAGAGCTAGTAGGAATAAATACTATTAAAATATTTTCTGCAGAATCAATGAACTTTGCAATGCCAAGTAATATAATAAAAACAATAACAAAAAAATTAGAAAATAATGAAAACATAAATAATATAAAATTAGGTGTATGGATATATGATAAACATTCAATAAAAGAAAGTGAATACAATATTGATTTAAATACAGGTGTATATGTTGCAACTGTGGATAATAATAGTATTGGAGAAATAAGTGGAATAAAACCAGGAGATATTATTTTGAGTATTGATGGAAAGCAAGTTGATAATGTATTAGATTTTAAGCAGAAATTATATGAAGAAAGTTCAAAAAAAGAAATTATTCTTGAGGTAAAGCGAGATAATAAAGTGCATTTAATTAAGATAAATGCATAAAAATATTGTTTTAATAAATTATTAATTTACAAAAAAAGACATAATAAAATAAATTTATAAAAAATGTAAAAAAATAACAAAAAATACTTGAAAATTATAATTTTTAATAATATAATTTTTGTAGCAAAAGATAAAATTAAGGGAGAGATTTATATGGAGTTATTTAGAAATATATTTTTTAATACAGATAAAGTAGTTGAAAATACAGATGTAAAGGTAACATATGCAGGAAAATTATTCCAAAATGGTTCTGAAGATGTAACAGTACATTATGGATTTGGTGAAAACTGGGAAAATGCTCAAGATATTCAAATGGTAAAAACAGAGCTTGGATATCAAGCAGATATACATGTTCAACCAAACACAAAATTAAATTTCTGTTTTAAAAATGCAAATGGTGAATGGGATAACAATAATGGTTCAAATTATGCATTTAAAATAGAAAAAAATGAATGCCAAGAAAATGAAAATATTGAAAATATACAAGTTAATGATAATCAAGAAAATATAACAAGTTTATGCAATATTACTCCAACATGGGGAGAATTAATTAAAAAAACTTTTAATAATTTTATAAATTGTATATCAAAATTATTTTCAAGCAATAAAGAAAATGTAAAAAATAATGATTAATAAAAATATAAAAGCATATTAGATGTAAATTGTATCTTATATGCTTTTTTTTAATAAATTTCAAAATATACATGGGTCTTGCACAATCTGATAATACATATTTTTTATTACTATATAATATAACAAAAAAAAGATACACTTATTAGTGTATCTTTTTTGGCGGAAGATGAGGGATTTGAACCCTCGCGGCCCTTACGAACCCTAACAGTTTAGCAAACTGTCCCCTTCAACCACTTGGGTAATCCTCCGTTACTGAACTTTGTTCATTATAATATACATTTTTTGAACAGTCAAGAAAAAATTTAATATTTTTGTAGATTTTTTTTTGCACTAATGTTATACTGAACTCAAGTTTAATAAAAAGGAGGGAAAAAGATGGACGAAAACATGGAAAACAATGTACAAAACCAAGGAAATCAATCAAATAATGGTTTAGCAATAGCTGGATTTGTAGTAGGTTTAGTTTCAATATTTTTAAATTTTTATTGTATAACAGGTATAGTAGGACTTATATTATCAATAGTAGGATTTAAAAAATCAAAAGAAACTGAAAAAGGAAAAGGTATAGCAATTGCTGGAATAATTTGTAGCATAATAGGAATTATAGTTGGTATAATTGGTATAATTATGGCGATTGCTGCAGTTAATATTTTAAAAAATAATACACAAAACATAGTAAATGCTGTTGATACTTTGAACTCATTATACTATTAATTTAAAAAATCTTGACATTTATTGTTAAGATTTTTTATAATAAAAACAAAAAAACTTGAATTTAAATTCAAGTTTTTTTCTTTGGCGGAGAGGGTGGGATTCGAACCCACGGTAGGCTATTAACCTACGCCAATTTTCAAGACTGGTGCCATAAACCAACTCGACCACCTCTCCGTGTGGAACAATTAATATATTAGCACAACACATATACAAATGTCAAGTAAAAAAATAAAAAAAATATAGAAAAAAATAATTAAAGAAGTATTGACTTTTATAATATATTTTGATATTATAAAAGCACTGTTGATGCGGGAATAGCTCAGTTGATAGAGCGCCGCCTTGCCAAGGCGGAGGTCGCGGGTTTGAGCCCCGTTTCCCGCTCCAAAAAATTTATTGCGAAAAAGTAATAAATTTTATTTTTTATAATATATATTTAGTATATTAAATATAATTAACATATAAATATTATAAACATATAATATTTTATACGGCGATATAGCCAAGTGGTAAGGCACGAGTCTGCAAAACTCTGATCCCCGGTTCGAATCCGGGTGTCGCCTCCAAATATAAATTATATATAAGATCAATCAGAAATAACTGATTGATCTTTTTGTTTAATTTTGACAAAGTTAACATAAAATTGCATAATATATTGTACATAGGTATATTCCTATTATATATATATATAATCCTCTTTTTTCCACCAACGTGTGTTTCAATATAAAAAAAATTTTTTGGAGGCATAAAGAAAATGTTGTTAACATTATACTATTTATTAGTGAACGTGGCTGTGCCACAGATGGGGGCTTATGCTCAGGCACTTTTTGAACCCATTATGCTGATTGTTATTTCCTTGGCTGGACTCGTTATGATTTTTGGCGCTGTAGGAATGAAGATTTCTAACAATCTGGGTTCTACCGTTGTAGGAGGAATTTTTAAGGGCATCGGATATTTTGTACGGATTATCTTTAAGGCAATTGCCTGGATCTTTGTTAATACATTTAAGATGATCCCGCGTGTAGTTAACGGAACCAGAAAATCTTTTAAGAATCCGGTAGCTGGTACTATTTTTGCATTTATTGCTGTGATTCTTTTTGTTGCAATAATTATTTGACTTGAAGAATATAACAATAATTTTGTAAAACCGATTAACTGAATTTAAAACTGCCTATCTACGACCACAAAACTAATAAAATGTAAGAGAAAACCGTTGACTAATATCGACGGTTTTTTTCTAATTTATATAGTTATAATAGTCTATTTGATATAGCTAATATTTTTATAATTATATTTAAAAATAGATTAAACAGAAACATATAGGTTTAAGTAAAATAAACATAATAACGAACAAAAGTTCTTAAACCATTGAAAAATCAACAAAAAAATAAAAAAAATCTTAAAAAAGGGTTGCAATTTAAAAATCCTTGTATTACAATTTAATTGAAAGTGGTAGAAAGTGGTACAAAGTGGTATAAAAAGATAGTGAGGTGAGGCCAAGTGTTAATTGGAGAATACGAACATTCACTAGATGCAAAAGGTAGATTAATAATGCCAGCAAAATTACGAACAGATATGGGAGAAAAATTCATTATAACAAAAGGATTAGACGGATGTTTATTTGTATTTTCTCAAATCGAATGGTCTAATTTTGAAAGCAAATTAAAAGAGCTTCCACTTACTAATAAAAATGCAAGAGATTTTGTTAGGTTCTTTCTATCAGGAGCAACAGAATGTGAAATAGATAAACAAGGAAGATTTTTATTAGTTAATACATTAAGAGAATATGCTGAAATTACAAAAGAAGTAATAATAATAGGTGTCGGAACAAGATTAGAAATTTGGAACAAAGATAAATGGAAAAAATATAACAGCAATGAAAATATTTCTGCAGACACAATAGCTGAAAATATGACTATGCTTGGTATATAACTTTTTTTAAAGTTTATATAAATTTACTAAAGATAAATTTTATAAAAAACGATAGATGAATCAATTTATATACAAAAGATAAAGCTTAGCAAATATAACAAAAGATTTTAATTAACAAAAGAAAAATATAAAATATACAAAAGTAATATGTATATACAAATGTTAATTTTAAATACTAAAGAGCAAAAATTAAGTAGTTTAGGCGCATAACAGGTTGGTATTTTTTACAATACCAACTGTTATGCTATTAATGAATATTAAATTTAGAGGGTGAACATTTGGAATTTAAACATAAACCAGTATTATTAGAGGAATGTATTAATGGCTTAAATATAAAGCCAAATGGAATATATGTTGATGGAACTTTAGGTGGTGCAGGGCATAGTAAAGTGATTTTAGAGCATTTGTCAAATGATGGAATGCTTATTGGAATTGACCGTGATGAAGATGCTTTGAAAGCTGCCAAGGAAAAATTAAAAGATTATACAAATGTAAAATATATTCACGGAAATCATGATGATATTGCAAATATTTTACAAGAGTTAAATATAGATAAGGTTGATGGAATTTTATTAGATTTGGGTGTTTCTTCATATCAACTAGATGAAAAGGCACGTGGGTTCAGTTATATTGGAAATAATGAACTTGATATGAGAATGGATAAAACACAAAAATTAACAGCGAAAGATGTTGTAAATAATTACTCTGAAGAGGATTTGGCAAAAATTTTCTTCGAATATGGTGAAGAGCGATTTTCAAAAAATATTGCTAGAAATATTTGCATAGAGCGAGAAAAGAATACTATTGAAACAACAGCTGAGTTAGTTAAAATTATTGAAAATTCAATTCCAAAGTCAAAACAAAAAGATGGCCATCCAGCCAAAAGAACATTTCAAGCTATTAGAATAGAAGTAAATGATGAATTAAAACCTTTATATAATACAGTAATGAATTGTATAAAGTTGTTAAAAGATAAAGGCAGATTGTGCATTATAACATTTCACTCATTAGAAGATAGAGCTGTAAAACAAGCATATGTTGATGCAGAGGGAAAATGTACATGTCCAAAAGAATTACCATATTGCGTATGTAATTATACTTCATATGGTAAAATGATTAATAAAAAACCAATAATATCTACAAAAGAAGAACTTCAAGTAAATAGTAGAGCACAAAGTGCTAAACTAAGAATTTTTGAAAGAAGAGAGGTGAAAACTTATGGCAAATAGGGTGTATGGTTATCAAGGATATAATAAAGGATATCAATTTGAAACAAGCCCAAAAAAGTTACAACCAGAATATGAACCAAATGAAGAAAATAATCCAACAAAAAAAGAAAAAACAAAAACTAAAACTAAAATAGAAACAAAAAAAACACCCAAAGTTACTACAGAGCATCAAGTAAAAAGACATAAAGTTTCTAAAGAAGAAATAAAAAGAAAAGCAACTTTTGTTTCATATATTATATTTGGTTTTGCTGTGTTATTTACCATAAGTTATAGAAATTCAATTATAAATGAAAAATTTAATGAAAAAGAAAGTTTAAAAGCACAATTAACAGATATTCAAAAAGTAAATGAACAACTAGAAGTTAGTGTTGAAAATGAATTAAATTTAACAAGTATTGAAAAATTAGCAAAAGAAAGATTAGGAATGAGCAAATTAAATAATGAACAAAAAATTTATATTAATTTACCTAAAAAAGAATATGTAGAAGTTAACACAAATGATAATAAGCAAACAAATAGTACAAATATAATTCGAAAAGCTTGTGAAAGCGTAAAAGAATTCTTTAAATAATTGAAAAATGCATTTAATTTAAATTAAGTGCATTTTTTTTGCTCTTTTTAATATGATTTAATAAGTAATAAATTTATTGGAGGGACTATGAGAAATATTAAAAAAATGAAAAAAAAAATGAAAAAGAATGAAAAATTTAGATTAGTTCAAAAAGTAGGAACAATAACAAGAAAAAAAAGAATGAGAAATATGATATTTGTTGTTCTTATTATAATGTTTGGTTTAGCCTTTAGAATTGGTTGGATTCAATTTAAAATGGGAAATAAATTACAACATATGGCACATTTGCAACAAACATTGGAGCGTGAGTTTAATCCCAAAAGGGGAACTATTTATGATGCAACTGGCGAAAAAATTTTAGCTGTAAGTGCATCTGTTGAAAGTATTACTGTAAATCCTGTAAATATTTCAAGTGAAAATAAGGAAAGGGTGGCACGAAAATTAAGTGAGCTATTTGAATTAGATTACGAAAAAGTTTTGAAAAAGGTTTCAAAAAGAAGCTCTATTGAAACAATTGCAAAAAAAGTAGATAAATCTAAAACAGATGAACTTCGAATATGGCTTGATGAAAATAATATAACTACTGGTGTAAATATAGATGTGGATACAAAAAGGTATTATCCATACAATAGTCTAGCAGCACAGATAATTGGTTTTTGCGGAAGTGATAATCAGGGGTTAATGGGAATTGAAGCAAAGTATGATTCAGAGCTAAAAGGACAAAATGGAAGTATTGTAAAGTTAACAGATGCAAAGGGCGGTAATTTAGATGATGAAGGAGAAGAATATGTTAAAGCAATAAATGGAAATGATTTAATTTTAAGTATTGATGCAACAATACAAGGAATTGCTGAAAAATACTTAGAAGAAGCTTGCATTGACAATGTGTGCACAGATGGTGGAAATATTGTTATAATGGATCCGAATAATGGGGATATTTTAGCTATGGCAGGTTATCCAACATACAATTTAAATGACCCATATGTACCAATGGATAGCGAAGTTTCTGCAAACTGGGATAATTTATCTAAAGAAGAAAAAACAGCAGAGCAACAAAAAATGTGGAGAAATAAGGCTATATCTGATGCATATGAGCCTGGTTCAACATTTAAGTTAATAACATCCTCAGCATCATTAGAAGAAAAAATAACTGATACAGATAATGGTGGAGAGTTTTGCTGTACTGGTAGTATTACAATCTCTGGTGTAACAATTAAATGTTGGAGATATTATAGACCACACGGTTCAGAAAGCCTAAGGCAAGCATTAATGAATTCTTGTAATCCGGTATTTATAGGCTTAGGTCAAAAATTAGGAGTAAAAACATATTATTCATATTTAAATAAATTTGGATTTTTAAGAAAAACTGGTATAGATTTACAAGGTGAAGGTGGAAGTATATTTTTGGCAGAGGAAAAAGTAGGTCCAGTAGAACTTGGAACAATTGCCTTTGGACAGAGATTTGAGGTAACACCAATACAGATGATAACCGCAGTTTCAAGTATAGCAAATGGTGGAACATATGTAGTTCCACGAGTTGTAAAAGGTATTATAAATAGTCAAACTGGTGAAGTAAAAAACATAGAGCCACAAAAAAAGGAAACTGTAATTTCAAAAGAAACTTCAGAAAAGGTTTTAAGTATGATGCAAAGTGTTGTAGCTGAGGGAACAGGAAAAAATGCTCAAGTAAAGGGCTACTCAATAGGAGGAAAGACTGGAACTTCAGAAGATGGGGTAAATACAGGAAAATATGTAACATCATTTGTAGGAGTAGCACCTATTTCTAATCCAAAACTTGTTATATTGATAACTTTATATAATCCAACTGGAGAAGGAGGACACCAAGGAGGTGGTGTAGCAGCACCAATAGCTTCACAAGTTCTTGGAGAAGTATTACCATATTTAGAGGTGAAAAAAGATAATGAAAAAGAAGAAGATGCAAAAAATAAAGTAGCAGTTCCAAACCTAGAAGGAATGACAATAGGAGAAGCAAAAAAAGTACTAAAAGAGTTAAATTTGAATTTTGAATATAATGAGGAAAATACAGAAAATGAAAAAGAAAGAATAATAACAGAACAAGTGCCAGTAAGTGGAGTTGAAGTATTAGAAGAAAGCTCTATTATAGTAAAATAAATTTGTCAAAACATAAGCAAAAAAACTTAATTTTTCGTATACAAAAACAAAAATTAGTTATATAATATAGGCAAATTATAAATAGGAGGCTAAGTATGGAATTAAAAAAGATTTTAGTTGGAATTGAAGGTATAAAAGCCAAAGGTTCTTTAGATATAAAAATATCAAATTTAGATAGTGACTCAAGAAAAATAAAAGAAAATGGACTTTTTGTTGCTATAAAAGGTTTTGATGTAGATGGAAATGATTATATAAAATCAGCTATTGAAAATGGTGCAGTTGCAGTTATGACAACACCTGATGTTGATAAAAAGTTATTAAGAGAAATTGCAGATAAGGTAACAATAATTGTTGTACCAGATACAAGATTAGGTTTAGCATTAGCATCTTGTAATTTTTATGGAAATCCATCTAAAAAGTTTAAATTAGTTGGAATAACAGGTACAAAGGGAAAAACTACAACTTCATTTATGACAAAAGCAATTCTTGAAAAACAGGGTTATAAAGTTGGTTTAATAGGTACTATTGCCACTTATATTGGAGATAAAAAATTAGAAGATAGTGATAGAACTACTCCAGAAAGCAATAAATTACAAAAAATATTTTACAAGATGGCAAAAGAAGAATGTGATGTTGTTGTAATGGAAGTTTCTTCACAAAGTTTAAAATTAAATAGAGTTGCAGGATGTGATTTTGACATAGGTGTATTCACAAACTTTTCAGAAGACCATATAAGTCCAAAAGAGCATCCAGATATGCAAGATTACTTTAATTCAAAACTAAAATTATTAAAAATGTGTAAAGTTGGATTCACAAATGCAGATGATTTAATGGTTGCAAAAGTTCCAAAATTATTACCTGAATGTAATATAACAACATATGGAATTGATAATTATTGCAACTTATTAGCAAAAGATATTACTATAACAAATTCTTATGTGGATTTTAAAGTAAAATTAGAAACAAGAAATGAAAGAGTAAAAGTTTGCATACCTGGAAGATTCAGTGTTTACAATGCATTAGCTGCAATTAGTATTGCAAAAGAGCTAAAATGTAGTGCAGAAAATATTAAAGATGCTTTATTAGAAGTAAGAGTTCCAGGAAGAAGTGAGCTTGTTAATAATAAAAGAGAGCTAACAATAATGATTGATTATGCTCATTCTCCAGAGAGCCTAGAAAATATATTAAGTGCTGTAAAATCTTATACAAGAGGAAGAGTTATAAGTGTATTTGGTTGTGGGGGAGATAGAGATTCTGGAAAAAGACCTATTATGGGTGAAATATCTGGAAGAATTGCTGATTATACAATAATAACATCAGATAATCCACGTACAGAAGATCCTCAAAAAATTGTTGATCAAATAGAAGAAGGAATTAAGAAAACAAAAGCAAATTATGAAGTAATTGTTGATAGAACACAAGCTATAGAAACAGCAATAAAAATGGCAAATAAAAAAGATATAATAGTTTTAGCTGGAAAAGGTCATGAGCCATATCAAGAAATAAATGGTGTAAAACATCCTTTTGATGAAAGAATTATTGTAAATGAAATAATTGAAAAATTAGATTCAAAACAAAGTGATAAAAAGAAATCAAAAAAATAATAGAAGGTTTTAATAAAAATTGGAGATATAGTGTATAGCAAATATGCATCATATCCCCAATTTAACTTGCAACTTAAGAAAAAACTTCTAAAAAATTAAAACAAGAAGATAAGAAGAAAGGAATGAATGAAATGAATTTTCAACTGAAAGTATTATTACTATCATTTGTTGTTAGTGTAATATTAGGAGCAATTATTATACCAATATTAAGAAAATTAAAAGTAGGTCAAATTGAAAGAACAGATGGACCACAATCACATTTACAAAAACAAGGAACTCCAACAATGGGAGGAATTATAATGGCATTAACAATGCTATTAATTTCTGGATTTTTATATTGGGAATATATGAAAACAGAACCAGATGTTGCAACAAGAATGATACCACTAGTGTTTGTAACATTAGGATTTGGATTAGTTGGTTTTGTTGATGACTTTAAAAAATTAGTTTTAAAAAATACAGAAGGTTTAAAACCAGCATATAAAATGATTGGTTTGTTGATAATAGCAGTAGCTTATACTTTATATTTAGTAAAATATTTAAATATAGGAACAGAGACTTATATACCAATTTTAAAAGAATATATAACATTACCAATTTGGTTATACATTCCATTTGCAATATTTGTTTTATTAGGTACAACAAATGCAGTTAATTTAACAGATGGAATTGATGGATTATCAACAAGTGTAACAACAATAATATTAACTTGCTTAGTATCAATTGGTATTATATTAGGAATAAAAGAGGTTACATTAGCAGGTACTATTTTAATTGGTGCTTGTTTAGGATTTTTAATATTTAATCTTCATCCTGCTAAAGTATTTATGGGAGATACAGGGTCTTTAGCATTAGGTGGAGCTATTGCAGGTATAGCCTTATACTTAAAAATGCCATTATTATTGATAATAATAGCTTTAGTTCCAATAATTGAAACTGTTTCTGTAATGATGCAAGTAGCATATTATAAAAAAACAGGAAAAAGAATATTTAAAATGGCTCCAATACATCATCATTTCGAATTATGTGGATGGAAAGAAGGTAAAGTTGTTTCAGTATTTAGCATAATTACATTAATTTTGTGTATTATTGGAATAAGTGTTATATAAAATTTTTTGATAAGGAGATTACAAATGCAAAAGAAAACGAAAAAAATTTCAAAATTTGCTAATAATCAATTTGATTTTATATTATGCATTACAGTTATTCTATTATTGTGTTTAGGTATTATAATGGTTCTTTCTGCGAGTGCTCCATCAGCACTTTCTATAACCGGTAGTAGTTATACATATGTAAAAAAACAATTAATATTTGCAATAGCTGGAGTTTTTGTAATGCTATTTTTATCGAAAGTTGATTATAGATTTTATAAAAAGTATTATTGGTACATATATTTTGCCTCTTGGCTAGTTTTATTATTGGTTGCAATACCAGGATTAGGTTATTCAGTAAAAGGTGCAACAAGATGGATAAAGCTAGGTGGATTACAGTTTCAACCATCTGAGCTTACAAAAATAGGAATGATAATATTTTTTGCTGGATATTTAACAGACCATAAAGATGAATTGAGTGATTTTAAAAAAGGATTTTTAAAACCATTAGCATTTTTAGTGCCACCAATTGGTATTTTGTTCTTTGTGCAAAACCATCTAAGTGTTTCTTTGGTTGTAGGAGTAGTTGTTATTATGATTATGTTTATGGCTGGCTGTAGATTAAAACATTTTGCTGTTGTAGGAGTAGTTGGTATTTCACTTTTAGTGGGAATATTTGGAATTCTACAAATATCAGGATCTAACAGTTTCAGACTAGATAGAATTTCAACTTATTTTGACCCATGGGCTGATGCTCAAGGTACTGGTTATCAAACTGTACAAAGTTTATATGCTATTGGCTCAGGAGGAATGTTTGGTTTAGGACTTGGAAATAGTAAACAAAAATATCTATATATTCCAGAGCCACACAATGATTTTATATTTTCTATTTTAGCTGAAGAGCTTGGTTTTGTAGGTTGCATAGTGGTAATAGCATTATTTATGATTTTTATATGGAGAGGAATATTGATTGCAATGAGAACAACAGATATGTTTGGTTCATTAATTGCAGTTGGAATAACGACTCTGATTGCTTTTCAGGCAATAATTAATATATCGGTTGTTACTGCTACAGTACCAACAACAGGTATGTCATTACCATTCTTTAGTTATGGTGGAACAGCATTATTATTATTACTTGCAAATGTAGGAATATTATTAAATATATCAAGATCAAATTCAAAAGTATAAATTATATATTAGAAAGAGGGATAAAATTTTATGAAAGTTATAATTTCAGCTGCTGGTACAGGAGGTCATATAAATCCAGGAATTGCAATTGCTAATAAGATAAAAGAAAAAGAGCCAGATTCAGAAATTGTCTTTTTTGGAACTGATAGGGGGTTAGAAAATGACTTAGTACCAAGAGCAGGTTATAAGTTACAAACAATTGAAGCATATGGAATACAACCTAAAATAACATTAAAGAATATAAGACAAATTATAAAAACAATGAAAAGTTCAAAGATCGTTAAAAAATTTATTGATGATTTTAAACCAGATATAGTAATAGGTACAGGTGGATATATTTGTGGACCAGTATTTTCTGCAGCAAATGCTAAAAAAATTCCAACAGTGCTACATGAAAGTAATGCATATCCAGGAAGAGCTGTAAGAATGTTTGCCAAAAAGGCTGATAGAATTTTTGTTGGATTTGAAGAAGCAAAAAGTAAGTTACCAGATTCAAGTAAAGTAATAGTTACAGGAACTCCAACAAAAATTAAAAAAATGGAATTTTCAAATGATACTAGAAAAAAAATGTTATCTGATTTAGGATTAAATGACACATTACCAGTAATTTTAATTTTTGGAGGAAGTCAGGGAGCTCAACGCATAAATGAAAATGTTACAGATTTAATAATAAATGAATATAATAAAAACTACCAAATAATATGGGCTACTGGGCCAAAGCAATTTGATATAGTAAAAGAAAAGTTAAAAGAGCATGATTTAGATATTGAAAATATAAAAAATGCAAAAATTTTACCATATATTTATAATATGGAAGAGCTAATAAATATATGCGATTTAGTTGTATGTAGAAGTGGTGCTATGACAATAACAGAAATTGCTATAGTAGAAAAGCCTGCAATATTTATTCCTTTACCAAGTGTTGGTGCTAATAGACAAGAAGATAATGCACGAGTAATGGAAAAATTAGGATCTGCTAAAGTAATATTAAATTCAGAAATTAATAAAGATAATTTAAATTCATATATTAATGATATGATAAAAGACAGAAATAAATTGAATCAAATGGGAAAATTAGCTGGAAAAATTGCAACAAAAGACGTTGAAGAAAAAATATATGATGAGATTAAAAAAATTTTAAACAAAAAATAAACTAAATAAAAAGCTTTTAGAATTTTATATTCTAAAAGCTTTTTTGTTTTATATTTTAATGTGATGACGAACCTACATCTTCTTGTAAAGTTACTGTTACAACTGAACCTTCATATTTTTCGGTTCCAGCTATTGGATCTTGACTAATTACTTTTCCAGTTCCTATAGTGTTTATGTTTAAATTCTTTGATTGAAGTGTTGACTTAGCAGCACTATAAGTTAAGCCTTTTAAATCAGGAACTGTTGTTTTTGATTTATTAGCAATTGTGTCATCAGAATATAGTTTTATGATTGCACCTTCTGTTAATGAAGTTCCTTGTTTTGGTATTTGCTCTGTTATAATTGCATTTGCACTACATGTAAATGAACATTTAAATCCTTGTTCTTCTAGTAATTTTTTTGCCTCAGAGGCTGTTTTATTTCGTACATCATGTAAAGTTATTTTCTTAATTGTTGATGTATTTGAATTTGATGTAGTTGTTTTATTTGTTGTAGATGAATCTTTTGAAGGAATACCTAAGTAAGGTAATACTTCTGATAATACTTGTGATACAACTGGTGCAGCGATATGACCTCCAAAATGGTCTTTTCCTTGAGGATTGTATAATGTTAATAAAACAACTAGTTGAGGGTCATCAGCTGGAGCTACTCCAACAAATGAAGATACATATCCTGCTGTAGATCCTTCGGTTGCTTCAGAAGTACCTGTTTTTCCAGCTACCGAATAACCAGTTACTTGTCCATATTTTCCACCACCATCTGTAACAACAGATTCCATCATACTTAACATTTTCTTTGATGTTTCAGAAGAAATAACTTGTCTAACTTCTTTTGTATCTACAGATGTAACTGCACTTGTGTCTGTATTTGTAATACTTTTTACAATTCTTGGTTGCATTAATTTACCATCATTAGCTATTGCAGATACAGCTGTAATCATTTGAAGAGGAGTAATTGTAAATCTCTGACCAAATGATATTGTTGCAAGTTCAACAGGACCAACAGAATCTTTATCATGGAAAATTCCTGTAGCTTCGCCCGCTGTTGCAATACCTGTTTTTGTAAATAATCCGAATGATTTAAAATATTTATATAAAGTATCTACACCAATTTTTTGTCCTAATTGTATAAAGGCAGGGTTACATGAATTTTGTAAAGCTTGTCTTAATGATTGATATCCGTGTCCTGCGGCATTAGCACAATGTATTTTTCTATCTGCTACTTCTTGAACACCAGAACAATAGAATATTGCAGGAGTATCTGTTTCGACAATGTTTTCTTCTAATGCGGCAGATGCAACTACAACTTTAAAAACTGAACCAGGTTCATATGTATTAGAAACAGCTGTATTTCTCCACATTTTTTGTAGTGCTTCACTTTGTGCAGTTTTTGATAATGAATCCCATGTTGAAGAAAGGGTTTCATTTGGTTCAAAAGGTGTATTTAAATTATAATCTGGATATGTTGCCATTGCTAATATATCACCTGTGTTAGGATCCATTATGATTATATTTCCACCATCTGCGCATTTATTTGACACACATGCCTGCTCTAAATATTTTTCTGCTATTGTTTGAATATTTATATCAACAGTTAAAGTTAAATTACTTCCATTTTGGGCTGCATAATATTGTGCATCTTCATTAGATATCAAATCCTGAGAAGCGTCTTGAGTTGTAGTAATCTTTCCGGCAGTTCCTGCCAATGTTGAATCCCAATAATATTCAAGACCTGTTAAACCCTGATTATCACTTCCACAAAAACCGATTAAATTTGAAGCTAAATCAGAATATGGGTAATATCTTTTTGTATCTTCATCAATATTAATACCAGAAGATATTTTATTTTCTTTCATCCAATTTTCAAGCTCTGTTACTTTATCTTTTTCAATTTTTGAAACTATAGTTTCTACTTTATTTGAACTTGAAACTTTACCTAAGGTTTCTTCATAATCAAGCTCAAATAAGGTAGAAAGCTCTTTTGCAACTTTTTCTCTTAAAGCTGTAGTTTCTTCATCTGTTTTTTTCTTTAATTTATCTGGATTAACTGTTATTGTATCAACATCAGCACTTATTGCTAAAGCTGTTCCAGTAGAATCATATATAGTTCCTCTTTTGGCATTAATTATTCTACTAGTAGATTGTTGTTTAGTAGCCATTTCTTTTAAATATGATCCTTTTACAAATTGTAAATATCCGATTCTAAATAAAAGCAAAAAAAAGAGTACAAATATTACAATCATTAAAGTACGCAATCTTTTAGTTTTAGAGTATTTAGAATTTGAATTATTATCATTTTTTGAACTTTTGTTATTCAAATTATCACCATCTTCTTTTGAATTTTATTGACTTTTATTTTATATTAACAAATAATAAAAATCAAGAAAAAATAAAAGAAAATTACTTTAAATAGTAACAATTTTCAAAAATAAAGAAAAATATAAAAATGAGTTATAACGATAATAAATACATGTGATATACCTTTTTGAATGTTAAACATAAAAATAAGTGACTATATCAGTAAAAAAATAAAAAATGTACAAAAAAGTTGAAAATTTACATAAAAAGTGGTATAATAAATTTATCGAAGGCAAGTATTTCTATATAGTCCTCGAGCATATCTTAATCACATTTAAAACATGGCAATTGCCAAGGAGGAAAAAATTATGATGTTTGGAAAATTGTTTAAGCGGAAGAGCAAGGTAGTAGAAACTGAGCCACAGCGCAAAATCGGGTATTTGGACAAAATGTTTGATGACATTAATCCATCTAAGGCTATGAATAAGCCTGTAGAATTGCCACGGATGATGCGTACTGGAGAAACAGAGAATGCCAAGGAAGATGGCACTACTGTGAGAGATCACTATTACCGCGGGTTCTAATTAGACTACTGTAAAACAATAAGCTAAACAACACAAGACCATCGGGATAAATTCTCGATGGTTTTTGTTTATAATTAAAAGTGATAATGAAATAAAAGCCTTTTCATAGCAGATAAAAATTTATGTAATAATATAAACTATTAGAAATAAAGATTGTACAATAAAACTTTATCTAAAATACAAATTAGCTGTTTAACTGTAAAATTTGGTAAAAATTCAAAAAAAAATTGACAATTAACATAAAAGATGGTATTATTATTGGGTCGCTGGCGGAATGCCATGCAATCATTCGTAAGAAACCAAATGACCGTCATAATGACACAGGAGGAAAAAAATGAAGTGGTTTGAAACAATTTTCAAGCGGAAGGAAAGAAAGTCTAGAACAACTAGATTGGAACCTTGGCAGTATGAACTGACTCAGCTTAACCCCGATGTCAGAAATCCGTACCAGTATGAAATGACTGGTGTAGATTCTAATGTCAGAAAACCCAACCGTCGGAAAAACTGTTACAAAGAAAAGTAATAGAATTCGAATTCAGTAAATTTATCAACCATTAGGAAACTATCGAGACTTGTTCTTGGTAGTTTTCTTTTTTGATAAAAACAAATTGAAAAATTTACATAAAAAACTTGACAATTTACATAAAATATACTATACTTATATAGTAGTTGGCAGAAATGTCATACAATCATTCGTAAAAGCCAAATGACCGTCGTAATGACACAGGAGGAGAAAAAACGCATGTTAAAAAAGTTTTTTGAATGGCTGGAAAGAAAGTCGAGAATGGCTAGCTTGGAAGTCCCCAAAGGCAGTTTGACTAACATTGATGGAGAGGTGAGATATCCTCAGATGTATCAGGTTACTCAGATTGGTTCCGAGGTGAGATATCCGAGACAGCATGAGATCACTGAGATCGATTCCGAGGTGAGATACCCTCAGAGGCATCAGGTTACTCAGATTGGATCCGAGGTAAGATACCCGAGACAGCATGAGATCACTGAGATCGATTCCGAGGTGAGATACCCTCAGAGGCATCAGGTTACTCAGGTAGGGTCCGAGGTGAGATATCCGAGATTCTATCATGGTACTGAGGCTAGTTCTGAGGACGATTTCTATGATGACTTTCCAATTCCCCGGAGAAAATATTACAGAAAGAAGTAGTAATCTCTGGTAAATCTATTTAGTCATGCACAGGAGACCATTGGGACCAGTTCCTGGTGGTTTTTTGTTTTATATTTAAAAGTAGAAATCACCTATTGACACAATCAAAAAAATTTGCTATTATAATAAAAATTTTTATTCAAAAAATTTAATTCTAAAAAATTCCAAAGGAGATATTTATGTTATCAATAGTTAAAAGTATGACCCTTCACGGTTTAGAAGGTTTTATTGTCGATGTTCAAGTTGATGTCGCTGGTGGTTTACCTTGTTGGGAAATTGTTGGACTGCCAGATGTTAGTATAAGAGAATCTAAAGAGCGAGTTCGAACAGCAATTAAAAATTCAGGGTATGAATTTCCAAGTAGGAGAATTGTAATTAATCTAGCTCCTGCTACAATTAAAAAAGTTGGCTCTGCATTTGATTTACCAATTGCAGTTGCTATTTTGCTTGCAACAGATAATATTAATGAATTTGATTTTGAAAATGTTGCGTTCGTAGGAGAGCTTTCTTTAGATGGAAATGTTCATAGTATTAATGGTATATTGCCAATGTGTATTGAAGCTAAAAAATTAGGTATAAAAGAAATAATTGTTCCAAAAGAAAATGCAAAAGAAGCAAGTATTGTTGATGGAATTAGTGTTATTCCAGTTAGTTCTTTAAATCAGGTTGTTGCATATCTAAATAAATCTATAAAAATTAATCCAGAAAAATTTAATTCTAATGAATTAATTAATTCGAATCAAGTTTATAATCTAGATTTTTCCGAAGTAAAAGGTCAAAAAAATATTAAAAGAGCTATAGAAGTAGCTGCGAGTGGTGGTCATAATTGTTTATTAATTGGATCTCCAGGATCTGGTAAGACAATGATGGCAAGAAGAATTCCAACAATTTTACCAAAATTAAGTTTTGAAGAAGCTTTAGAAGTAACCAAAATTCATAGTGTGGCTGGAAATATAAGTGAAAATAGTCCGCTAATAATAAATAGACCATTTAGATTTCCACATCATACAATTTCTAAAACATCGCTGGTAGGTGGAGGAGCTATCCCAAAGCCAGGAGAAATAAGTTTATCACATTATGGAGTTCTATTTTTAGATGAGCTTCCAGAATTTGAAAAATCAACATTAGAGGTACTTCGTGGTCCTCTTGAAGATGGTAAAATAACAATTAGTAGGGTTAATGCGACATTAACATATCCATCAAAATTTATGCTTGTAGCTAGTATGAATCCATGTCCATGTGGATATTATGGTTCAGATAAAGAATGTAATTGCTCAAATCAGGCAATAAATAAATATTTGGGGAAGATAAGTGGTCCATTATTAGATAGAATAGATATTCAGGTAGAGGTAAGTAGTGTTAAATACAAAAATCTTGATTCAAATATACAGGAAGAAACCTCAGAGCAAATACGAAAAAGAGTGGAAGAAACAAGAAAAATTCAACTTGAAAGATATAAAGAATGTGGAATTTATTCGAATTCAGAATTAACACCAAAACTGATAGAAAAATATTGTAAATTAGATGAAAAAAGTAAAACATTATTAGAAAAAGCATTTAACAGATTAGGTCTGAGCGCAAGAGCATATGCTAGAATATTAAAGGTTGCACGAACAATTGCAGATATGGAGAAAAGTGAAAATATACAGTCAAGTCATTTATTGGAAGCTATTCAATATAGAAGTTTAGATAAAAAGTACAGCAGATAATAAAATAATTAAGATCTAATTTAAAATTATAGAATATGATAGTTTACAATAAATGATATGTGAATTTATATAGGACTTATTTATAAATGAATTAGATTGAACTATTTGTTACGATGTAAAATTTAAGGAAAAGGAGAGCTAAAAATGTTTATTGATAAAAAGATTTATGAAATATATCCAATTAATCCAACATATCCAGATATGTTGAAAAAAATACCATCTGCACCTAAAAAGATTTATGCAATTGGAAATATTAGTTTATTAAATGAAAAATCAATTTCAATTGTTGGATCAAGAAATAGTTCAGAATATGGAAGAAAAATAACAAAAAGTATTACGAAAGATTTAGTGCAAAGTGGTATTGTTATAGTAAGCGGTATGGCAAATGGAATTGATTCTGTGGCACATAAAACTTGTTTAGAATATGGAGGGAAAACAATCGCTGTGCTAGGGAGTGGTTTTAGGCATATTTTTCCAAAAGAAAATGAAGAATTGTTTCATCAAATAATTGAAAATGATGGATTAGTAATATCAGAGTATCCAATTGATACACCTGTGCAAATGAAGAATTTCCCAAAAAGAAATAGAATAATAAGTGGATTATCAATAGGATTATTGGTAATTGAGGCTGCATATCGAAGTGGGACAAGTATAACTGCTAAATATGCCAAAATACAAGAAAGAAAAGTATTTTGCATTCCAAATAGTATTGGAAGTAAAAATAGCTATGGAACAATAAATTTAATTCAAAATGGTGCAATATTGGTTAGAAATGCACAAGATATTTTAAAAGTGTTGGGGATGGAATTTTTAAAGGAAAGTAATACAGTAAAGTTTAAACAATTGGAATTATTAGATGAAGAAAGTAAAGAAATTTTTAATTGTATAAATAAAAATGAATCAATAGATGCAGAAGGAATATCAATGCAAACTGGAATTGATATAAGCAAAGTAAATGAGTTAGTTACAGTATTGGAAATTGATGAAGTAATAAAATCAGTTGGATTTAACAAATTTAAAATATGTGAGGAGTATTATGAATAAAACTGAATTTGGAAAAATTGGTGAAAGTATTACATGTAAATACTTATTTCAAAATCATTACAAAATAATTGATAAAAATTATTATTATAGAGGCGGAGAAATAGATATAATTGCTTATGATGAGGAAGAAAATGAATTGGTTTTCATAGAAGTAAAAACAAGAGCTAATGGAGCATATGGGTTGCCATCAGAAGCTGTAAACAAAAGAAAAATTGCTAATATAACTAAAGGAATAAAAAAATATATACATATAAATAAACTTGAAAATAAATTTATAAGAATTGACCTTATAGAGCTTTTTTATAAAAATAAAAAATTTTACATAAATCATATAAAACAGATAATTTAGTATTGTAAAAGGTAAGTTTTTAGTATATAATAAAAGAGTATAAAAGGTGGGATTATGGAAAATTTATATAACAAAACAAAATTTATATTAAAAAAATACAATATTTCGGCAAATAAAAGCTTAGGACAAAATTTTTTAATAAATGATTCTGTTGTAAATAAAATTGTAGAATCAGCTGAAATAACAAAAAATGATTTAGTAATAGAAATAGGTCCGGGACTCGGAAATTTAACTGAATTTTTACTTGAAAAGGCTGGAAAGGTGATAGCAATAGAGCTTGATCAAAGAATGCTAGAAATTTTAAATGATAGATTTTCATTATATGATAATTTTGAAATTATAAATGAAGATGTGCTAAAAGTTAATTTAAATGAATTAATAAGTAAAAATAAAAATTCAGAAATAAAAAATGCAAAGATAGTTGCAAATTTGCCATATTATATTACAACACCTATTATAATGAAATTGTTAGAGGAAAAATTAGATATAGAAACAATCACAGTCATGGTTCAAAAAGAAGTAGCAGATAGATTAATAGCAATTCCAGGTGAAAAATTATCAGGAGCAATTACATATAGTGTTTATTATTATGCTACGTCCGAAAATGTGACAATTGTAGAAAATAATTCATTTATACCAGAGCCAGAAGTAGACTCTGAAGTTATTAAATTATCAATAAGAAAAAATCCTCCTGTAGAACTTCTTGATGAAAATCAGTTCTTCAAAACAGTAAAAGCAAGTTTTATGCAAAGGAGAAAAACTCTTATTAATGCACTTGTTAATGGTGGAATATTAAAAAGTAAGCAAGATGCGAAAAAATTATTTGATGATTTAAATATGAATTATAATACAAGAGGTGAAAGCCTATCAATAGAAATGTTTGCAGAAATTTCTAATTATATTGTAAATAACAAAATTTAATTTTAGAAAGGAAATGCCTATGAATCAGATATTAGTTACAGATAGACTATATGTTACCAATAAACTGAAAAAGAAAAAAAAGATGTATAAAGTGCAATTCATAATGTCAGTGATTTTTGTATTTTTATTTTCTGGGTGGTATGTGTATTCAGAGGTACAAAAAAATGCATGTGAAGCTGTATCACAAGATATTTTAAATGATATTTCAATGGATAATACAATAAGTGATAAACCATTAGTTGTGGCACTTGATGATACTGAGGTTGTTGAAAATAATGCTCAAGTATTAGATGGAAAATACACAGACGAATATGGTAATACATATACATATGAATCTATTTTATCAATACCAAGTTTAGGAATTGAATATCCTGTTCTTTCAGAAACAAGTGAAGAGTTATTAAAAATATCAATTAACAAGTTTTGGGGAGGAAGTCCTAATTCTGTTGGAAATTATTGTATAGTTGGTCATAATTATAAAAGCGGAAAAATGTTTGGAAAATTATCTCAAATGAAGAGCGGGGATACAATAAAATTAACTGATTTATCAGGAAAAACATTGGAATATAAAGTGTATGATAGATATGTTGTAGATCCAGAAAATGTTGCTTGTACAAGCCAAATTACAAATGGATTAAAGGAAGTTACTTTAATTACATGTACTAATGGTGGAAAGCAAAGATTAATTATAAAATGTAGAGAAGTATAATAAATATAAAAAAGGATAAAAATAAACCAGAATTAATCAATAATTCTGGTTTATTTTTAATTAGTGTTTTTTTCATTTTCGATAATTATTTTTGCAATATCGTATATTAATTTTTGTGTATCTTTTGAACAGTTAAGAAATAATTCATTAAATTCTTTAGAAAGATAATTATCAGAACTTACATTAGTTCCATTTAAAATAACACCTTCTTTTATATTTAAAATATTACAAATTTGACTTAATCTTTTTAGGTTAATATGTGTAGTACCACATTCAATTCTACTAACAAATGCTATTGAAACATCAAGTTCTTCAGCCAATTTTTCTTGTGTTATATTATTTTCTAATCTTGCTTTTCGTATTCTTTCACCAATTATTGAATAATCTAATGCCATAAAATCACCTCAGCAGTAAAATATAGTATTTAAATTTTAAAGTACAGAAATGCAAGTGTTTAAATATACTTATAGGTTAACCAAATATATTCAAATAATACATTATTTTGTTGATTTTATGGGGAAAATTAAAAAATAAAACAATAGTGAAAATTTAACCAAATATTATAACTGAATGATATTATTTAAGTAAAATTGTTATTAAAAAGTAATAATAAAAAAACGCTCATTGTTAAACTACTTTGTCTAACAATGAGTGGATTATTAGCTTTTTATTTTAGTTGTCTTCTTCTTGTTTTAATTGTTGAGCTCTTTTTTGTAAAATTCTTTCTTTTTTAGAAAGTTCTTTTTTTAAAGATTCTTTTTTTTCTGAATCTGTTACAGCTTCTTTCATAGCACCTAAACTGCTTAATGCTGATGTTGCATCAAATGGTATAAATACTTTGTTTGCATCTCCATCTGCAATTTCTTTTAATGCTTCTAAAGATTTTAATTGAACTAGTTTGTCATTAGGATTTGATTCCATAACTGCTCCATAAACCATTCTTATTTCTGCTGCTTTAGCGTCAGCTACTTGTTTTATTGCTTCTGCTTCACCGGCAGCTCTTCTTATAGCAGCTTCTTTATCAGCTTCAGCTTCTAATATAGCAGCTTCTTTTTTACCTTCTGCTAATGTAATTGCAGATTGTCTTTCACCTTCTGCTTGAAGGATTAAAGCTCTTTTATTTCTTTCTGCATTCATTTGTTTTTCCATTGCATCACGAATATCTGCAGGTGGTGTAATGTCTTTAATTTCGACTCTATCTATTTTACATCCCCATTGGTCTGTAGCTTCGTCTAATATTGCTCTTAATTTATCGTTAATAGCATCACGAGAACTGAATGTTGCATCTAAGTCCATTTTTCCGACAATATCACGAATTGTTGTAATTGCAAGATATTCAATACCTTTTTTCAATGATTGAATTTCGTAAACAGCTCTTGCTGGGTCTGTAATTTTGTAGAAAACAACTGTATCAATTGTAATTGTAACATTATCTTTTGTGATAACTCCTTGAGGTGGAATGTCCATTGTTTGTTGTTTTAAACTAACTACTGATCTAACATGATCTAAAAAAGGAAATATAATTGTAAGACCAGCATCTGCTACTTTGTGAAATTTTCCTAATCTTTCGATAACATATACTTCTGATTGTTTAACAACTTTTATTGTTTTATATGCAATTATTAAAACTAATAAAAGTAAAATAATAAAAAATATAACCATATTTTTTCCTCCTTAATTTTTCTGTATTATTTGTTTAAACCACTGCTGATTCTTTTTCAGTTACTTTGTTTTTTTGTGCTGTTGATACTACAGCTTTTACTCCGTCTATTGCTGTTATAGTTACTAAAGTACCTTTAGGAATTACTTGAGAATCTTCTGTTTTGGCAGACCAAATTTCTGATTCTACTTTTATTTGTCCTTCTCCTGTTATTGGATTAATGTCTGAAATAACTATGCCTTCTTTTCCTATTATGGAATAAGCATTTGTATGTACATCTTCTGTATCTTTTGTGAATTTTCTTACAAATGGTTTTGTACAAAATATTAGTAGTATTGATGATATGCAGAATAATGCAATTTGTACTGTTATGTTGTTTGTAAATAAACTGCATACTGATGTTAGTGCTGCACCAATTCCTACCCAAAATATAAGAAAATCAGTGGGGATAATCATTTCAAAAATCATGAATATGCCAGCTAGGATAATCCAAATTTGCCACATATAAATTACCTCCTTTTCTACCTAACAATTTAATTATACAATATTTTGGTGTAAAAATAAAGATTTTTGGAAAATATTATTGTATTTTGTTACTTTTTTAGAGTCGTTTTAAAAAATTAGCCCTTTGGTGTCACATTTATTGTGTTATTGTGTGTAAATATTACAAATCCAGGCTTACTTCCAGATGGCTTTTTTACGTATTTTATCAATGTATAATCTACTGGAACGTTTGATGATTGTTTGGCTTTACTATAGTATGCTGCTATTTGAGCACATCTTATTATAACATCTATTGACGGAGTTTCGCCATGTGTTTGTAATATTGCATGACTTCCATGAATTTCTTTTGTATGAAACCAAATGTCTGTTGATTTTGCTAGTTTTGTTGTCAAATAATCATTTTGTATATTATTTTTTCCGACTAATAAGGTATAATTTTCTATTTTATATTCTATTGGTGTATATGTTTTATCCAATTTTTTATTTTTTTGTTTTTGTTTTGTTACTTTTGTATTAGATTTTAAGTGGGACCTTTCAAATAGTGGATTTTCTGATATTTCTGTATAAATTTCATCTATATCAGGAATTGTTTTTGCAGTATCTAATTCATAAATTATACTTTCTAAGTAGTCTAGTTCTGATTCTGTTTCCTTTTTTTGCTCTGCTATTACAAGTAAAGTGTTTTTTAATTTATTATATTTCTTAAAATAGTTTTTCGCATTATACGAAGGTGTTTTGTTTGGGTCTACAGGTATATCTATTAATTCATTATTATTGTAATAATTTGGAACTTTTACAATGTTTTCAGTGAATTCCTTGAATTGATACATATTGGCTGTTAGTAGTTCTCCATATAGCTTATATGTATCCATGTTTTTGCAATCTGCTTGTTTGCTATTAATGTTTAACAATTTTTTCTTTATTTTTGTTAATGTTGATAATACTAATTTTAATATATTATTTCTATATGATAAGAAAAGTGAATTGTTTTCTTTTTCTGTGTAGAAATCGTCAATAAAAAAGTTGGATTGTAATGTATCTTCATGCTTCTCTTGTGCAATTGTAAAATCTTTTTTGAATGGTTTTAAAGAAATATTTGTTTTTCCAATATTTTCAATTGTTTCAGAAATATATTTATATACAGTTTTTAAATTGCTTGTAGTTACAGCGTTATCTATATTACATTCTTCAATAATGCTTTGAATATATAATTTACTTATTCCAATAAAAATTTTTGAAATACCTGCGTCTAAGTTAGTTAGATTACTTGTTAGTTTATAAAATTCGTCAAAAGTTTTTATTGATTTAAAATCAATTTTAGTATTTTCTGGTGCTGAATATTCATGTGCAGGTAAAATATCTCTTGATGAATGTTCTTCAATAGATAAGTGCCTTAAACTGTCTATTATCATATTATTGTCATTTGTTAAAATTATGTTACTGTGTTTTCCCATAAGCTCAATTATTAATTTTTTATTGACTAAGTCATTTAATTCATTAAAACACTCAAGCTCTATATATACAATTCTTTCAAGTCCTATAGTATAAATTTTTTTTATTTTAGCCCCAATTAAATGTTTTCGTAAAAGCATACAAAATCCAGGAGCGTTCAAAGGATTGGGTTTCGCATGTGTTGTTAAATTTATTCTATAAGAGTCAGATGCAATTGAAAAATTTAATGCGTAATTAACTCCGTGAGAATAAATACCCAAAATAACTTCATTTTTATTTGGTTCAAAAACCTTATTAATTTTTCCTCCAATTAAGCAGGTGTTTAATTCTGCTACAACATTACTTGTAACAATACCGTCAAATGCCATAATGTACATCCCTTTCAAAATTAATTTTCTAGATTATATTATATTTTTCTCAATTAGTAAATTAAATTTTGAGGATAGAAAATTATAATTTAAATTAAGCTTTTTGGTATTTCATTTTTTGAAAAATGTGGAAATAAGTTATCTGTTAAATGATAACTTCAAGTTTTTTTATTGTCTTCATTTTAGTAAAAATAATAAAAAAAGTATAAAAATTTCTACTTCTGGAGAAAATATGTGAAAACATATTTACAAGGAGTGGAAATTTTTTGATGAAGAAATGTAAAATTTTAGATGTAGGCGGAGCTCTTTTAAATAGTGAACAATTAGAAATTTATTTACAAAAACTTGCTGCAGATCAAATTTTAAAATCTAAATCTGATAAAAGAACATACCCAATACCTAGATTAAAAGAAAATTTAAAATTTATATTAGATATATATAATTTTTTGACAGAAGATTTAAAAAACAAAATACCAATCCATCCAGCAGGTGAATGGATTTTAGACAATTTTTATATAATTGAAAAAAATGCAAAAATTATAATTAGAGATTTATCTGTAAAAAAATATGTTAATTTTGTTGGAATTGCTAATGGCCAATATAAAGGGTTTGCAAGAGTGTATGTACTTGCCAAAGAAATAGTGTCGTATACAGATGGAAAAATTAATGGTGATAATTTAGAAAAATTTTTATTAAGCTATCAAAATAAAAAAAATTTGAGTATGGAAGAGCTATGGAGTGTTAGCACTTTTTTGCAAATAGCCTTAATTGAAAAAATTAGATTAATTTGTGAAAAAATATATTTATCACAAATGCAAAAGCGTAAAGTTGAAAATATTGTTACTAGATTAGTTGAATTTAAAACTAGTCAAGAATTTAAGTTGCCATATAATTACAATTTAAAAATAGAGCAAAGTGTTGAATCAAAATATCCATTTATTGAATATATGTCATATAGATTAAAAAAATACGGCAAAAAAGCATATAGCTATGTTGAAATTTTAGAAGAGCAAGTTAATAAAATGGGAAGTACTATTTTGGATTGTATTAATAGAGAGCATTTTGATATTGCAACTAAAAAAATATCTATTGGTAATGCAATAACAAGTATAAATGTATTAAATAGACTAAGCTTTATAGAAATTTTTGATAATATAAATGGAGTTGAAGAGGTATTAAAATTAGATCCAGCTGGAATATATGATAATATGGATTATAAAACAAAGGAATATTATAGAAATAGCATTGAAAAAATATCTAAAAAAACAAAAATTTCAGAGCTATATATTGCACAAAAATGTGTTGATCTAGCAAATAAGTATTTTGAGGAAGATGGAAGTAATACTAAAAAATCACACGTCGGATATTTTTTAATTTCAGATGGAAAATCTGAGCTATATTCGTGTTTATTAAATAAAAAAGTAAAAATTAAAAATAGAAAATCAAAGGCGAAATTATATATTGAAGGTGTTTCGATACTTAGTGTAATAATTTCGTGCATTATTGGTTGGTATATCAATGTAAAATTAAATAATTTTGCAATAGCAATAATTGCTTTTTTATTGTTAATTATTCCTATAAAAAGTATATTTGTAAAAATAATTCAATATATTTCTGGAAAAGTTCTAACACCAAAATTAATTCCTAAGTTAGATTTTTCATCAGGAATTCCTAATGAGTATGCGACAATGGTCGTTATTCCTACAATTGTTAAAAGCAAAGAAAAAGTAAAAGAAATTATGAAAAAATTAGAGGTATTTTTTATTGCAAACAAAAGCGAAAATATTTATTTTACTTTATTAGGAGATTGTAGTAGTTCAAAAAAAGAAAAAGAGGATTTTGATGATGAAATAATTAAGAGCGGAATTGAAGAATGCAATAAATTAAATGCAAAATATCCAGATGCAAATTTTCCTAAATTTAATTTTGTATATAGAAAAAGATTATGGAATAAATCTGAAAATTGCTATTTGGGCTGGGAAAGAAAAAGAGGTTTACTTACTCAGTTTAATGAATATATGCTTGGGAAAAGACCAAATTGTTTTGCAGAAAATACATTAGAAATGGTGAAAGATAGTGGAAAACAGTTACCCCAAATTAAATATATAATAACATTGGATTCAGATACGAACTTAGTTTTAAATACAGGTTTAGAGCTTGTTGGGGCAATGGCGCATATTTTAAATAAACCTATTTTAAATGAGGAAAAAACATTGGTTATTGATGGTTTTGGAATTATGCAACCACGAATTGGTATTGGTTTATTAGAAACAAGAAAAAGCATTTTTACAAAAATATTTTCAGGGCTTGGAGGTACAGATTCATACACAAATGCAATTTCTGACTTTTATTATGATAATTTTGGTGAAGGAATTTTTACTGGTAAAGGTATTTATGATTTAAAAGTTTTTTCAGAAGTTTTGGATGGAGAAATACCAGAAAATACAGTGTTAAGTCACGATTTATTAGAGGGGTGTTATGCTAGATGTGGTTTAGCATCTGATGTAGTTTTAATGGATGGTTATCCTACAACATATAATGCATATAAAACACGTTTACACAGATGGATAAGAGGGGATTATCAAATAATTTTATGGCTTATGAAAAAAAGGTTAAATATATTATCTAAATACAAAATATTAGATAATATTAACCGAAGCCTTTCTGAAGTTTGTGTTGTTATTTTATTATTTTTAAATTTAATAATTAAAAGCAAATGGATAACAACAATTGCAATTATTTCTGTGATAATACCATATATTTTAGATGCGATAAATAAAGTTTTATATAAGAAAAATGGACAATTTAATCAAAAAAAATACTCGAAAGAAATAAGCGAAATTTGGTCAATTATAATAAAAACTTTTATAGATATTTCTTTAATTCCAGATAAAGCATATTTATCACTTAGTGCAGGAATTAAGTCTTTATACAGAATGATTAAATCTAAAAAACATTTACTAGAATGGACTACAGCAGAGGAAGCAGAAAAATTATCTAAGTTGGGATTAATTGCTTATTATACTAATATGTTACCAAATGTAATATTAGGAGCTGGCTTAATGATAGGAGCAATAATAAATAGTAATCTAGTATACATTATGATAAGTGCATTATGGCTTATATCTCCAATTATTATGAACTATATTAGTATACCAATTAAACAGAAGAAAAAATTTGATGAATTAGATAAACAAGAGCAGGAATATATTATTGAAATTGGTAAAAAAACGTGGCAATATTTTAAAGATAATTTAAATGAAAAAAGCAATTTTTTACCACCAGATAATTACCAAGAAAACAGAAAAGAAAAAGTTGTTTATAGAACATCACCAACTAATATTGGATTAGCATTATTGAGTGTTGTTGCAAGCTATGATTTAAAATATGAAACAAAAGAAAATACAATTAATTTGCTAGAAAAAATGATAAATTCAATTGTAAAATTACCAAAATGGAATGGACATTTATATAATTGGTATAATATAAAAACTTTGTTACCATTGATTCCAAGATATGTTTCTTCTGTGGATAGTGGAAATTTTGTTGGGTATTTATATGTATTAAAACAGTTTTTGGAAAATGAAACAGATAAAGATGAAAGAATAAATAATTTAATAAATATTATTGATAATTTAATTAATGAAACAAATTTTAAAGTTTTGTTTGATGAAAAAAATGGGCTATTTTCAATTGGATATAATGTAGAAGAAAATAAGCTTACTGATTCATATTATGATTTACTTGCATCTGAAGCAAGACAAGCAAGTTTAGTTGCAATTGCAAAAAAAGATATATCTGCGAAACATTGGAAAAATTTAAGTAGGACATTAACAATATTAAATAAATATAAGGGCCTTATATCATGGTCTGGAACTGCATTTGAGTATTTAATGCCAACAGTAAATATTAAAAGATATCCAAATAGTTTATTAGATGAATCGTGTAAATTTATGATAATGAGTCAAATGGAATATGCAAAAAAATTAGGAATAACTTGGGGAATTTCAGAAGCTGCATTTAATTTAAAGGATTTAAATGGAAATTATCAATATAAAGCATTTGGAATACCGTGGCTTGGCTTAAAAAGAGGCTTGGCAGATGAAATGGTTGTGTCATCATATGGAACAATTTTGGCAATTAATGATGTACCAAAACAAGTTTTAAATAATATAAAAATTTTAGAGCAAAGTGGAATGTACAATAAATATGGTTTTTATGAATCTATTGATTATACTCCAAGTAGAGTTGAAAAAGGCAAAAAATATTCTATTGTAAAAACATATATGGCACATCATCAAGGTTTAATATTATTATCAATAGATAATTTGGTAAAGAATAATATTTTCCAAAATCGTTTTTTTGAAAATCCTGAAATTGAAGCAGTAGATATTTTACTTCAAGAAAGAATGCCAGATAATGTAATTATAACAAAGGAGAAGAAAGAAAAAGTTGAAAAAATAAAATATATTGATTATGATTATTATTCTGAAAGATGTTTTGATAAAAAGAATGAGGATATAAATGAATTTAATTTAATATCAAATAATGATTATTCTATTTTAATAGATAAAAACGGAAATGGTGTTAGTAGTTATAAAAATAAAATTGTTAACAGATATAAAAGAACAAGTGATAATAGCCAAGGAATTTATTTCTTTATTAAAAATATAAAGAATAAAAATATTTGGTCACCAGCTAATTTAAGTTATATAAATAAGTCAGAAAAGTATAATGTTTGTTTTTATCCAGATAAGGCAAAATTTTCTAGAAATGATGATAATATTAAAACAACAATGTCAGTAATTATTGCACCAGAAGAGCCTGTAGAAATACGAAGATTAGAGCTTAAAAATATTGGCAATGATGACAAAATATTAGAAATATCAAGCGTAATTGAGCCTGTAATATCAGGAAAAAGCCAAGAATATGCACATAAAGCATTTAATAACTTATTTTTATCATTTGAACTAGAAGATGGAATAATAATTGCTAAAAGGAAAGCCAGAGATGAACACTACGAAGATTTATATTTGGCAATTAGTTTATTTTCAGATAAATCAATTACAGGAGAAATGGAATTTGAATTAGATAGAAAGAATTTATGTGGAAGACAAAATTTTGATATACCAGAGCTTATAAAAGAATCAAAACCATTTTCTAAAACTATTGAAAATACAACTAATCCAATTATTGCTTTTAGAAATTCGATTGAACTAAAAGGTAATGAAGAGTGTATAATGAGTTTAATTATAGGAGTTTCTGAAAATAAAGATGATGCTGTAAAAAATGTAAAAAAATATATGAATAATGAAAATATTGAAAGAGCATTTAATTTATCTAAAGCACAGATAGAAGCGAAAATTCAATATTTAGGAATACACGGAAAAGATGTAAATTTATATCAACGAATTTTATCACAGGTTTTATTAAAATGTGAAAATAAATTAGTAAAATTTAATGAAAATAAGTTATATCCAACAAATGAATTATGGAAGTTTGGAATATCAGGAGATAATCCAATAATACTTGTAAAAATAAAGGAAATATCAGAAATAGATATTGTTGAAACAGTTGTAAAAGCATATGAATTTTATAAAATTCAAAATATAAATATTGATTTAATAATTTTAAATGAAGAAAAAGAATCATATGAAAATTATATTCAGGAGGCAATAAATGAAGTAATATGGAATCATAATTTATCAAATTCTAATAATGGCAAGGTGTTTGTGTTAAATAATTTAAGTAATGATGATAAAGAATTTTTAAGTTTTAGAGCAGATTTAATTTTATCTGGAAATTATGGAAATATATCTAATCAACTTGATGAGTATAATTATGAATATAGTAAAGCACTAAAAAATATTAAATATCAAAGTAGAGATAATAAAAGTAAAAATGAAAAAGCTAATATATCAAATTATAAAATGAATTTAGAAGAATTGAAATTTTTTAATGAATATGGTGGATTTAGTAGTGATGGAAAAGAGTATATAATAAATGTTAATAAAAACAAGAAAACGCCATTAGTGTGGAGTCATATTATGGCAAATAAATCCTTTGGTACAGTTGTAACAGAGGCAATGGGGGGTTATACTTGGTATAAAAATTCTAGATTGAATAGATTAACTGCTTGGAGCAATGACCCAGTTTTAGATACTCCATCTGAAGTTATATATTTACAAGATAAGGAAAAAAATATTAACTGGTCTGTTACGTCAAGTCCTATGCCAGATGAAAATGAGTATTATATAAAATATGGATTAGGATATGCAAAATATATTCATTCAAGTGATGATATTTATCAAGAAATAGATACTTTTGTTCCAAAAGACGATAATGCAAAAGTAAATATAATTCATTTAAAAAACTTATTACCACAAAAAAGAAAATTAAAATTAACGTATTATATAAAATCTGTTTTAGATGAAGATGAGATAAAAAGTAATGGATTTATAAATTTAAAATTTGATACAAATAGCAATACAATAACTGCTAAAAATGTTATAAATCAGGACTTCCAATACTATATGTATATTTCATCTAGTGAAAAAATTAAATCATATACAGGAAGTAAAAAAGAGTTTTTTGGAGATGGCAATTTGTCAAATCCAGATGGAATAAAAATTGAAAAGTTTTCTGGTGTGAATTCAATAAATTGTAATGGAATAATTGCATTAAATATTGAACTTGCAATTGATGCATTGGGCTATAAAGATGTCTCATTAGTTATAGGAGCAGAGGAAAATGATATTAATTGTAAAGATATAGCTTATAAATATAGTAAAGTAGATAAGTGTACTCACGAATATAATGCAGTAATAAAATATTGGGAAGATTTAACAAATAAGTTGGTAGTAAAAACTCCGAATGATTCAATAAATATAATGCTTAATGGGTGGCTTTTATATCAAACTTTATGTAGTAGATTATATGGAAGGACAGGATTTTACCAATCTGGTGGAGCATATGGTTTTAGAGACCAATTACAAGACACAATGTGTTTAAAATATGTGGATTCAGATATAACAAAAAATCAAATAATAAGAAATAGCTGTCATCAATTTATTGAAGGTGATGTATTACATTGGTGGCACGAAGAAACAGGAAGAGGAATAAGAACGAAATTTTCTGATGATTTAGTATGGCTTGCTTATGTGACTTATGATTATATAAAATTTACTAATGATTATGGAATTTTAGATATAGAAACGAATTATTTAATTGGTGAAGAGCTTAAAGATGGTGAAAATGAAAGATATGATTTATTTCAAAAGTCTGATATAAAAGAGCCAATATATAATCATTGTATTAAAGCAATAAAAAAGGCGTGTAATTTTGGTGAAAATGGATTACCTAAAATTGGATCTGGTGATTGGAACGATGGATTTAGTAATGTTGGTACAAAAGGAAAAGGTGAAAGTGTATGGCTTGGATTTTTCTTATATGATGTTCTAATAAAATTTTCTAAAATATGCGAATATAAAAATGATGAAGAGACAAAAAAATATTTTATAGTAACAGCAAATGAGTTAAAGAAAAATTTAAATGCTAATGCTTGGGATGGTAGATGGTACAAAAGAGCTTTTTGTGATGATGGAACAGTTTTAGGAACAATTCATAATCAGGAATGTAAAATTGATAGTATTGCTCAAAGTTGGTCTATAATTTCAAATGCAGGAGATGAAGATAAAAAATATACTGCAATTGAAAGTTTAGAAAATCATTTAGTTGATAAAAATAATGGAATTATTAAATTATTAGACCCACCTTTTGAAAATGGAAATTTGAATCCAGGATATATAAAATCATATTTACCAGGGACAAGAGAAAATGGTGGACAATATACACATGGTGCAATCTGGGCAATTATTGCTGAAACAATACTTGGCTTTGGAGATAAATCTGTTGAATTATATAAAATGATAAATCCAATTGAGCATACAAAAACAAAAGAAATGGCAAATAAGTATAAAGTAGAACCATATGTAATATCTGCAGATATATATGGAGCAAATAATTTAGCAGGTTCAGGAGGATGGACTTGGTATACAGGTTCAAGTAGTTGGTATTATATTTGTGCAGTACAAAATATATTAGGATTAAAAATTGAAAATGAAACTTTATCAATAAATCCGTGCATATCAAGTGAATGGCAGGAATATGAAATAAGATATAAATTTGGTGTAAGTATTTATAATATAAAAGTTCAAAATCCAAATAGGAAATGCACAGGGGTGGAAAAATTTTTATTAAATGGAGTTGAAATTCCAGAAAAGAAAATACGAATTTTAGATAATGGAAAAGTAAATGAAATTCAAATAATAATGTAAAATTAATAAAAAAGTCCTTAAAAAACTTGTATTAACTTTTTTCTTATGATATAAATATTAGTAGTTAAGTTCTATAGTAAGGGGGGCTTTCATTGGAAAATAACATTGAAAACAGCAATGATGAAATAAAAGAAAGAATAATTAAAGAGAAGAGCCAAAAAACAGTTCTAGTAGTTGATGATGAAAAGCCAATTGTAGATATATTAGTGTACAATCTAAAAAAAGAAGGATACAACACATTAGAAGCAAATGATGGCGAAGAAGCAGTAAGATTAGTTATTGAAAAGAAACCAGATTTAGTATTACTAGATATAATGCTTCCAAAAATGGATGGATTAACAGTATGTAAAAGAATAAGACATAACTACAATATTCCAATAATAATGTTATCTGCCAAAGATGAAGAAATAGACAAAATTTTAGGATTAGAGCTTGGAGCAGATGATTATATTACAAAACCATTTAGTGTAAGAGAACTAATTGCCAGAGTAAAGGCAAATTTAAGAAAAAGCGATAATGAATATAATAAAGTTGTAGAGGAAGCAAAAGATAATGGACGTGTACCAAATGAAATAAAAGTAGGGGATTTATATTTAGACTTAGATAAATTTGAAGTTAAAGTAAGAGGTCAAGTGATTGATTTAACTTTAAGAGAATTTGAAGTTTTAAAATATTTGGCTCAACAACCAGGTCAAGTTGTAACAAGAGAAACTTTACTTGAAAAAGTTTGGGGATATGAATACTACGGTGATATTAGAACTGTAGATGTAACTGTTAGAAGAATTAGAGAAAAAATTGAATTAGATACATCTAGTCCAAAAATATTAATAACTAAAAGAAGTGTTGGTTATTATATTGCAGCGAAATAAGTTGTAAAATATGGAACGGAAAGAAGGTGGAAATAAAATGTTTTTTTGTAAAATGCTTTTTATTCCACCTTTTGTAGTTTTAATTATAAAATAAGGTGGTAGTTTATGAAAAATATTCAATTAAAAACGACAGTAGTATTATTAGTTGTAAGTTCAATATTATTATCAGGAGTAAGTTTAATCAATATTTATAATATAAATAATATTTCAGAAAATATAAATTCTAGTGAAATAATGCAAGTAATAGCAAGGAGTAAATCAACATTAGAATTAGTATGGGTTATATCAATTATACTTTTTTCAATATTTTCAATAATTTTTATAAATAATATTTTAAAGGTAATAACAAAACCATTATCAAATATTGTTGATAATGCAGGAAAATTTGGTGATGATAATGAAATAAAATATCTTGAGGAAGGTAAAAAAAATACAGATGATAAATTTTCAAAAACAATAAATTCTATGACAGAAGAGCTAAGACAAAATTTAGATAATGTTAATAAACAAAAAAATCAAACGGAGGCAATTTTATTACATATAAAAGATGGAATAATTTCTGTTGATTTAAATGGAAATGTAACATATATTAATCCAGCTGCAATCAATTTTTTTGATTTAACACAAGATGATAATACTTTTGACAAAATATTTAAAAAAATAGGAATTGATGTTAATTTAGAAAAAATAGTGTATCTTGATGATTTAACATCTTCAGAGCAAAAAGTATTTATAAATGAAAAATATATTAATATTTTCTTTGCACCTGTAAAAGATTTAAAGAAAATACCAAATGGAATTATAATTTTATTACAAGATATAACAGAACATGTAAAATTAGATAATATGAGAAAAGAATTTGTTGCAGATGTATCACATGAATTGAAAACTCCAATTACATCAATTTTAGGATATACAGAAACCTTATTGGAAGGTGATTATGATAAAGAAACTCAAGTCAAATTTTTAAATGTTATTGAATCAGAATCACATCGTATGGCAAAGTTAGTATCAGATTTATTAACATTGTCAAGATATGATAATAATAAAAATAAAACAGAGATTACAGATATAGATTTGGGTGATTTAACAAAGAAATGTCTAGAAAAGTTGAAAGTTGAAATAGAAAAAAAGCAACATAAGATTGAATGTTTTGTTACTGCAGAAGTACCACTTGTAAAAGTTGATAAATATGGAATTGAAAGAGTTATTTTAAATATATTAACTAATGCTATTAAATATACACCGGAAAATGGTAATATAAAAATATATGTTGGATTTGTTTATAATGATGCATATATAAAAGTAATTGATAATGGAATCGGAATTCCAGAAAAAGATTTACCTCGTGTGTTCGAAAGATTTTATAGAGTAGAAAAAGCAAGAGCAAGAGAAATGGGAGGAACAGGATTAGGACTTGCCATTGCAAAAGAAATTATAGAGCAAAACAATGGTAGTATTAATATAAAGAGTGTACAAGGAAAAGGTACTGAAGTTGTAATAAGAATTCCTGCAAAAAGTAAAGAATCTGTTGAAAATAATGAATAATTATACTATAATACATATACAAAAATTTTAGGAGAGGTACAAATGAATAAAATATTAAAAGATTTTTTGAATTGGCTATTAAGTATTTTTATAGCTATAGTATTTGTGTTTTTTTTGAAGACATTTATAGGAATGCCTACAACAATTACAGGATCTTCAATGGTTCCGACATTTTATTCTAATGAAAAGTTAATTTTGAGTACATGGTCAGCCAGTTTTAATCAAACACCTAAAAGAGGAACTATTATTACATTTGAAGCTCCAAGTGAAGATATTATAAAAAAATTAGACTTTACTAATGCAAAAGCTGTATATAATGAAGATTCTAAAAATATATCTGAAAAATTATTATATAATGTCCTTGGGATTTCTAAAAAAAGCTATATAAAAAGAGTAATTGGATTACCAGGAGATCATGTGGAAATAAGAAATGGAAAAGTATACATAAATGGATATGAATTGAATGAAAATTATTTATCTTCAGATACAAAAACTGATATGTCTTTAGGAGGAGAATGTGATAATGTTGTAGTACCTAGTGGATATATTTATGTTTTAGGAGATAATAGAAGTAAATCTGCGGACTCAAGAAGATTTGGTTGCATACCAATAAAAAAGATACAAGGAAAAGTAGTTCTTAGATGGTGGCCAGTTAATAAAATAAAAATTATATAGTGGAGGATCAGTAAATTGTGCTTTAAAAATTTAGTAGGAAATGAAAATAATAAATATATATTAAAAGAAACAATTACTAAAGGAAATATATTGCATAGTTATATGTTTTTTGGAAATGAGGGAATTGGAAAAAAAATATTTGCATTGGAATTTGCAAAAATGATTTTATGTGAAAATCAAAAAAATTCACCTTGTGAAAAATGTAAGTCCTGTATTGAATTTGATTCGAATAATAATCCTGATTTCTTTTTTATTGAACCTGATGGAAATTCAATAAAAATAGATCAAATTAGAAATATGCAAAAAGGAATGTTAGAAAAACCAATTATAAGTTCAAAAAAAGTATACATAATAAATAATGCAGAAACAATGACAAAAGAAGCACAAAACTGTCTACTAAAAACATTAGAAGAGCCACAAGAGTATGTTGTAATAATATTAATAGTTTCAGACGAAAATAGTATGCTTTCAACAATTAAATCAAGATGTACAAAGATTTTTTTTGAAAAGATAAGTGATGAAAATTTGAAAACATATATTAAGGAAAAAATTGGTGATGTACATTTTGAAGAAAGTATGATAAAATTATCCGAAGGAAGCATAGGAAAATGTATTGAAATTAGTAAAAAACAAGAAATATTAAAAAAAATTGAAGATTTTATAAATAATATAGAAAATATTGATGAGATCCAAATAATAAATACTAGTTCATACTTCAATGAAAATAAAGAAGATATAAATTTAATACTTGATTATATTTATATACTTATATTTAATAAAACAAAGGATTTTAGTAATAAGATAAAATATATTTTTGCTATGGAAAAGGTTCAAAAGGCTAAGGAAAAATTATCAAAAAGTAACAATTTTGATATGACAATAGACAATATGTTGATCGAAATATGGAGGGAAATAAATGAAAAAAATTATAGGAGTTAGATTTAAAAAGCCTGGAAAAATATATTTTTTTGATCCGGGAAACCTTGAAATAAATAAAAATGACAATGTAATTGTTGAAACAACAATGGGAGAGGAAATTGGAATTGTTATTGTTCCCAAAAGAGAAATACAAGAAGAAAAAATGGCAACACCTTTAAAAAAAGTAATAAGAGTAGCAAATAAAAATGATTTGGATTCTTTGGAAAAATATAAGAAAAAAGAGCCAGAAGCTTTAAGAATATGTAAAGAAAAAATAAAAAAATATAAATTAGATATGAATTTAATTGATGTTGAATATAAATTTGACGGAAGTAAAATTTTATTCTATTTTACAGCTGATGGAAGAATAGACTTTAGAGAATTAGTAAAAGATTTAGCGAGTGTATTTAGAACAAGAATTGAACTTAGACAAATAGGTGTAAGAGATGAAGTAAAAAGAATAGGTGGCAACGGAGTATGTGGTAGAGAGCTATGTTGTTGTACTTTTTTAAACAATTTCGAAACAGTTTCAATAAAAATGGCAAAAGAACAAAATATAGCATTAAATCCATCTAAAATTTCAGGAAATTGTGGAAGATTAATGTGTTGTTTAAAATATGAGCAAGATGTTTATTCAGAAAAATTATCAAGATTACCAAAAGTGGGAGCTTTAGTAAAAACTGAATCAGGAGAAGGTACTGTTGAATCTGTAGAAGTTTTAAAAGAAGTTCTAAAAGTTAAAATAAAAGATGGTGACGATTATACATATAAAAAATTTGATGCAAAAGATGTTAAAGTAATAAAAGATTCAAAAAATAATAATGTAATTGATGAAGAAGAAAAGCAAAATTTAAAAGAATTACAGGAATTAGAAAAATTGGAAAAAATGGATCAAAAGAATAAAAGTAATGATGATGAAATATAGTAGTAGTTCGAAAATTAAATTGAAAGGTGGTGAGTTTTTAATGGCTTATAAAATTACTGACAAATGTATATCATGCGGAGCATGTGCAGCACAATGTCCTATGGAATGTATAGCACAAGGTGAAGATAAATATGTTATAGATCCAGAACAATGTATATCATGTGGAACTTGCGCAGGAGTATGTCCAGTTGGAGCACCTGAGGAAGAATAAAATTAACATATGTTTAAATAAGTTATTAAATGTCCAATAAGGAAATAAAAAACTAGAGCATCATTAGTGCTCTAGTTTTTTATTATCTATTTGTTAATTCCTCTAAATCAAGAAGCTCTTGCCATCTTTTATCAACTTCTGCTTGGAATTCTTTTATCATCCATTCATTTCCAGGTTTAAACATATGCTTAAATCTTCTTTGAGGTTTTAAAAATTCTTCTATTGGAAGTTTATTTTTAGGTTTATAGTTTATTACATATTTACCATCAATCACTTCATATAAAGGCCAATAACATGTTTCAACAGCTAATTTATTTATTGTCATTAAATCTTCTGTTGCATAACCCCAACCACGTGGGCAAGGTGCCATTATATTTAAAAATGTTGGTCCTTCTGTATAAATTGCTTTTTCAGATTTTTCATATAAATCTTTAAAATTATTTAATGCAACTGTTTGAGCAACATATGGTAGGTGATGACCAACCATTATTTTTGTTAAATCTTTTCTTGATTGCATTTTTCCAGGAATTACTTTTCCAGCAGGTGTTGTTGTTGTATCTGCAAATTTTGGTGTTGCAGATGAACGTTGAATACCTGTGTTCATATATGCTCCATTGTCATAGCAAACATATGTCATATCATGTCCTCTTTCCATTGCTCCTGATAAGCTTTGAAGACCTATATCATATGTTCCACCATCTCCACCAAATGTAATAAATTTAGTAGTAAAATCTTCTGGTAATTTTCCTTGTCTTTTTAATGATTTATAAGCAGCTTCGGCTCCTGCAGCATTTGCAGCAGCACATTCAAATGCTGTGTGAATAAATGAATCTGTCCATGCTGTGTATGGATATATAAAAGTTGAAACTTCCATACAACCAGTTGCACATGATATTACAGCATGGTCTTCAGGTTTTAAAGCACGAAGAACCATTCTAGCACTTGCTGGTGCTCCACATCCAGCACACATTCTGTGTCCAGCTGTGAATCTTGATGGTTTTGTAGTAATTACTTCTTTTAAGTTATATGCCATTTTTAATTACTCCTTTCTTAATCCTAAATATCTATAAGGATTTTCAACTTTTTCATCTTTTTGAATCTTTTGCAAGTCTTCAAATACAGATTCTATATCATCAGCAGTAGTATCTCTACCACCAATTCCATAAATGTAGTTAACTGTTGATACATGTTTATTATTTACATACATTGCAGATGTTACATCTTCAAATAATGCACCACCAGCACCGTTTACAGAGTCTGATTTATCAAGAACTGCAATTGATTTTATTGATTCTTTTGAAAGAGCTTCTGCAATTTCACTAGCAGGGAATGGTCTAAACATACGAATTTTTAGTAATCCTGCTTTAATACCTTTTGAACGTAAATTATCAACTGTAAATTTTGCTGTTCCTGCTGTTGAGTTCATACATACAACAACATATTCAGCATCTTCCATTTTATATTCTTCGAAAAATGAGTATTTTCTACCAGTCATTTTTTCAAATTCAGCAGAAACTTCTGCAATAACTTTTTTTGCATTTCTCATTCCTTCTGCTTGTTGATATTTATGTTCAAATAAATATGCTTGTAAATCAAGAGGTCCAATAGCTATTGGCTCTTTTTTATTTAATAAATAATGCTCTGGTTTGTATGTTCCAACAAATTCTTTTACTTTTTCATCTTCTATTAATTCTATATTTTCAATTGAGTGTGATGTTATAAATCCATCTTGGCAAATCATTATTGGTAATCTAACATCTTTATGCTCTGCAATTCTGTGAGCCATTAACATATTGTCATATGCTTCTTGATTATTTTCACTAAATAACATAATCCAACCTGCATCTCTAACACCCATTGCATCTGAATGGTCATTATGAATATTAAGAGGTCCAGATACAGCACGGTTTACAAGTGACATAACAATTGGTAAACGTAAGCTTGATGCTATATAAATCATTTCCCACATTAATGATAAACCATTAGCAGATGTTGCAGTCATAGCTCTTGCACCTGCTACTTCTGCACCTATACATGCAGTCATAGCACTATGTTCACTTTCAACAGCAACAAATTCTGTATCTACAACACCATTACTTACAAATGTTGAAAAGTATTGAGGAATTTCTGTTGATGGTGTTATAGGGAATGCTGCAACAACATCAGGATTTATTTGTTTCATTGCAATGGCAACAGCTTCATTACCACTTAAACGCTCTCTAATACCCATTATTCTTCACCCTCCTCTTTCATTTCTATTGCTCCAAATGGACATACTTTTGCACATACTCCGCATCCTTTGCAATAGTCATAATCAAATTCTGCTCTTTTTCCGTCTGAATTAACTGGTATAGCATCATCTGGGCAAACAGGGAAGCATAATCCACATTGTTTGCATTTTTCAGATAAAAATATTGGTTTCATTGAACGCCAATCACCAGTTTTAAATTCACGTGCGTTTCCTGCTGTATAAATATTTCCACCTTCTGTTAATTTACAAGCAGGAGTATTTTTATTTATGTTTTCTGACATTTTAATTCTCCTTTCTGAATTTGTAGTTTAAAAAGTAGTTATTTTAGATACCGTATATAGTATCTATTACAATGCTTTATAAAATGTATTATTGAATTTTATTTACTTTTTCTAATGTATTTTTTAATGCTTTCATATTACCATCAATTACTTCTGGTTTTTTTGCAAATTTGTGTTTAAATGAACCTTCCATATCGGCTAAAAATTGGTCTTCTGGAATTACACCACTAACTTTAACTATAGCTGCAAGCATTGGTGTATTTGGAAAATATTTTCCAAGAGCATCTATTGATATAGAACGAGCATCTATTGTGTATATTCCACCTTTATATCCATTTAATTTTTTCTTTAAAGTTTCTGCATCATTTGTTGTATTAATAACAATAGCTCCATTTTCTTTTAATCCAGCAGTAACATCTACAGTATCTAATAGTGTGTCATCAACAACGACAACATAATTAGGTTCATAAATCGCGCTGTGAATTGTTATTGGTGAATTACTTATACGATTATAAGCTGTTATTGGTGCACCCATTCTTTCTGGACCATATTCAGGAAATCCTTGAATATATTTTCCAGTATTAAATGCTGCATCAGCTAATAATAAGCATGCTGTTTTTGCTCCTTGACCACCACGACCATGCCATCTTATTTCAATTAAATCGTTCATATAAAACCATTCCTTTCTTGAAAGAACATATTAGAAATGAAAAAATATTTTCAAACTAATATTACCTCCTGAACTTAATACTAATAAGTATATTCCTTTATGGGTGAGTATGTCAAGAAATTTCCTTGGTTTTCCGTGATTTCTGATTGACTTTTGAGATAAAATCATATATGATATTTGAAGTATTTTTGTTTTTATTAATAAAATCATATTAATAAAATTTCTCAGCTATAAAGTTGCACAAGGAGGAAAGAATTTTATGGGAGAAGTTATAGTTGTAACATCAGGAAAAGGTGGCGTAGGTAAAACAACAACAACTGCCAATTTAGGATCAGCATTAGCATTAACAGGAAAAAAAGTTGCTTTGGTTGATACAGATATAGGTCTTAGAAATTTGGATGTTGTAATGGGTCTTGAAAATAGGATTGTTTACGATATTTGCGATGTTGTAGAAGGCAAATGTAAATTAAGACAAGCACTAATAAAAGACAAAAGATTTAATGAATTATTTTTATTACCAGCCGCACAAACTCGAGATAAAAGTGCAGTAAACGAAGAACAAATGATAGAGCTAACGAATAAATTAAGAGAAGAATTTGATTTTATTTTAATAGATTGTCCAGCAGGAATAGAGCAAGGTTTTAAGAATGCAATCGCTGGGGCTGACAGAGCATTAGTTGTAACTACTGCAGAAATTTCAGCAATAAGGGATGCAGATAGAATTATTGGATTATTAGCAACATCGCAAATAAAAAATCCAGAACTTATCATTAATAGGATAAGACCGAATATGATAAAAAGAGGAGAAATGATGGATGTTGAGGATATAGTTGAATTATTGTCAATTGATTTAATAGGTGTAATCCCTGATGACGAATATATAATAACTCAAACAAACAAAGGAGAGCCAGCAGTTTCAAATAAAAAATCTCCTTCTGGTAGAGGATATATGGAAATAGCTCAAAGGTTGTTAGGAGAAAATATTGAAATTACAATTCCAGGTAGAAACAATGGTTTTGTTTCAAAATTATTAGATATCTTTAAAAAGAAGTAATACAAAAGTAAAGTGGAGGGTAAACAATGTTAGGAAATATAAAAGGTTTTTTTAAAAAATTTGGCAAAAAAGAGGAAGTTGATGAAAACACTAAAGATGCAGCAAAAGAACGATTACATCTTGTATTAATGCAGGATAGAGCAAATGTATCTGCTGACTTTTTAGAGATGATGAAGCAAGAGATAATTGATGTAATAAAAAAATATGTAGATGTTGATGAAGAAGAAATTGATGTTAGACTTACAAACCAAATAAATGATGATGGCTCTAATGGTGCTCCAGCCTTATATGCAAATATTCCTATTAAAGGAATAAATAACGAAACAAAAGGGGCTAAAATAAAGGAAGCAGAAAAGAAAAACAATAAAAACATAAAATCAGAAATAAAAGAGAATGTAATTGAAAAAAATGGAAATGATAATAAAAAAGAAGCTAAAAAAGTAGTTCAAGATGAGAAAAAGCAAGAAATTAACAAAAAAGTTCCGGAAAAGGAAGAAAATAAAAAAGAAACTATAAAAAAGGTTACTAAAAAAGATAGTGGGAAAGTTGAAAATGATGGTAAAGAAAAAAAGATTACAAAGAAAGTTGCAAATAAAACAAGTATTGATACTGAAAAAGTAAAAACAACAACTAAAAAATCTGCAACTGCAACTGCAACTACAACTGTTAATTCAGGAGAAAATGTTGCTACTAAAACAACTAAAGTAGTGAAAAAAACAAGTGAAACAGAAACTACTAAAAAGCCAGTTAAAAAGATAGTAACTAAGCCAGCTTCTAAAAAATGAGGTTTAAATTATAATGAAAAGTAGAATATTAAAAAATATAGAATGGCCAGTATTAATTTGTGTAATAATTCTGACAATTATTGGTTGTTTAGAGCTGTTTTCAGTTGGTGGACAATCTGATTATACGGAATTTAAAAAACAGCTTTTATGGTTTGGAATTAGTATACCAATCACAATTTTTATAGTTTCAATTGATTATAATATAATTGCAAAGACATCGCCAATTTTATATATTATAATGCTAGGTTTATTAATTGGTGTTTTGTTTACAAAGCCAATAAATGGTGCAACAAGTTGGTATATTATGGGATCTGTTTCATTTCAACCTTCAGAATTTGCAAAAATTTGTGTAATACTTAGCTTAGCTTTAGCTGTTGTAAAAGTTCAAAAAAACGGTAGGGAACAAGTTAGCAAACCGTCTCAATTATTAAAATGCCTATTGGTTGTAATGATTCCTGTATTATTAATTATAAAACAACCTGATTATGGAACTGCAATAGCTTTTTTTATAGCAACCGCATTAATTTTAATAGTAGCAGGATTAGATAAAAGATATGTTATTGGTGCAATTATTTTAGCTATTATAGCACTACCGTTATTATATTTTTTCGTACTACCATCACATGCAAAAACAAGAATAGATGTATTTTTAAATCCAAATTTAGATCCACGTGGTTCAGGTTATAATGTATTGCAATCTAAACTTGCAATTGGGTCTGGAAAATTGTTTGGAATGGGTATAAAAAATGGAAGCCAAACTCAACTAGGATATTTATATCCACAGACAACAGACTTTATATATTCAGCAATTGGTGAAGAAATGGGATTTATTATAGCAGCACTTGTAATTGTTTTGTATTTAATTTTAATAACGAAAGCAATATATATTGCAAAAACGGCTAGAGATGATTTAGGTTCATATATTTCAGCCGGAATTGCCGGAATATTTTTATTTCATATGGTAGAAAATATCGGAATGACAATGGGATTATTACCAATTACAGGAGTTCCACTTCCTTTTGTAAGTTATGGTGGAAGTTCATTATTAACCAATTTTATTTTAATTGGTTTATTATTAAATATTAGTGGTAGAAGAAAAAAGATTATGTTTTCTGAGTAAAAAAATATATATTGATTAAAGGATGAAGAAATGTTTGTTAAAAAAATTAAAATAGGAAATGTAGAATTAAAAAATAATATATTTTTAGCACCAATGGCTGGAATTACAGATAGAGCTTTTAGAGTTGTTTGCGAAAAGTTTGAGCCAGGTCTGGTTTACACAGAAATGATAAGCAGTAAAGGATTATTTCATAATGACAGTAAAACTAAATTACTATTAAATATGGAAGACGAAAAAAGACCAATTGCAGTTCAAATATTTGGTAGTGATGCAGAATCAATGAAATATGCTGCTGAATATGTTTCAAAATATGCAGATATTATTGATATTAATATGGGATGTCCAGCACCTAAAGTTGTAAAAAATGGTGATGGAAGTAAATTATTATTGGATTTACCAAAAGCATACGAAATTATTAAAGAAGTTGTTAAAAGTGTTTCTATTCCTGTAACAGTTAAGTTTAGAAAAGGATGGGACAATGATAATATTGTTGCTGTTGATATGGCTAAAATTGCAGAAGATGCAGGTGCATCAGCAATAACTATACACGGTAGAACTAGATCTGAATTTTATTCTGGTACTGCGGATTGGAATATTATAAAAAGTGTTAAAGAAAATGTAAATATTCCTGTAATAGGAAATGGTGATATAAAAAATGTTGATGATGCAAAAAGAATATTTGAATTGACAGGCGTAGATGCAATAATGATTGGAAGAGCATCACTCGGAAAACCTTGGATTTTTAAGGAAATAACATCTGGTTTACAAGGAGAGCCTTTTGAAATTTCCAATGAACAGAAATTAAAACTAATATTGGAACAGTTAAATTTAGAAATTAAGGATAAAGGCGAAAGAGTTGCTATAATGGAAATGAGAAAACATATTGGCTGGTATATAAAAAATACAAAGGATGCTAGCAAAGTTCGTGAATATGTGAATCAAATTACTGATAAAGATATGTTAATAGAAACATTATCTGAATATTTTATGAATATAAATTAAAAGAATAGATTTATCTATTCTTTTTTTGCTATATTAGCATTTTTGAGTTCTTTTATAAGGAGGAAAATTTTGAAGATTAGAAGACGAAAAATCGCTAAAGAAAAATGTATTTTTTTGGGGTTGGTAGTTGGTTTCATTTTTTTTATTGTTTTTTTTCTAATTTTAAATAATAAAAAAATTAAATTTGGTAATAATGAAAGTAACAAAAGTGTTGAACAAGTTAAACAGTATATTTTTAATATTAATTCGTACACTGCCGAAATGGAGGTAACAGTTAATAGTAATAAAAATGTCAATAAGTATATGTTGAAACAATGTTATAATATAAATAATATTAGTGAGCAAACAGTTGTGAAACCTGAAAACATTGAAGGGGTTACAATAAGTTACAAAGATGGAAGTTTAGAAATAAAAAATTCTAATCTTAATTTGAGTAAAATTTATAATGATTATCCATATTTATCTGATAATTTGTTGTGGCTTAGCTCTTTTAGTGAATGTTGTAAAAAAGATAGTGAACATTTGGAGATATATGAAGAAAATGATGATATTGTTATGGAACTTAAATTGAGTAATAATAAATACTTTAATTGTAGGAAATTATATTTAGAAAAAGGTACAGGTAAGCCAAGGAAAATGGTTGTACAAGATAATAACAAAAAGGATGCAATTTACATATTATATAAAGAGATAAAAATAAATAATTAAAATAATAGTTTATTTTAAATCTTTATTTAGCTATCTCATACGAATTGAAATATACGGACACTTTAATATTGAAATAATAGGAGTGAATTATATGGTAGTTAAAAGAGGAGATATGTTTTATGCAGATTTAAGTCCTGTTGTAGGGTCTGAACAGGGAGGTATTAGACCTGTTATAATTATTCAAAATGATGTAGGAAATATGCACAGTCCTACAGTAATTGCAGCAGCTATTACTTCTCAAAGAGGAAAAAATAAATTACCAACTCATATAGAAATTGATTCAAAAGATAATGGATTAAAAGCAGATTCGGTAGTACTAGCAGAACAGATAAGAACAATAGACAAAAGTAGATTAAAAGAAAAAATAGGTCATTTAGATGATGAAAAAGTAATGGCAAAAATAAATAATGCACTAGGTGTAAGCTTTGGTCTGTAATTTATGAAGGTGCTTAAGTAAATATATAGTTAGATGTCATATTAATGGCATCTTTATTTTATAATATGAAAGTTTGATTTTGAAAATCGAAGAATATTTAGGTTACCACAACAATCATATATTGTTGAATCATACCAAAAAGAAAGCTTTATTGAAAGATTCCATCTTCGTAATTGATTATGTATTTGTTCTATTGTAAATTCGGATATGTAAATTTCCTAATATATAATAATAAAAGAAAAGAGCTCTAAAATATAGAGCTCTAAATGGCGGAATTGATTCAGCCTTTTATAAAGAAGAAACCTATTGCAAGGAAAAGAAAGAAATTTCTTTTTTAGCAGGTATTAATCTGCCTCAACAGTCAGCATTGCAGGATTGACAGTGCCATCTCCTGTATAGCCATACTTCTTATTGTGCCAGTTTCGGAGTTCTTCGCCGTACTTCCAAGACATAGATAAGACATTGACTGCATATCCATACATAAAACCTGTAATACCTTCAATGTCGCAATCATGAGATGTTTTTTCAGCAATTTCATCGACAGTGTTGCCTTCAGCAATGAGCGTTTGCATATACTTCGCCCAGCGACGAGCGTATTTCACGACGCCATTGCTATAAAAATCTTTGGAATTGACTTTCACCATCTGATCCCAGGCCTTCTTGCCTTCTTTATCTTTGAATTCCATCTCGACCGTTTTATCAATACGAAGCACTTCATCCTCGACAGCTTTTTTGCGAGCTTTTTCGGCTTCTTGCCGTGCAAGATATTCCTGACCTTCAGGAGTCTTGAGCCAAGCCTCTCTCTCGAGACGATGCTTTTCAATACTAGCCTTTAAACAAGTATCCCACTCCTGAAAGATTTTCTCTGCATCGGCGTTTTCTTTGGTTACAGTGAGAGTTATTCCATTGAATTCGAACTTAATACCAGAAAAGGTGGTATTTTTGTCGCAATCGTATGCTCTCAAAACCGCAGTACCGAAGTTAGAATCATCATTGAAACAACCAGCAACAGCCTCTGCAAATTCTTTGATATTGCAACCGGAAACGGGATCAACCGTTACGATGCCATTCTCAAAGCCCTCAACCCAAAGGGTGCGAATTGAATTGTTGCCGATTGTACGGAAAATGCGGGAAGTTTTATTGTGCTCCCATATGCCCTCGTAGTAAACGCGTGTAGTCTTTGCCATAGTTGTTGTAACCTCCTTAAAGTTTTTGATTAATATGGCGTGCTGACTTATATAGAAAGTCAACGATAATATTATACTATAGATTAACATAAAAAGCAATAATTTCTAACAAATTGTATATAAGCAATAGCAAGTATTAATTTTTCAAAAATAAAGGAATTAAGAGAATCCTCAAATAATTATAAATTGGTTGAAGATGAGAAGGAAGAAACAGAAAGATAAAGTTTGTTTTTTGCTCTATAGGTTTAAAAGTAATATAAATTTTATTGTAATTGGATATAAAATGTGATTAAATAATGTTGATATTAGAGTTATATTTTTATAAGTTTATAAAAAAATCATGAAAAATATATAAATACAAGAATGGAGGGAAGAAATATGAATGAAATTGTATTTGTAACACATAATAAAGGAAAAATTGCGGAAGCACAAAAAGTTTTAAAAAATATAAAACTTGAAATATTTGAACATGAGCTAGAAGAGCCAAGAAGTGAAGATGTAAAATATATTTCAAAATGCAAAGTAATGGAAGCATATAAAATCGTAAAGAAACCATGTATTTCTATGGATGCAGGTTTTTGGATTGATGAATTAAATGGCTTTCCAAAAGCTTTTGTAAATTTTTCTTTAGAGACAGTTGGAATTAATGGAATTTTAAAACTAATGGAAGGAAAAGATAATAGAGCTTGTAGATTTATAGAATGTTTATCATATTATGATGGAAAAGAGCTACATCAGTTTATGGGAGAACACGAGGGAAATATAGCAAATAAGATTGCAGGAAATGATACAAATAAAAAGTGGTCTGATTTATGGTATATTTATAAACCATATGGATATGATAAAACATTAGCTGAAATGAGTGATGATGAAAGAAATAATAGAATAAAATATAAATCAGTTAATTCTTTAAAAGTATTTTCGGATTGGTATGAGAAAAACAGTATATAATAAAAAAGCACGGAACATATTGAAATTTGTTCCATGCTTTTTTGTTAATTAAAATAAATCTTATTGTTCATTAGTGCTCTTGTTTTCACCCAAAGTAATACTTACTTCTTTTTCTTCACCATTACGTATTAATTTAATTTTAACTTCATCACCAATATTATGTTTATTTTTTAATTCATTTAATTTATCCATAGTAGTTACATCCTCACCGTCAAATGCAACAATTAAATCACCAGCTTTAATTCCAGCTTTTTCTGCTGCTGAAAATTCTTCTACAGATACTACATAAACACCGGCTTTTGGTAAGTTGTTCTTTTTAGCTACTTCTTCAGATATATCTCTACCAGACATACCAATATAAGGTCTAGCAACTTTTCCATTTTCTATTAATTGTTTATAAACATCAATTGTGTCATTAATTGGAATTGCAAATCCAATTCCTTCAACACCAGAGCCTGAAAGTTTTAAAGTATTTATACCAATAACTTTTCCGTCAGCGTTTATTAAAGCACCACCACTATTTCCTGAATTTATAGCAGCATCAGTTTGAATTACTTTGTATGTTACATTATCTGATGTTATAGTTCTATTTGTAGCACTTATTACACCAGTTGTAACTGTACTTGCCATATTTAATGGATTTCCAATTGCCATTGCAAATTCACCTACTTGAACTTTGCTTGAATCTCCAAGCTCTGCAGCAGTTAATCCTGTTTTTTCTATTTTTAATACAGCTAAATCTGTTTGTTCATCAGAGCCTACTAATTTTGCTTCATATTCTGTTGTGTCATTATATAAAGTTACTGTTATTTTTGTAGCTTTACTTACTTGATAGTAAGATGAACTTGATGATGATGAAACAACATGGTTGTTTGTTAAAATATATCCATCATCAGTTATTACAACACCAGAACCTGTAGCTTTAGCAGTTCCTTCAGACATTCCATAATATGAATAATAAGGGGAATTTACTGAATATGTTACTGTTATACCAACAACAGATGGTAAAACCTTATTTGCAACTGCAATACTTGTGTTTGAGTAGTCTTCAACAGATACAGCTTTATCACTTGAAGAAGAAACTACCTTATTTATTACTGATTCTACTGATGATTCGTCATTTGATTTTGTTGAGCTTTCAGACTTACTAGAGTCTGATAAAAGTTTTTCTGAAATTGTTTCTCTAATTGAGGGAATGCTTATACAACCACCTACAATTATTAATGTTCCTAATACACCTGCCACAAAAGGTACTAAAAAACCTCTCGCAAAACCTATTTTTCCTTTGGGTATTGAGTATGAATTATTTTCTGATTTTACTGATTTAAATGAATTACTATTATTTCCCATAATAAATTTTCATCCCTTTCTAAAATTAAAAAAATGATTTTTTTCAAAAGCTATTATAAATATAATAACTTATTTTTACAATATAATACAATATATTTGTGAAAAAAGTGTGAAAAAAATGTTCATATTTAAGGACTTTCCTTAAAAAAAACTTAAAAATATTGTTCTGGTATTAAAATTGTTATATAATGGCAAAAATGAAATTTAATTAAAGTTATTTTCATATAAAAAAGATATTATGAAAGGAATAAAGCAGATATGCAAAATAATAAATATAAATTTTTAAAACTAATAATAGCTTTTATTATAATATTAGTTGTAGGAATTTTTTTGTTTAATATTGGTACTAAAAAAATGCAAGAGCGAAAAAATGATGATATAAAAACAGATATGCTTATGATTGAAGGAAAAATAAAATCAATAAAAGCAGAATCAGAAATTAGTAATAATCAAGAAAAATATGTGGGGACTAAAGTATCTGAAGCAAATGATACAGAGGTAAATAATGTTATGCAACAATTGCAAATAAATCAGGATGAATTACAAAATTACTATATATTAAATAAAGAGAGTTTTGAAAAAATGGGACTTGCTGATTCAATAAAAGATGATGATGAATATATTGTTAATTATACTAATTCAGATGTCATATATGTAAAAGGAATTAAATTAAACAATGAAATAAAATATAAATTATCTGATATAATTGATAAAAATGAAAATACAAATAATATAAACGAAAAAGAGGAGAATAACTAATGAAAGAAAAAGAAGAGCAAAGATTAAATGAATTAAAAGAAATAGATAAGTCATATTTTAAGGAAGGATATAATTATATATGTGGAATAGATGAAGCAGGGCGTGGTCCACTTGCTGGACCTGTTGTTGTTGCTGCTGTCATAATGCCAAAGGATTCGATGATTGAAGGAGTTAATGACTCAAAAAAAGTTTCTGAAAAAAAGAGAGAAAAATTATATGAACTAATTATTGAAGAGGCAATTAGTTATAGTGTTGGAATTGTTGACCAAAATGAAATTGACAGAATTAATATTTTAAATGCAACAAAGGCAGGTTTAACAGAAGCTGTTAGAACTTTAAAAGTTAAACCAGAGCTTATTTTAGTTGATGCATTAACAAATATTGATACTTGCGGTGTTCCATATCAGTCAATAATTAAAGGGGATGCTAAAAGTTATTCTATAGCTGCTGCATCAATAATTGCAAAAGTTACAAGGGATAGAATTATGAGAGAATGGGATAAGGTTTACCCTCAATATGGATTTGAAAAACATAAAGGATATGGAACAGCTGCACATATTTCAGCAATAAAAGAAAATGGACTTTGCCCATTACATAGATTAAGTTTTGTAAAAAATATTATAAATAAGTAATAATATTGTAAAAATTATATAAAGAATATATTTATATACAAAAAAATTGTAAATATATTAGAGAGGAATTATACAAATGAATATATTAGAAATTATAGCTAAAAAAAGAGATAAAAAAGTTTTGTCTAAAGAAGAAATTGATTTTTTTGTTAAAAATTACACAAATGGAAATATAACTGATTATCAAGCTGCAGCTCTAATAATGGCAATATACATAAACGGAATGAATTATGAAGAAACAACGAGTTTTACATTAGCAATGGCTCATTCTGGAGAAGTTTTAGATTTATCAGAGCTTGGAATGGTTGTTGACAAACATAGTACAGGAGGAATTGGTGATAAAATAACATTAATTTTAATGCCTATTATTGCTTCACTTGGAATACCTTCTGCGAAAATGTCTGGTAGAGGTTTAGGTTTTACTGGTGGTACTGTAGATAAATTGGAATCTATACCAGGGTATAATACAAATATTGATATTAGTGAATTTATAAATAATGTAAAAAATATTGGAATAAGTTTAATGGGTCAAACATTGAATTTGGCTCCAGCAGACAAAAAAATATATGCTTTAAGAGATACAATATCTTGTGTTGAAAGCATACCACTTATTGCTTCAAGTATTATGAGTAAAAAAATAGCTGCAGGTGCAGAAAAAATTGTATTGGAAGTTACAGTTGGAAGTGGGGCTTTTATGAAAAATATTGAAGATGCCACAAAGCTTTCTGAAACTATGATTGGAATTGGAAATTTAGCAGATAAAGAGACTATATGTATATTAACAAATATGAATCAACCAATAGGATATTCAATAGGAAATTCACTAGAAGTTATAGAGGCAGTTGAAGCATTAAATGGAAATATGCAAGATGATGTAAAAGACATCATTTTATCACTTGGTAGTTATATGATGAAACTTGCTGGAAAAGGCGATGATATAGAGCAAAATAAAAAAATGATAATGGAAAATATAAATAATAAAAAGGCTTTAAATAAATTTAAAGAGCTGATAAAAAATCAAGGTGGAGATGTTTCTTATATAGAAGACACATCAAAATTTGAAAAGGCAAAATATATAATTCCAATAAAGTCAGAAAAAATAGGATATATAAAATCTATGGATAATGAAAAGATAGGATATATTTCATCAAGCCTTGGTGCTGGAAGATTGAAAAAGGAAGATAAAATAAATGATAAGGTTGGAATTATTATTAATAAAAAAATAGGTGATAAAGTTAATGTTGGAGATGTGTTAGGATTTATTCATTCAGATGATATTGAAGTGGGAAATAATGCAGTTAAGGAGATGCAAAATTGTTATGAATTTTCAGATGAATATGTTGAAAAACAAAAGCATATATTAGGAATTATAAAGTAGGGTATAACCTACTTTTTATTTTGCAAAACAATAAATTAACATAAAATGTAAAAATATGCAGTAAACTATTGAAAAAACTGGAAAAATGTAGTATAATTAATTATATTTTTTTGAAAGGAAGGATTGTTGAATGTTTAAAATGAAAATGATGGCGCTTTTAAAAAATCCAGCCATAAAGAAATCTTTAATAATATTGGCAGCAATAATAGTTGCAATTGTGGCAATTGTATGGCCAAAATCTGAAGCGGGAGAGCAAATTAATGTTAATTTTAGAGCTACTTCAATGAATGTAAAAGTTGGTAGCAAAGATGTGTTAATGCCAGAGGTATATATGCCTAAAGATGCTTCAGCTAAAAGTAAATATAATAATGTTTATTGTATTCAGGAAGGAAATAATTTAAGTTTCGCTACATATAATAAATCAATAAATTTATATAGCTCAAGCGAAAGTTCACAGTGTTTTAAAAATTATAATCAGGCACTATGGCTTGTAGATAATATGTATATAAGTACTTCTGAAGATAAAGCACAGTTATTAAATTACTTTGCAAATATGCTTACATCACCAGAAGTAGAGAAAAATGTATCTTCATATGGAAATATAACAAGTGATAATATAAAATCTTTAGATAAAATTGTTGGAAATGGAAAAGACAGTTATGGAAATACTATAAATAGAAATTTATTAGAAACAATAGAGCAATTAGTTCTTTGGAATTATACAAATAATAAAAGTAGTGATAATTTTGATACATTAGTAAATGCAGGACTTTCTGGTTCAAACATAAGTGCTGGAGATCAAAATACATGTAAATATGTATACTATGCATTAAAATATTTAGCTAATAAAAATTCAAATTATACTTCTAATGGAACAAAGAAAGACGTTGTAACATTAGATTCATCAAAAGCAAAAATTGATTTAGATAAAAAGCAAGTTGGTCCATATTATTTAAAATCTAATGGAATTGCTTTAGGTATTGATAAAGAATACAAATCTAAAATTTCAGCTACTGTAACAAAAGATGATAACAGTACTGTAAGTTTAAAAGATGACAAAGTTGTAGTTAATAGTGATGGAAGTTTTTATATCAATTTTGCTGAGTGTGGAAGTATAAAAAAATCTGAATTACAAGTTTCAACAATGTATGTAGGTGCAACAACAACTGCTACCGTAATTGTAAATGCAAAAACACAAAATTTATTAAATATAAAAAAGAAACCAGAATATAATCATTTAAAAGATACAAAGCAAATATCATCATCTGGAGAATATTCAGTAGTATTAATAAAAGTTGATAAAAATGGTCATGCTGTAACAAATAATCCAGCTACATTTTCTGTTACTGGAAAGATAACAAAAAAAGATATTAAAACAAATGCTGACGGTATGGTTTCACTTGTAGCAAACCAAAAAATTGAGTCTGAAACAGCTAAGGATTCATATGTAATTAAAGAAGAAACTGCACCAGAAGGATTTATAAAATATGATGGAAATATAAATTTAACTGTTTCATTCAAGAGAGAAGGAACTAACTATATATTAGATAAAGATAATGTAAAGGTTGAGGGAACAGGAAAAAATGGTACAGTAAAATCAAGAGTTCCAAGTAATACAACAATAGAAATATACATTCCAAATGACGAAGAAGAAAAACCAAAATTTGATTTAGCTTTAAGAAAATTCATATCTAAAGTAGATGGTGTAGCACCAACTGTTAGCAGAGAACCTGTTATAGATGCACAATCTAAAACATTATTAGATAGCACAGGAACAGCTGCATATCATCATACTAAGGATAGTTTAAAAGTAAAAGTTGGAAGTCAAATTGAATATACATTAAGAGTATATAATGAAGGTGAAGTTGATGGTTATGCTAAAGAAATAACTGATTATTTACCACAAGACTTAAAATTCGTAAAAATAGCAGATGAAAGTGCTAAAGAATATACAACAACTTCTACAAGCGAAGATAACAAAATTGTATTAAAATATAATGGAAATACAGCAATAAAAGCAAAATCAATAGATAGAATATTAAATAATGAAAAAGATAATTTATATCAAGAAGTAAAAGTAATTTGTGAAGTTAAAGAAGGTGCAAAAGGATATATTACAAATAGAGCAGAAATTACAAATTATGGATATGAAGATAAAGGAACTTGGAAAGAAGCAAAAGCAATAAATGATGTAGATAGAGATTCTGTACAAAATACTATTTCAAATTCATTAAATCTTGATAAATGGTATGAAAACAGAAAATCTTATTCAGAAACTGATGCTTCAGGAAAAACAACAACAATAAAAGATTATTATCCTGGAGAGCAAGATGATGATGATTTTGAAACTGTTGAAGTTAAAGAATTAACTGGTAAATATAGTGTTGTAATTAAAAAAGTTGACTCATCAAACAAAAACCAAGGATTAGCTGGAGCATATTTTACAATTGACGAAAATTCAAAAAGCGAAAAAATTGGTCCAACTGATACTAATGGTTACATAGATGTTAGAAAAGATATAACAATATCAAAGGCTGGAACTCAAACAGTATTAAACATAAAAGAAGAAATTGCACCAGATGGATATAAACCATATAATGGAACTATATCTTTAACAATATCAGCAAAAGAAAGTACAGAAAAATATGCCTTAGATAAGGAAAACACTAAATTAACTCAAAAATCAGCAGACAATGAAGAAAATACTTCAAATGGAGAAGTTACTTGTGATATAAATGAAGAAAAATCTTTAATTACAATAACTATTCCAAATGAAAAGAAGGTATTTGACTTAGCATTACGTAAATGGGTAACACAAGCAATAGTAACAGAAAATGGTCAAACATATGTTACAGACACAGGACATAAAGCTGAGGATGAACCAGAAGAAATTGTAAAAGTTGATTTAAAGAAAAGTAAATTAAATGATGTTGTAGTTAAATTTAATTATTCGATAAGAGTAACTAACGAAGGTGAAATTGCTGGATATGCTAAGGAAGTTTCTGATTATATTCCTAATGGATTAAAATTTGTAGCAGAGGATAATCCTGATTGGACAGAAAAAGATGGAAAAATAGTAACTAGAGCATTAGAAAATACATTATTACAACCAGGAGAAAGTGCAGAAGTTAAAGTCTTATTAACATGGGTTAATAGTTCTAATAATATGGGAGTTATGATAAATACAGCTGAAATTAGTGAAGACTATAATGATTATGGAATTCCAGATAGAGATTCAACTCCAAACAATAAAGTACCAGGAGAAGACGATATAGATGATGCACCAGTAATGTTAACAGTAAAAACTGGATCTGATGTTATAATTTATATATCAGTTGCTTGTGGAATACTTGCAATATTAGGAGTAGGAATTTTTGGAATAAAAAAATATCTTAAATAAAAAATAAAAAATCAGTTCATATGAGCTGATTTTTTATTTCTTAATATTTAAAACAAATGTTCTTATTTTTATTGACTTTGATTTTTTGTTATGATATAAAATATTAAAATAAAATTGCGAGGGAGATTTTTGTCATATGAAATTTGTACATATTGCAGACATGCATTTTGATACATCATTTACTCAATTGAGCAATAGTGAAAATTTAGGAAATTTAAGAAGACTTGAGCAAAAAAAAGTTTTTAAAAAAGTAATTGAATATATAAAAAATAACAATATCGAGTATTTTTTTATTGCAGGTGATTTATATGAACACAATTATATAAGAGAAAGTACAATCGAATATATTAATAATTTATTTAAAGAAATACCAAATACTAAAATTTTTATTACGCCAGGAAATCATGATCCATATTTAAAGAATTCATTTTATAATAAATTTAGATGGAATGATAATGTTCATATTTTTGGACCTAATATATCTGTTGTAAATTGTGGAGATGTTAACATATATGGATTTGGATTTGATGATTTTTATTATACAAATTCAGAGCTAGATTCGTTTGAATTGAATAATAAAAGTGCAATTAATATACTAATTACTCATGCCACATTAAATGGAACAAATAATGTTGAAAAACAGTATAATGCAATTCAAAAATATACTTTAGATAGAATAGGCTTTGATTATGTAGCCTTAGGTCACATTCATAAAAATAATTATACTTCAATTGAACGAATTGTATATCCAGGTTCAACTGTTTCAATTGGTTTTGATGAACCTGGAAAACATGGAATGGTATGTGGTGAAATTACAAAAGAAAGTTTTAAAACAGAGTTTATTCCACTTGATGAAACAGAGTTTAAGGTTGAAAATATAGATATTTCTAATCTTAATGCTATGGATGAATTAGTCGAATGTTTAAATGAACTACAAACTAATGAGATAGATTATTATGAAATATGTTTGGTTGGAAATAAAAATTTTGAAATAGATATGTATAATCTAAAAAAAATGATAAATCAAAAAAATATCATAAAAATCAAAGATTTATCAAAAATGAGTTATGATATTGAAGCAATATCAAAAGAAAATACTTTAAAAGGTTTATTTGTAAAAGAACTATTAAATCAAATGGAGGAAAATCCAGAGAATAAAAAAATAATAGATCAAGCTTTAGAAATTGGTCTTGAAATATTAGAAAAATAATAGAGGTGTGTTATTTGAAAATTGACGAATTGAAAGTTAATTCTTATGGAAAACTAAAAAATAAAGATATTAAATTTGAAGATGGAATTAATATAATATATGGAGAGAATGAACGCGGAAAATCAACTTTACTTAATTTTATAGTTAATATGTTTTATGGAACATCAAAAAATAAAAAAGGAAAGATTATGTCCGATTTTGATAAGTATAAACCTTGGGATACTGAAGAATTTTCAGGAAAGATGAAATATACTTTGGATAATGGTAAAAAATATGAAATATTCAGAGAATTTAGTAAGAAAAATCCTAAAATTTATGATGAAAATATGGAAGATGTTTCAAAAGAATACTCTATAGATAAAAACACAGGAAGCCAATTTTTTTATGAACAAACAAAGGTTGATGAACAATCATTTACATCAACAGTTGTTTCATATCAAAATGAAGTTGAATTAGATAATCAAACTCAAAATATATTATTACAAAAAATTGCAAATACTTCTTCAACAGGTGCTGATAATATATCATACAAAAAAGCATTTGATAAATTAAATAAAAAACAATTAGATGAAATTGGTACAACAAGAAGCCAAGGAAAACCAATAAATATTGCAATAAGAGAAATTGAAAATTTAACAAGTATAAATGAATCTTTAAGAAGATATGAAAATTATAAATATGAAATAGAAGATAAAAAATATGCTTTACAAAATGATATTTTTAAAATGAATAATCAATATGAGTTTGCAAATAAAATTAATTTTATTAAACAACAACAAAAAGTAGAAGAAGAAAAATTAAAATATGGTGAAAATAAAATTGATGATATAGAAAGTAAGATACAAAAACTAATAGATGAAAAGGAAAATGTTGAATCAAATAAAATAACAAAAAGAAATGCTGATATAAAGAAATTTAATCTTACACCATATATTATGGCTTTAGTACTTGGAATATTATTATCAGTAGTTAGTTTTGTAGTTATAAAAAATATAATAATTTCTATTGCATGTATTTTAATAGGAGTTATTATATGCGTGATAGGAATTGGAAAAAACAATAAAATAAAAGCTCAAAATAGTGCAAATGAAAAAGCAAATAATGAAGTTATTCAAAACAACAGAGATATAGAAAAGAAAATATATGAAATAAATGCTCAAATAGAATTATTAGAAAAAAGCCAAAAAGAGCAGGTAAATGAAGTTGAAAAAATAAAAAATGAGCTATTAAAAAATATTAATAATGAAAAAGAAAAATTAAAAAATGATTATTTTGAAAAGATCGATATTACAGAAATTAATAGATTATTAAATTCTACAAATTTATCATATGAAATAGAAAAAATTCAAAGCAATTTGAATGAAAAAAATATAGAGCTTCATAGATTAGAGCTTGATAAAGAAAACATATTGCCAAAATTAGAAGAGCTTGCAGAAAATGAAGAAAAACTTACATATAACAAAGAAATTTATGAAGAGCTAAAAGAAAAAAATAATGCAATAAATCTAGCTAAACAGGCACTAGAAACAGCATATCAAAAAATGAAAAATGATGTTACTCCAAAATTTACTCAAAAGTTGTCAGAAAATATTAATAACATAACAAATGGAAAATATAACAAAATAATAATTAATGAAGAAGACGGAATTATAATAGAGCTTCCAAATGGTGAATATAAAAACGCTAATACATTGAGTGTAGGAACAATACAGCAATTATACATGGCATTTAGACTATCTATGGCAGAAGATATTTCGGATGAAGAAATGCCAATTATTTTAGACGAAATATTTGCGTTTTCAGATGATAGCAGAATGGAAGACTCAATAAAAAACTTGTACAATAATTATGCTAATAGTCACCAAATATTATTATTTACATGTACTAATAGAGAAGAACAAATATTACAAAAATTAAATTTTGAATATAATAAAATTACCTTATAAACCAAAAAGTGTTTTAGTATAATTCTATTTAATAAGAATTATGCTAAAATACTTTTTTTTGAACCCTATACTTGATATACTTTCAAAACTATAGTATAATTGCAGAATGTAAAATTGAATAAAGAGGGAGTATGTCATGTTAGTTAGTAAAGATATAATAAATGATTTATACAATAATATAAGTGAAGAAAAATTAAAACTTGCTAAAAAATATAATGATGAAAACAAAATAAAAATCATAAAAGCGACTTATGATGATAATAAAAACTTTGAATTACATGCAAAAGCTAATGGTCATAGGGATACTCACGATATTTTTGTTAAAGCACTAAAGAACGAAATTGTAGATGTAAAATGCACATGTAAAGAATATAAGTCAACTTATGAATCTTGTAGTCATATTATAGCTACTATATTAAAGTTTGCAAATAGTACAGAATATTCTAATATATTTGAAAAACAAGATAAAAAAGATACACGATTTTACGATAGAACGAATAAATATAAAACTTTTAATCAAATTATTAATACATTTTATGACGAACTATGTGCACAAGAGCAAGAAACAAAAACTAGTGCAAAAATTACAACAGATTTAATTGAAATAGAGCCAAAAATTATTTATGATACACAAAACAAAGAAATGTCTGTTGAATTTAAGTTGGGAAATGGAAAGAATTCCTATAAAATAAAAAATTTAATAACATTCTATGATACTTTCTTAAATGAAGGTACATTTAAGTATGGTCAAAAATTAGAGTTTAAACATACACGCTCAATATTTAGAAACAAAGATTTAAAATTACTAGATTTTCTTTTAAAATATTCAGAAATAATTAAATATACTAATGAATCAATCGGGCAACAACGTTATTATGGGAAAGTTATGAATGAAAGCTCTATAATAATATCTAACACATGTTTAGATGAAATGTTTGATGTTTTTGATGGTGAATATATAAAAATAAAAAAAGATTATAATGAAGATAAAATATTATTTTTAAATGAAGCACCAGATATTAAGTTTATATTAGAAGAAGAAAATGAAAAGGAATATAAACTATATCCTAATATAGATATATATAATTATGATGTTTTATATGGAAAAAAATATTTATATATGATTATTGAAGATGTAATTTATAGATGTCCAATGGATTTTAAAAATTCAATTTTAAAATTATTGGAATTATTTAAAAATAACTTTACTAAAGAAATTTTGTTTAAAAAGACAGATATACCAAAGTTATTTTCATTAGTAGTACCAAGTATAAAAAAGAATCTTGAAGTAAAAAATGTAAATACAGAAGAGCTTGAAAAATACATACCACAGGAGTTATATGTAAAAGTTTATTTGGATTCTAATGAAAGTAATTTTATAACAGCAGATATAAAATTTGGATATAAAGATTTTGAATTTAATCCACTAATTGAAAATAAAAGTATAAAAATTCCAAGAGATGTTGTTAAAGAAACTAAAACACTAGAAACTTTTATACAAACAGGTTTTATGTTAGATCAACAAAATGGTAGATTAGTATTAACTGATGATGAAAAAATATATAATTTTCTATCAGAAGAAATTATGTATTATATGAAAAATTTTGAAATTTTAGCAACAGATGCCTTTAAAAAGAAAGAGATAAGACATCCTAAAATTTCAAATATTGGAATAAAAATTGAAAATAATTTATTAAAAATAAATTTAAGTGAATTTAATTTTTCACCATCTGAACTTGCAGAAATAATGGAAAAATATAAATTAAGAAAAAAATATTATAAGTTAACAGATGGAAGTTTTATTGATTTAGAAGAAAATGAAACTTTAGATTTTTTAGAAAAATTAAATATTGATGGTTCATTAAATTATGAAGATTTAGAATCTGGAGAGCTAGATTTACCTGTATATAGAACATTATATTTAGATAAATTGCTAAAAGGTACTAGTATGAATGTTTATAAAAGCAAGGAATATAAAGACTTAATAAATGATATTCAAAATGTAAATGATGAGTATATTAAAATACCAAAAGGTTTAAATGCTACATTAAGAAGGTATCAAGAAATTGGTTATAAATGGCTGAAAACACTAGATATGTACGGATTAGGTGGTATTCTTGCTGATGATATGGGTCTTGGAAAAACATTACAAGTAATTAGTTTATTATTAGATTATAATGAAAATAGTGATGAAAAAAGAACAAGTATGGTTGTATGCCCAAGCTCTTTAGCTTTAAATTGGTTTAATGAAATAAATAAATTTGCACCAACATTAAAAACAACTGTTATTGCAGGAAATGCAGAAGAGCGAAAAAGATTAATTCAAAAATTACAAGATTATGATATAATAATAACTTCATATGATTTATTAAAACGTGATGTAGATACATATACAGAAATGAATTATGAATATAAATTTATAATTGCCGATGAAGCTCAATATATAAAAAATAACAATACACAAAATTTTAAAGCAATAAAGAAAATCAAAGCGCAAACAAAATTTGCTTTAACAGGAACTCCAATTGAAAACTCACTTGCTGAACTATGGTCAATATTCGATTTTTCAATGCCTGGTTATTTATATAGTTATAGAAAATTTAAAGAGTCATTTGAAACACCAATTATAAAAGAAGAAGACACATATAAAATGAGCAAACTTAAAATGTTAATTGAACCATTTATTTTAAGAAGAATAAAAGAAGAAGTTTTAACTGAATTACCAGAAAAAACAGTTACTGTTTTAAATAGTGAAATGGAAGAAGAGCAACAAAAATTATATATGTCATATATGTCAAAAGCAAGAGAAGAAGTTGAAAATGAACTTATTGCAAGTGGTTTTGAAAAAAATCAAATGAAGATATTAGCACTATTAATGAGATTAAGACAAATATGTTGTCATCCAAAGCTTTTTATTGATAATTATGATGGCGGAAGTGGAAAATTAAATCAATGTATGGAAATCATAAAAGATGCTGTACAAGGAAACCATAAAATACTTTTATTTTCTGGATATACATCAATGTTTGATATAATAGAAAAAGAGCTTGAAAAAGAAGATATTAAATATTTCAAATTAACAGGACAAACAAAAGTAAGTGAAAGAATTGAACTTGTAGACGAATTTAATGAAAATAATGATATAAAGGTATTTTTAATATCACTAAAAGCAGGTGGAACAGGACTAAACTTAATAGGTGCAGACATGGTTATACACTATGACCCTTGGTGGAATATCTCAGCAGAAAATCAAGCAACAGATAGAACATACAGAATTGGACAAAAACGAAATGTTCAAGTATATAAATTGATAACTAAAAATTCTATAGAAGAAAAAATATATGAATTACAACAAAAGAAAGCAAAACTTGTGGATAATATGTTATCAACAAACGAAACATTTATTAGTAAATTATCTAAAGATGAGATAATGGATTTATTTAAATAATTAAAAAATATAAAGATTAAATGCTTACAAAGATGGGTGGTCAATGGGTTGTCAATGGGGACGGTTCTTTTTGACACATCCATTTTTTTCGATATTAAAAATTTTTAGTTGTGATGTGTCAAAGAGAACCGTCCCCATTGACAACCTAATTTTGTTCCTTGGGCTATAACATAATGCTTTAACAGGAAAAATTTTTCTACGGTGTTAAAGTTCTAATACTTGAATTATTTTAATTGCATGATATAATAAAAAACAATAATTTATGAAGGGATTAGAATTTTATGAAAGATTATATAACAATAATAGGAGCAGGTCTTGCAGGATCTGAAGCAGCATATCAAATTGCAAAAAATGGAATTAATGTTAAATTATATGAAATGAAACCACAAAAATTTTCTCCAGCACATTCAAATGAAAATTTTGCAGAAATAGTGTGTAGTAATTCTTTTAAATCAAATTTACATACAAATGCTTGTGGGTTATTAAAAGAAGAGCTAAGAATATTGGATTCATTACTTATAAAGATTGCAGATGAAACAGCAGTACCAGCAGGCCAAGCCTTAGCTGTTGATAGAGCGCTTTTTTCTAAAAGAGTAACAGAAAAAATAAAATCAATGCCAAATATTGAAATTATAAATGAAGAAATAGGAGATAAAGTTCATTTAAAAGATTTAGCAGAGGAAGGTATAGTAATTATAGCTACAGGTCCATTAACATCAGATAAATTATCAGATGAAATATTACAAATAACAGGTGACAATGATTTACATTTTTATGATGCTGCTGCTCCAATTGTTTCAAAAGATTCAATAAATATGGATATTGCCTTTTGGGGAGATCGATATGACCAAGAAAGAGCAAAAGAAGAAGATATTGAAGATTGGAAACAACGAATAAAAGATGTAAAAAAATCAGACTATATAAATTTGCCAATGAGCAAAGATGAGTATGAAAATTTTTGGAATGAGCTAGTAAATGCAGAAGTAGTTGAATTACATGAATTTGAAAAAAGAGAGATTTTTGAAGGTTGTATGCCACTAGAAGTTATGGCAAAACGCGGAATTGACACCTTAAGGTATGGACCATTAAAACCAGTAGGATTTACTGACCCTAGAACAGGTTATAGGCCATATGCTGTTGTTCAATTAAGACAAGACAATTCAGAAGGAACAATTTACAATATAGTAGGATTTCAAACAAATTTAAAATTCGGTGAACAAAAAAGAGTATTTAGTCAAATTCCAGGATTAGAAAATGCAGAGTTTGAAAAATATGGAGTTATGCACAGAAACACATATATAAATTCAACAAAGTTATTAGATAATACTTACAACTTTAAACAAAATACTAATATATTTTTTGCAGGACAAATAACAGGTGTAGAAGGATATGTAGAATCAATATCATCAGGTCTTGTATCAGCATTAAATGCAATTAACAAATTTAATAATATAAACACAAAAACAGAATTTAGTGAATTAACAATGATAGGAGCACTGGCAAAATATATATCAACACCAAACGAAAAATTTCAACCAATGAACGCAAATTTTGGTATATTACCACAATTAGATGAAAAAATAAGAGACAAAAAATTACGATACGAAAAACTAGCAGATAGGTCTTTATTGCAGTTCTAAAAATTGTAAAAAAATGTAATTTGGGGATAGACAAATGGATTTTTTAATAATATAATAAAAAAAACAAAAGCGGAGGTTGAACAAATGGCAGATTTGAAATTTGAAATAATAAAAAAAATTGGAGTGCTATCAGAAACAGAAAAAGGATGGAAAAAGGAAATTAATTTAGTAAAATGGAATGATTTTGCACCAAAATATGATCTTCGTGACTGGAACGAAGACCACACAAGAATGGGAAAAGGTATTACTTTAACTGAAGATGAATTGAATAAATTAAAAGAAACTTTAGAAAATATGTAATATATATAGAAAGAAAAGGTTGTAAAATGGAAGAAAATTTTAAGGATATTTTAGATTCAATTAATACATTGCATAAAAAATATAGATCAAAAGAGTACTTAGAAACAATAGAGCATTTTAATAGAGACTCTAAAGATTTGGTAAAAATTCTTGAAAAGTATAAAGTTAATGAAAATAAATCAAAAGAAAATAAAATAAAAAAGACTAAACAGAAAATTAAGCTAAAAAAGAATTACGAAAAAAATAATCATACATATAAAAAAATAGAGGCTATATCATAGGCTCTATTTTTTATATGTATGATTTTTGAAAACACAATTTTTTTTATGTGTTACAACAGAGCTCTTTAAAAAACTAAATTTTCTACAAAGAACAAACAAGCTTAGTAAAAAGTTAAAAATTTCGCTAAAATATAAAATAAATATATAAGAATTTATTCCAAATTGTGGTATTAAAAATTTAATAAATAAAATGCTAATTAACAAATCAAAGATATTAATTATCATTACATATACTTGAAGGTTAAGGCTTTTTAATAGGCTATCTATAACACTATCCATATAAATATAGACAATAATTGGTGAGAGTATTTTTATATAGAATTCAACTGATAATGTTTTATATAAATTATCATCAATCCAATGCGAAAAAACTATCAAAACGATTGTAGTAATAATAGAAAATATAAAAGTTGATATTAGACATTTTTTTGTTATCTTTATAATTTTATTTAAATCTGTATTAATATTATATTTTGAAAGTTTTGGTATCAATAAATTACTATATGACTGTATAAATGTTAAAGGAAATAAAACTAAACTCATTACAGTGCTAGAAATTAAACCATAATAAGATAGAGCTTCATTATGTGATAAACCATATTGTACTAAAGCAAGTGGAATTAAAGTATTTTTTAATGTAGAAAGGCCAGATTTTATATATGTAGTAAGTGCTACAGGTAATGAAATTTTGCATATTTCTTTAATAAAATTAGATTGATAATTTGTGTTAGTAAAACTTTTTTTATAATCAATATTATAATAATAAATTAAGTATACAAATGAACAAATATCAGCAATAACAGTACTTATTACAAGAGCAAAGCATATTTGATAATTATTTGTGAAAAAATTATTATAATAAAAAAGCAAAATAATAGAAATTTGCATTAATATTTCAATAACTTGTGAAATAATTATTGTTTTTATTTTTTCATATGCCATAAAATAACCATTTAAGCAAGAGGATAAAGAGCAAAAAGGTAAAGCAATTGCTAATATATATAACAAATTAATTGAAATAGTGTTATTTAAAATATTATTTGTAATATAAGGAGAAAATATTATCATAATAAAAATAGATAACAGGCTAAAAAAAATACAATATTTAAAACAGCTCTTGATTATATTATGAACATTTTTTGATTTATTAAAAGAATAATCTTCAGATACCAATCTAGTAGATGAAAGATTTATTCCAGACAAAGCTATTGTTAGAAAAAATGCAAATACAGATAATATAATTCCAAATGTACCTAATAAGGAGCTACTTATTTTATTAGATAAAAATATGTTAAATAAAACAGCAATTAAACGTAAAAATAAAGTTGAAATAGTAAGAATTAAACCATTTTTTATAAAGGTATTTATTTTTTTCATTAAGTCCTCCATATATACTAATAATAAGAATATATGTGGGTCAAAATAAAGTATTCGAAAAAAAATAATAAAAAACAAAAAAGCACTTTTTCGAGTGCTTTTTCTGAAAATAAAAGGGGATGTTGTATTGTTAGTAACTGGAGTAAAATTTGTTACTAACATTATAAATAATATAACAATGAATTTTGTCCATATTGTGAACTCAAAGTGTTTAGTATGAAAAATATAAATAAATATTTTAAAATATTGAGAATTAAAATAATATATAATGTTAAAAATATAATTGACAATAAAAAATTCGAATTATATAATTTTAATATAAGATGTAAAAATATTTATTAAATAAGGAGAAATACAGATGTTTGAAAATAGTGAAGTGTATGGAAATTTGCATAAAAATGGTTCATCCATAAGTATTGATAAGATGAATATAGAAGAATTAAATAAAAATTTAAATGATTTAAAACGAAAGCAAATGAAGTTGGTTGAACAGCAAAATGAATATTTATCTCAAATAATAAATAACTAAAAGGAGAAAAAAGATGGATAAAAAGCGTGTGATAAAAGGCGTAATGAAAACAACAGGAAAATACACACTAAAGGGAATAGGAAAAGGATTAGAGCTAGCTAGTAGAGGTACAATAAAAACCGTAAAGGCATTGGTCAAAAATAGAAGTGTACAAAAAATTCTCACAGGGGCTGGAGTTTTAGCTGCATGTGTTGCGGTACCAACTATAGCAACAAGCGCAATTACTGTAGTTGCATTGAAATATATGTTGGATAGAGGGATATTAGACAATAATAAAAGTTTAATAAATGAAATAAATGATGTATTGAATGTTGGTAATAAGGTAACAAATTTTGTAGGCAGAAAAGTAGTTAGTCCAGCACTAGATACAGCAGATAAAGGTGTTAAAAAATTAGGAAATAAATACCAAGATGGAATAAATAATATGTTTAGATAGTATAGGAGAATTAAAATGGATACAAATGAATTAATAAAAAAAACGAATGATAATTTATTAATGTTAGAAGATGTAAATAAAGAAATTTCCATGATTGAATTAGCAATTTATCAAAAAAGTATTGAGAAAATAAAAAGTCAAAAGATAAATGAAACGAGAGATTTCTTAGAAAAACAAGCAATAAATTATGGACAAAAATATGAAAAATATCAAAATCAAATAAGTAGTAACATGGAAAAATATGTTAAAAAGTTAGAAGCAGTAGTTAATGCATACGATAATTTATATTTAAATACATTTAAAATAATGGAAAATGCAAGAAACAATCAAAAAGTATCTGTGGCAAATATTATAATATTAGAAGAAAAAATAAATAAAACAGAAAATATAAAAGAAAAACAGAATCTTCAAAATATGGTAATAGCATGTGCTCAAAAAAAATTGAATTATTCTGTAATTACTGATGAATGTGATGCAAGAATTATGTGGTGTATAGAAAATGTTCAAAAAGATATTAATGAAATATTTATGAATAATTATAATAAAATAGAAATATATAAAACAAATGATATAGTAAAAAAAATTAGAAAGTTTTTTTTCAATAAAATATCAGGCAAAAAAAGGTATGCAGATTTTTTGTCAAACTATGAAAATGAATATATGAAGGAAATTTCAACAAAATGTAATTCGAAGATTTTTGAAATTATTGCAACATCGAAAGGTGTTACACTACAAATGGAGAATGTAAAAAAACAAATATCAACAAAATATAATCAGATGGTAAATGTATAAAAGGACAAAAGTATAATTTGGTAATTGAAATAGTGTAAAAGTATAAAAAATATATGATCTAAATAAATAGTGGATAAGCAATAAAAAGCTTATCTGTTTTTTTGTCTCACACCTTCTAAAAATCTACATAATATATAACATAAACATTATGAAGGGAGTGTAAATAATGAAATCTTACATAATTGAAGGTGGAAAAAAATTAGAAGGAACTGTAAAAATAAGTGGTTCAAAAAATGCTTCATTACCAATATTAGCTGCAACAATATTAAGTGAAAAAACAAATAAATTGTATAATGTACCACAAATAAAAGATACTAAAACAACTTTGGAAATTCTAAAACTTTTGGGTTGCAAAATCAAGCAAAATAGTGGTAAAATAGAGATTAATTCAAAACATATAACAAAAACAGAAATACCAGAACATCTAATGAGAGAAATGAGATCAACAGTTATTATGGCAGGTGCATTATTAGGAAGGTTTAAAGAGGTAACATTTTCATATCCAGGAGGTTGTGATATTGGATCAAGACCAATCGATTTACACATAAATGCTTTTAAAAAACTTGGAGTGGAAATTACAGAAGAGGCAGGATTTATTAAGTGTAAAGCGAATAAAATAATTGGTACTAATATTGATTTAGATTTTCCAAGTGTTGGAGCAACAGAAAATATAATTTTAGCTACAGTATTGTCGACAGGAACTACAACAATAAATAATGCAGCAATGGAACCAGAAATAATTGATATGGTACAATTTTTGAAAAAAATGGGAGCTAAAATACAAGGAGAAGGAACAAACCAAATTATAATTGATGGCGTTGAAAAATTATCAGGAGTAAGCTATAATATAATGCCAGATAGAATTGAAGCTGGTACTATTTTATGTGCAGTGGCTGCTACAGGAGGAAATGTAATATTAGATAATGTAATACCAGAGCATTTAACTGCAGTAATAAACAAATTAGAAGAAACTGGATGCAAAATAGAAATAAATAATAAAAAAATAACTTTAAATGCACCAAAAAAATTGAAACCAATTGATATAAAAACAATGACATATCCAGGATTCCCAACAGATTTACAACAAATTTTTGCGACGATGTTAGTAAAGGCAAGTGGAACATCAATAATTGTAGAAAATATTTTCGAAAGTAGATATAAATATATTTCTGAACTTAGAAAAATGGGCGCAAAAGTTACTGTAGAAGGAAAAACAGCTATAATTAAAGGAACAAGAAAAATAAATGCAACAACTGTAGTATGCACAGATTTAAGAGGCGGTGCAGCTCTTGTAATTGCTGGATTAATGGCAAAAGGTAAATCTAGAGTTGAAGATATAGGATATATACAAAGAGGATACGAAAACCTAGAAAATAAGTTAGGTAGTTTAGGTGCAAAGATAAAACTAGAAGAATCTAATTAATAAGTTTAATTAATATTTTAGGGAGGGAAGTTAGTAAATGGCAAAAAGTAATAAAAAAAGAGCGATAGTTTATTCTAATGTAAAGAAAAATAAAAAAAGAGCAGAAGAAATAACTAAAATTAAAGATGAACATATAAATTTAAATGATGAAATAATAATAGGAATGTCAAGTCAAGTTCCAAAAAAAAGTAGTGCAAAAAGTAAAAAAAATTCGGAAAAGAAAAATAAAAAGCCACATAATAACAACCCTCAAAAAAATAACAAAAAGGTAAATAATGTAAAGAAAAAGAAAATAATTATTAGCTTTTTATTTCTTATTATAATTGTATTAATTGTAGTAGGAATAATTTGTTTTATGAAATCTTCGTTTTTTAATATAAATAAAATTAATGTAAAAATAGAAAATAATAAAATACTTACTGAAGCGGAGATAAAAGATTTATCTACAATAAATATTGGACAAAATATATATTCAATAAATAAAAAGGATATTATAAACAGCATAAAAAATAACTCATATGTAGAAAATGTAAAAATTAAAAGAAAACTTCCTAATGCAATAGAAATACAAATTGAAGAGCGTACACCCAAATATCAACTAAAAAGTGATAGTCAATATATATATATTGATGAACAAGGATACATATTAGAAGTAAATTCAGATGCAAAAGATTTAACTACAATAGTTGGATATCAAACAACTGATTTTACAATTGGAAATAAAATTGAAGAAAGTGATATAGAAAAAATTAACAATATACCACAAATAATACAAGAACTTGAAAAAAATAATTTGCTAAATGAACTTACAAGCATTGATATAAAAGACAAAAATGATTATATAGTTAATTTTGAAAATTTGCACAAGGTAGCACATTTAGGAAATATGACATCATTAAATGAAAAAATGAATTTTGTAAAAGAAATTATGTCTAAAGAGCAAGATTATGAAGGCGAAGTTTTTGTTAATGTTGATTTAAATAACGGAGAGTATCCATATTTTAGAGAAAAAGTATAAAGGAGAATATATGAAAAAATTTGGAAAAGCATTAGTATTTGGAATATTATGTTTAATTTTAACATTTGCAATAACTGTGCAATTAAGAGTTTCTAGTTTAAGTGAATCAGAGTCTTCTCAAACTAAAATTACAGATAAACTAAAAGATGAAATTTTTAGATTAAACGATGAAAACGTAAAATTGGCAGAAAAATTTCAAAATACGACAAGTGAACTTGATGATGCCAGAAATCAAGCTGCACAAAATGATTCATCATCAAAAGATACAAGTGAATTAATAAAAAAATATACAATAGTTTCTGGAAAAACAGATGTAACTGGTCAAGGTATTATAATAAAGTATAAGCCTAGTGATAATGAAGCAAAAGCTGATATGGTAAAAGATTTAAGAGATATAGTGAACGAAATTAAAAATGCAGGGGCAGAAGCAATTGAAATAAATAATCAAAGAATAGTTGGAACAACAGCAATAGAGATGGTAAAAAATAAAATAGAAATAAATGATACAGAAGTTTCAGAAAATTTTATAATAAAAGCAATTGGTGACTCTAATCTTATGTATAGTGGATTAATTAGACCAGGAGGTACAATAGAAAATATAAAAGAGTCAGGTGTAAGTATTGAAATAAATTCAGAAAATGCTATAAAAATTAATAAATACAATGAAATATAAACTGCAAGAAAGGAGATTTTAATGAAAAAGATAAAACCTGTAATAACTTTAGGAATTTTATCAATGATTTTAACAGTTGGAATTAGTGTGCAATTAAAAACAATTAAAGCAGCAGATATAAGTGGAACAATACAATTAACAGATAGCAATTTAAAAAAATCATTATTACAAACTAAAACGAATTATGAAGATTCAGTAAAAAAATTAGCTGATACAGATAAAGAGCTTGAAAACTTAAGAAATAATGTGTTAAATATAGAATCAGATGTAGAAACACAAGAAAAAATAAAAAAATATGAAATTATTTTAGGCTTAACAAAAGTTCAAGGTGAAGGTGTTACAATAACTGTAGCTGATAACAATGAGCAAAAAGATAACAGTTCTTTTGCAAGTATAAATAATTCTAATTATTTAGTTCACGATGGTAATTTAGTTGCAATAATAAATGAATTAAAAACTGCAGGAGCTGAAGCAATTTCAATAAATGGAAAAAGAATAGTTAATTCAACAAGTATTAATTGTGCTGGAAATGTAATACAAATAAATGGAGAAAAAGTTGGAAGTCCGTTTGTAATTAATGCAATTGGAGATAAAGATTTATTATATGGAGAATTAACAAAAAATGGTGGAACATTATATAAATTAAAAAAATATGGAGTGTTAACTAGCATAAAAAAGGTAGATTCTATTGAAATTGATAAAGAAATATAATAATCTATTAAATAAAAATTTATGAAAGGATTTGGGTTTAAAATGGGAAAGAATAAAGTTGTAATTTCAATTGTTTTTGGAATTATCGCAATGTTTCTTGTGGTAATAATGAGCATACAGTTTAAAACAATAAATCAAACAGATATAACTAGCTTAGAAAGTATGCAAGAAGAAGAGCTACGAAATCAAATTGTTGAATTAAAAGAAAAAAATGATGAGATTCAAAATAAAATTTCAGAAAATGAAGAAAAAATAAAAGAATATAAAGAAACTTTAAATAATAATCAAAAAGCTTCTGAAGTATTAAATAATGAATTGCATGAATATGAAGAAACTATAGGATTAACAGATGTAACAGGAGAAGGTGTTGTATTAACTCTTACAGATACAGGAGATCAATCTTACAGTTATAGCAATTTAGTAGATTTTGTTAATGAATTAAAGTATGCTGGAGCAACAGCAATTTCAATAAATGATAATAGAGTAATAAATTCAACAGAAATTGTAGAAATATCTAAAAAATATATATTACTAAATGGGGATCAAAGAATTTCATCTCCATATACAATAAAAGCAATTGGAGATAAGAAAAAATTATTAGAAACATTAAATCTAAAAGATGAAGGTTATATTGACTTATATAAAAATGCAGGATATGATATTAAAATTGAAGAAAATGACAATATAACAATTTACAAATACAATAAAGATATAGATTTAAAATATATAGATAAAGGAGAAGATAAATAATGGTATATATAGCAATTATAGTAGGTTGTGTAATAGGTGCTTTAATAGGAAATTTTGCACCAATAATATCATATACATATTCAGAATATTTAGCAATTGCAATAGTTGCAGCTCTAGATACAATATTTGGAGGTGTTGTTGCATCAATAAAAAAGAATTTTGATATGGGAGTATTTATTTCTGGTTTTTTAGGAAATGCTATATTATCAATATTATTAACATATTTAGGTGCAAGATTAAATGTTGATATATACTTAGCAGCAATATTTGTTTTTGTAGGAAGAATATTCTTTAATCTAGGAGTAATACGTAGATATTACCTAGAAAAGTGTACAAATTTTTTCAAAGCCAAAAGGAGCAAAAAAACAGAAAAAGCAAAATGAGATATATTTAGGCGACAGTATTACAAAAATATTACGGTATTATTACAAAAATATAACAATTAGTATTGACATTTTGGCGGAAATATAATATTCTTATGGATATATAAAAAGAGTTATAGATGGAGGAGTTAACCTTGGCTGTTGGAGATATAATTGTAGGTATGGATATTGGTACTTCAAAAATCAGTCTTGTCATAGGTGAAGTAAACAATTTTGGTCAGATTGAAACAATTTGTAGTGCCAGCAATATGTGCAATGGAATTAAAAAAGGAAAAATAATAAATGAAGAAGAAGTTATAAGAACTATAGTAAAGACTATTGAAGATGCTGAAACTGATTCAGACTTAAAAATAAATTCAGCATATATAACAATACATGGAAAAGATGTTACAATAGTACAAAATAGTGTGACAAAAGAAGTAAAAGATAGATATGCCGGAATATCTGCAAAAGATGTATCATCAGCAATAATGCAAGCAAAAGATATAGATGTACCGGAAAATAAAACAATAATAGATATAGTAGCAGAAAAATTCATATTAGATGATGGAAAAACAATATCAGATCCAATAGGAAGTTTCTGTGCATCATTTACATTAAAAGCACAAATAGTTCTTGCAAATAAAGAGTATATAAGACAAATACATAATATTTTCAGAAAAGCAGATTTGGAAATTGATGGAATAGTCCCAATAACACTAGCAGAAAAAAATGTAGTGTTAGATACAAACGAACTAAATGATAATATAATGATTCTTGACATTGGAGCAGGAAATACAGAAATTGGAGTTTTTGAAGGAACCGAATTTATATACACAAATACAATTCCATTAGGTGGAGATAATATAACAAACGATATAGCGCTAGTTTTAAATATTTCAGTTGAAGAGGCTGATAAATTAAAAAAACAATATGGTTTAGCGATGAAATCATATATTGACAATGACAATGAAATAATGTTAAATACATGTAAAGACGAAAATAAAAATAAAATTATAAAAAGTTCAGAGCTTATTGAAATAATAGAAGCAAGAATAGAAGAAATGTTTAAACTTATAAATGATGATATAACAGCACACGGAGTAAAACAAAGAATAAACAATGTAGTTTTAACAGGCCAAGGAATTGTAAATATTAGTAAAAGTGATGTAGCAGGAAAAGTAATTTTAAATATACCAGTAAAAATTTCAACAGGAAGAATGGTAAGCACTATAAGACCAGGTTACAGAACTGCATATGCATTAGTTAGATATGTTGCATCAAGACAGTTTGCTAAAAATGTATCAAGCAGTATAGATACACACTCTGAAAAAAGTATAGTAAAAGTTATTTTAGAAAAGATTAAAGATTTTTTCTACTCGTAAAATATGGAAGGGTATACAGAGTACTCAAAAAAGGATGTTATTAATTTTAATTTATAAATAGGGAGGAAAACATTATGATAATGGATAGCGCAGAAGAAAGTGGAATAATGATAGATGGAACAGCTACAATAAAAGTAATTGGTGTAGGTGGAGGCGGAACAAACGCCGTAAACAGAATGGTTGACTCAGGAATAAGAGGAGTAGAATTTGTAGCAGTAAATACAGATAGACAAGCATTATTATTATCAAAAGCTGCATCTAAAATACAAATAGGGGAAAAAATAACAAGAGGATTAGGAGCTGGAGCTAACCCTGATATTGGTGCACAAGCAGCTGAAGAAAGTAAATCTGAAATAACAGAAGCTTTACGAGGCGCAGACATGGTATTCGTAACAGCCGGAATGGGTGGACGGAACTGGAACTGGTGCAGCTCCAATAGTTGCAGCATGTGCTAAAGAAATGGGAATATTAACAATAGGTGTTGTAACAAAACCATTTACATTTGAAGGGAAAAAAAGATTATCACAAGCTGAAAGAGGAATTGAAAGCTTAAAAAGCAAAGTTGACACATTAGTTGTTATTCCAAATGATAAGCTATTACAAATTATAGATAGAAAAACATCAATAGTAGAAGCTTTTAAAATGGCTGATGATGTATTAAGACAAGGTGTACAAGGTATATCTGACTTAATTGCAGTACCAGGACTTGTAAACTTAGACTTTGCTGATGTTAAAACAATTATGCTTAACACAGGTATAGCTCATATGGGTGTTGGTAGAGCATCTGGTGAATCAAGAGCAGAAGATGCCGCAAAACAAGCAATTCAAAACCCAATGCTTGAAAGCTCTATTGAAGGTGCAAAAGGAATTATTATCAATATTACTGGTGGACCAAACTTAGGATTACACGAAGTAAACACAGCAGCTGAATTAGTACAACGTAGTGTTGACCCAGAAGCAAACATAATCTTTGGTGCTGTTATTGATGAAAGCCTAGATGAAGATATAGTAATTACAGTTATTGCAACTGGATTTGAAACAAAACCAAAAATAGGAACAGTTCCAGTTAATGAAATACCAAGCAGTAATAATGCTAAACCTTGGGAAAAGAAAACAACACAAGTATCAACACAACCAGAGCCAATTAACAATAATGATTTAGACATACCATCATTCTTAAGAAAGAAATCAGGAAATAAATAATAAATTTTACAAAAGAAAAAGTTATGGATATACAGATAATCCATAACTTTTTTCTATGATAATAAATAACAAAAAATGACCGAAAAGTATATATTTATAAAATGAATTATTAATAATACTGTCACATACACTTATATTATAAAAGAAATAATCTATAGATGTAGATTATTTCTTTTTTTCGTTTTCATAAAGTGACAGTTTTTTTGAAAGTATGGTGATAGAATATTTCAAAATTAATTTTATTATTATCTTTATTATGAAATTCTATATATTCAACTTATTAAAAAAATTTAAGGAGATGAAATTTATGGTTGCCTATTTGGATTTAATTTTTCTAGAAAATACAGCTATGAATTATTTGATATTGTATACTGTTGGAAAATTAATGAACAGGAAAATCGAAAAAATACGATTAATTAGCTCTAGCATTGTCGGAGCTTTATATGTTTTTTCATTATATGTAAAAATGCCAGTATGGATTTTAAATGTGTCTAAAATTATTATTGCAATGCTCTTAATAAAAATAGCATATAACTCAAATGGATATAAAAGAGTTATAAAAGAAACAATTGTATTTCTTATGGTTTCATTTGTTTTTTCTGGCTGTGCATTAGGATTTGTTCATTTACTAAAGCCAAAAGTTATATACATAGTTAATGGAATAATAATTGGAGGAGAATATATTTTCGAAGTATTATTAATATCAGCTATTATAAGTTTTATTTTAATAAAAACTAGTATGAGACTTATAAAATTAAAACAAAAACTTAATAAGAATGATATGATATGTGCTCTAAAAATTGGTCTTGGAAAAAACTGCATAGAAGTAAATGCGTTATTAGATACTGGAAACCTATTAACAGACCCAATTAGTAAATCTCCAATCATAATTGTGGAAAAAGAAAAATTAAGAGCATTGATACCAGCAAATGAAATTGAAAAAATTGAAGATTTGTTAGGAGGTGATGACGTAGTAGAAGAGTCTTATAATGCAAGAATTAGGGCAATTCCATATATGTCTGTAGGAAATAAAAATGGAATAATGATTGCTTATAAGGTTGATTGGGTAAAGCTTGAATATCAAGATGAAGTAAATGAAATAAATAATGTACTTGTTGGAATTTATAATGATGCTCTTACTAAAAATAATAAATATTCTGCTTTAATTGGATTGCAAATATTAGAAAGGAGTACAGCTGAAAATGAATTTAATACAACTTTTGAAAACAAAGGTAAATATAGTATATGCTAAGTATTTAAACAAAGATACAATAGAAGAGCTTCCAATATACTATATTGCAGGAAGTCAAACATTACCACCACCATTAGATGCAAAAGAAGAAGATGAAGCACTAAAAAAATTAGCTAATGGTGATGAAGAAGTAAAAAAAATATTAGTAGAGCGAAATTTAAGACTTGTTGTTTATATAGCCAAAAAATTCGAAAATACGGGTGTTGGAATTGAAGATTTAATATCAATAGGAACAATTGGACTAATGAAGGCGATTAATACATTTAATACAGATAAAAATATTAAACTAGCAACATATGCTTCAAGATGTATTGAGAATGAAATATTAATGTTTCTGCGAAAAAGCAATAAAATAAAAGGGGAAATATCAATAGATGAGCCATTAAATCAAGATGGTGATGGAAATGAACTATTATTGTCAGATATATTAGGAACTGAAGGTGATATAACATCAAGGCGAATTGAAGACGAAGTAGATAAAAAATTATTAAAAGAATCAATTACCAAACTAAGTAAAAGAGAAAAAAATATAATGGAACTTCGATTTGGTTTTGGAACAGATAAAGAAAAGACACAAAAAGAGGTAGCTGATATGCTTGGAATATCACAAAGTTATATATCAAGATTAGAAAAGAAGATAATTTCAAAAATGAGAAGAGAGATAAAAAGCAAAACAGGATAAAATCTTATACTAAAATGGCTAGCTGAAATGAAAAATTTACAAGTTAAAGTTATTTGTAAGAAAAATAATAAGATTACATATACTATATAAAAGAATAAAATAACCTTTTTTGGAAATAATGTTTAAGAATATATTTCTAAAGGAGGTTTTTATTTGATTAGAAAGGTAGAAATTTGTGGCGTAAACACATCAAAGTTACCAGTACTATCAAATGAAGAAAAAACAGAACTATTAAAAAAAATAAAAGATGGAGATGAAGTAGCAAGATCAGAATTTATTAATGGAAATTTAAGATTAGTATTAAGTGTAATACAAAGGTTCTCAAATAGAGGAGAAAACCCAGATGATTTATTTCAGGTTGGATGTATTGGTTTAATAAAATCTATAGACAATTTTGATTTATCACAAAATGTACAATTTAGCACATATGCAGTACCAATGATAATAGGTGAAGTACGAAGATATTTAAGAGATAATAATTCAATTAGAGTAAGTAGATCAATAAGGGATTTAGCATACAAAGTATTAGCTTTAAAAGAAAAAAATAGTAAAGAAGGTAAAAAAGAATTAACAATAGAAGAAATCGCAAAAAAGTTAGATGTAGAAGTTGGAGAAGTAGCAATGTGTCTTGATGCAATACAAACTCCAGTATCATTACAAGAGCCTGTTTATGGAGATGGAAGTGAAAGTATATTTTTTATGGATCAGGTTAAAGATAAAAAAAATAATGACGAATTTTGGACAGAAAATATAACAATAGCAGAGGCAATGAAAAAATTAAATGCAAAAGAGAAAAATATAGTTCAAAAAAGATTTTTCGAAGGAAGAACACAAATGGAAGTAGCAAACGAAATTGGAATATCACAAGCACAAGTATCCAGATTAGAAAAAAATGCGATAGAACATATAAAAAGAATATACAATTAAAATAACATATATATAATAAGAATAAAATAAATTATAAAAGCTCTAAAAAGATATAATATAAAATTTTAGAGCTTTTGAATATTGTTAAATTAAAAGAGCATAAAACTATTAAATGTATAATATGATTTAATATATATAGGGAGGGTCATAATGTTAAAAGAAAGTGGAATGGATTTTAGACACAAGGAAGTAGTAAATATAAACAATGGAAAAAGATTAGGCTTTGTTCAAGATGTATGTGCAAATTTAGAGACTGGAAGAATTACTTCAATAATTGTTCCAGGAGGAAAAAAATTAATGAGCATGTTTGCAAAAGAAGATGATATTGTAATTGAATGGGAAAAAATAAAGTGTATAGGTGATGATATAATATTAGTAGATATATAATAATTAGAAAAATAAAGCATAAAAGATAATGAAATTTTTGATATTTTCAATATATAAAATTAACAAAAACAGCAATAAAAGACTTTATGTAATATGCATTGCAAATATATAACAAAAAACAACAAAAAAATGCAAAAAAAGTCAAAAAATGTGTTGACTTTGTGAACTGCGTGTGGTATTATAATCGAG
>OBKV01000112.1_pt1 | contig 87211 bp, 73 predicted proteins | sample 1517301 | NCBI WGS metagenome assembly OBKV01 (sample SAMN04571685, study PRJEB22368) | human gut metagenome | biome: human gut; material: stool | host: Homo sapiens | place: Luxembourg | collected 2012-06-29 | reverse complement strand
GATGTCCAGGCACCAGAAAGCATAGCCTCGTTATGTATTGATGCGGGAATGTAGGATATAATCTCCAGTGCATCGCCGGAAGGAAACATCCGTATGAATGCGGCACTTTCGGAACGCCGTGGGGAAACATTGAAAAAAGTCATACTGAACCGCTATTCGAAGGATAAGTTTGTGTGTGGGGGAGTGGTCTCATTGGGCTCGAACTTTCCTGAGTTCCTGGACAGCCTGCAGGCGGATTCCAACGTTCCGCACCGCGACGAAATCATCGGCCTGATTCGCGAAGGGAAGGATAAGGATGCGGCATTCAGAAAGGTGATGGCGCTCTATTACGGAAAGCCTTACGAATATATACGTGAAAATATCCTGCCTTATCTGCGTTATTCGAAGGTGATTATCTTCTTCCATGACCGCATCGAAGTGCCGCAAGGTCCTATGCCTCAGTTCCATTCGTTGGCTCGGACCGCGATGTCGCCGATGCCGGAATTGAGCAAGTGCGAGCAGGTCCGGGTCGAGACTGCTGTCGTGCCGGAAGAGAAGGAGGAGCGTAAATATTGGTATCCGGCGCTGAAGACCAATCTCCTGTATGATGCTGTGACTGCTGTCAATTTCGGGCTTGAGCTCCCGCTCGGCAAGAATTTATCCGCCAATGCGCACTTTATGTTCCCTTGGTGGACGGCAGGTCCTTACGGGAACAAGTATGCTCTCCAGATGCTCAATGCGGAGGGGGAACTGAGGTGGTGGTTTGCTCCGGGCGAGCAGGTCCTTCAGGGGCATTACTTCGCCCTGCAGGGCAACGGAGGAAAATTTGATATACAGTGGGGCAGGGATTTCGGCTGCTACCAGTGCTATAACTGGGGTGTGGGTTTGAGCTACGGCTATTCGATGAGCCTCAGCAAGCATTGGAACCTGGAGTTCTCCCTTAGCTTGGGGTACATGGCGATAGATTACCAGCATTATGTGCCGAGTCCGGACTGGTCGATACTGATCAGGGACGATGCCAAGGTGGGGACGTTGCATTATTTCGGACCGACCAGCCTGAAAGTCAGCCTGGTCTATCCGTTTCACATACAGTACAAAAGGAGGAAGTAGGACATGAGTAAGAGAACTTTGACATACTTCCTGTACCTACTGCCCCTGTTCGTGTTCTCCTCCTGCCAGTTCAGACCGTTGGAGGAGATGGAGTTCCAGACTGATATTCAGGTGGATGTGGATATCAATGCTGTGCTTAATGTCACCTGTGACATTTACAATGAACTTATACCTCAGCCAAGTATTGAGTCCGAGGTGTTCAGGGTGCTGTTTTTCGATACGAAGGAGGATAAGTTGGTGGGAGATTCGTTTATCTACGATTCTTTTGTGGATCCTGTGACGGGGAATAAGGGTGTTCGCGGCAATGTGTCGATTATGCCTGGTGATTACAGGATTTTGATATATACCTTCGGTACGGAGTCGACTTTGATTGAGAATTATGATTCTTGGGATAAGAGTCTGGCCTATACTTCCGCTTTGAGTGAGAATGAGCTAAGGTCACTTTCCTTGAAGTCTGCCGAAGATGATCAGCCTATTCATTATCAGCCGGACCATCTGTTGGTGGCCAGCAATGAAAATGAGAGTATCCCGTATCACAGCGGAGTTTATACTATCTCTGCAACTGCGAAGTCCGTTGTGGAGTCTTATTATCTTCAGGTGAAGGTGAAGGGTTTGGAGTATGTTTCGTCGGCTAAGGCTGTGCTGAGTTCCATGGCTCCGTCAGTGAAGATGAGTACGAGGGCTCCGAATTATGAGCCTCCGGTGAGTCTATATATCGATCTGCTGAAGAGCAAGGATGGGGAAGATGATGTGGTGTGCAATGTGTTCAATACTTTCGGAAGGATTCCGGGGAGTGAGAATGAGTTGAAAGTGACTTTCGATATCAAGACTGTGGATGGAAGGAATCTGACGAAGGAGTATGAGATTTCGGATTTGTTCGAGTCGGATTTGTGCAAGAAGCACCATTGGTTGCTGATTGACGATGTGATCGAAGTCCCTAAGCCGCCTGATACCCCGAGCGGTGGCGGTGGATTCGAACCGACGGTGGATGATTGGGAGAGAGAGGAGCATGAGATTGAAATTTAATTTATTACATATCAACTATTTAATTTTCACTTATTATGAAAAAAGTTTTGTTTTTCGTACTTGCTGCCGGTGTAGCATTGGTAGCGTGCACCAAAAACGAGGTGAAGCCTGTGGAGGTTGATCAGGAGATTACTTTCCATGCAGTAGTCAACAAAGCCTCAACGAAGGCTATGATTGATGGTACTTCTTATGATACTGGCAATACTTTTGGTACAGTTGCCTACAAGGTGAAAGACGCTACCTCAGAGTTGTATATCCCTGTAAGTGAGGTAAAACACTACACTGGTTCTCCTGCTTATTGGTCAACAGAGGCGCCTTACTATTGGCCAAAGAATGGTACACTGACTTTCTATTCTTACAGTCCTTTTTACTATTCAGAATCGGGCACCCCAACTGCAATTGATGTCACTCCTGCTGCGACTGGACTTACCTTTACAGACTACTCTGTAAAGGATCATCAGAAAACCGATTTGATGGTTGCTGACAAGCAAGCAGGTCAAACTGGCAATACTTCAGCTGCTGGAGGTTCTTGGGCTCAAGGTGTTCCTACAGTATTCCACCATATGCTTGCTCAGATTGTAGCTATAAAGTTCCAGACAGTGGAAGGTCCTGTTGTTCCTAAGGACTACGCTAATGGACACAGCGCTACCGAGGCATATGTTGCTGGTGACAAGCAGTTTGTGGTTACGGGTGTTTATTTTGAGAAATTCTATGAGCAGGGCACTTTGTCTGCAGGAGATTCATGGTCTTGGGCTTCAACTGGATCTGTAACGGATTCTTATATTTGGTATTCAAATGAAACTGGCGCGAAGTTTATCAATGGAACGTGCACTCCAAGAGATACCTACTATCTTGTTCTCCCTCAAGATTTTAATGATGGGAACGCTAAGCTCCGCGTAACGTATGAAATCCATACTTACACAAGTGCTGATGCTCACGCAACTGAAAAGATGGATGTTTCTGTTCCACTCAAGAACCTCAACGCCAAGTGGGAGATGAACAAGAAATATACTTATACTCTTAACATCGATCTTGACAGGATTTACTGGGATCCTAAGGTTACCGAATGGACCACTGATTCAACAGGTTCTACAGAGATTTAATTTTTTTGCCCACCGGGACCTGACCGTCCCGATGGGTACCAAACGAAAGTGAAGATGAACAATATTATACAAAGGCTTACATTATCCGCCGTCTGTGTTCTGGCTGTCTGCTGCACAAAAGTGCAACAGGCTGAGTTGTTGTCTCCACTTGTTACATATCAGCTCATTCAAAACACCCAAACTAAAGGTGCAAGCCCATACGATGTAAATGAAACATTCTTCTCTTGGGCTTGGATGCTTGAGGACGGACAATCTTGGGTTTCAAGTAAATCTGCGGCACAACTATACATAAACAAGGCTACTATTGGCCATAGCTCTGATGGCTGGAGTGATATAAACAAAGTGAACTATTGGCCGAAAGCCGGCTATAACCTCACTTTCTTTGCCGCCAGTCCGAGTGATGAACTTGGTGCAGCTGTCACTTGCACTCCGGAACAAGGTATTACAATTAAAGATTGGAATGTCAATGATCATCTCGGGACTGATGTCCTGGTTGCCGATATAGTTGAAAACAAGACTGCAGTGGACAATCAAGGCTGGGCTGCCGGCGTCCCGACCATCTTCCGTCACGCACTTTCAAAAATCTCCGGATTCACCTTCAATCTTCACAAAGATTACGCAAATGGACATAGTAGCGGCAGTTACAATAATGGCGACGTAGTATTCATCCTGAAATCCATTGTCATCAGGAATATGCCTCAAAAAGGCACATATTCCAACACAATGCCATCAGAGTCCAACATAGGAGCCTGGACCAAGGCTGCGGATGGAGTGCATGACTACTACACCTGGTATAGCAATGATTCAGGAACCACCATTCCGTATTCCGAATCGAATTCTGTGGCTATCCCAGGTAGTGGTCTTTCCCCTTACTCCGAACTCTACCTCCTCCCTCAGCTCTATCTTGCAGATGGAGGTCCGAGTCTGGAAATAACATATACAAAAAGAACATATTCAGGTCCAGATTCTTATCTCGAAACCCCAATCACCGCCTCCGTAAGCTTCTACGACCTCTTTGCATCAACAGGAAACCGACTTGTAATCAATAGGAATCTGACATTCAATATAGTATTCAACATAGATGCCAACCTAATCACCTGGGCACCTGACCAGCAGAATTGGGATGGAAGTGACTTCAAAATAGATTTCTAATCATGCGTAGTAAAATACATATCCTCATCTCCCGACTCCTTCAGACTTGTCTAGTCGCAAGCCTGCTGGCAGGGTGCACCAAGGTGGTACCTGACGATAGTTTTGAGCAGAAGTCACGCATAGGATTCAACACCGCAATGACCAAAGCCGCGGTAGGGTATCCAACCACAAGCACATTCATCTCCACAGCCTACACCATTGCCAGTACAGGCTCCTGGGACAATGCTTCCGACCGGGCAGGTGCAACTATGCTGATTAAAGAAGAAGAAGTCTCTTACGATAATAAGAAGAAATACTGGAGCACAACAAAAGCGCGCTACTGGGATGCAAATTATAAATACACCTTCTTCTCCTACTCGCCTTCTTCGCTGAAAGGTAAAGTCCGCGTAAGCACAGATGGAGTAGCAATCTACAATTGGGATGTAGAAGCGGATGCCACAGAAATACTTGTAGCGGACATCGCCAAAGACAAAACCAAAAACGAATCTTTCTCAAGGTACAGCGGCGTGCCTACCAACTTCCGCCAAAAGCTCTCCAAACTCAGCTTCAATATGGGAATCTCCCGAGATGCCGAGGCGGGCACAAAAGTAACTCTGCTCGGAATCAAGATAGTTGGCATCTGTACCTGGGGCAATTACAGCAAAGGAGGATACAGCGACAACTCTTGGACTGTAGTTGAAGCCTCCAGAAAGAAAGGAACAACCGGAACAAGTGTATTCACTGTCTTCAGCGGAAGTAAGGAACTATCCACTGAGTCATATTTCAATCCTGATTCCAAACTCATCATTCCGCAATCCCTTCTGCAATCCGGAAGCTACCATCCTACCTTGATAGTTGAATACAAGATTCAGGTTGGAGAGGGAGCAATTGAAACCAAAACCGCAGAATGTCATTTCGACATCAATCTGCGTCAGGAATCTTGGGTAATGGGTATGGAATACACTTACACTATCCATATCGGCGTTGGTCAGTATCCTATAGAGTTTGATGGATCGGTTGATGCTTGGAATGTAGTTAACAACGGAGACGTAAATATTGGTTAATGAAAAGGGGAGTGGTAATAGCAATCAGAGTCCTGATACTGCAATTAATTGCGGTGTCGGTTATCTGCTGCACCGATAGCCAGAGAGGAAGAAAGATTCAGAGCTATGACCTGCGTTTTGAGCTGGCCACATCTCCTAACACCAAGTCCCAGGAAGGCTCGGAACTTCCAGCCGTTTGGGCTTTTGAATCCAAGACCGGCGAGCCTGTCATTGAATCTATGCCTCTGCTCTATGACGCCGGCTTGTGGCATCCCACTGAGCCATATTCCTGGAAGGAAAACTATCCTCTCGATTTTTACGCTGCAAGCCCGCTCGGCTATGCCTCCTTCGACAGCGATAAAGGCATTTGCTTTGATTCCTACGACACTGCAATGGGCTATGATCTCCTTTACACCGAGCCTGTACTGAACAGGGAAGCGGAACAGACTATGGGTTTTGTCAGCCTCACATTCAAGAGGCCTGAGAGCCTGTTGCGTATCTATCTCAAGCAGGAACTGCAGTCATCCTCGGGAATACTCATAAAAAAACTGACTCTTCACGGGCTTAGACATAAAGGCAGCTTCATCAGTCTTCCCCAGCCCCTTTGGACTCTTGAAGGCGAAGCGGAACCATATGAGCTTTGGAAGGGGAAGTTGGAAAGTCCTGCAAACCAGGTGGACTTGTGTGAATCGTATGTGCTTCCACAAAGCGTCCAACTGGATTTCACCCTGCTTTGTGATGTCTGGACAGGGGTATCCTCACTTCAGGATCAGGAGCTCAGCGGCAGTGTTTATCTGAAAATGTCCCCTGGGAAATTATACGAATTGTACCTCACTGTAACAGAATTCCTTACACTAAAGGTTGAAAAGAATTCATTATGAAACATAGATTATACCATATATCATTGCAGCTGATATCATTGCTTCTGCTCGCGATTTCCTGTACAAAACAGGATAAACCCGGTTCGGGATTTGCTTTGACATTCGAGGCAAAGGCGGTGGATGCTGCCTTAGCCGGAAAGGCCGGTGCAGGAGAAGGTGTAATACAGACAACAGACAGCAACCTTAAGAGTCTTCCGTTCGGAGTGTTCGGCGTTTATTCGGATGTTGCCGGAGACGAGAACTGCACCAATGTATTCCTCACATCTGCCGCCAAGCAAGTCAGCTGGAACACTGACAAATGGACTTACGCCCCTCTGCAGTATTGGAACCTGAACAAATTCTACCGTTTCCGCGCCTATCATCCATATTCCGGCTCCGCCTTTTCAATCAACGCTATGTCTGATGTGGACGATATTTTCATTGAATACGCCATCAATGCCGGAAAGGAAGATTTGCTGGTTGGATTCCAAACCGTTGAATCGACGGCAAGCAATATTAAGAATAAGGTCAAATTTGCATTCAAACACGCACTCTGTGCTCTTGAATTCAAGATTGCCTTCAAAAATGACCCGTTCATCGAAGATAGCTATACCGATAATCTGACCTCTTTCCATTTGAGTGGCCTGATACCTACAGGAACTCTTCAATACACTCACGAAGACGGTAATAACCTTAGTGAAGTAATCAAATGGCATGCTACCTATTTCGATGATGGAGAATACTACGAATGGACAGGCTCCAAGTTGTTTCCGAAATACAATGGGAGCAACGCTACTACTGTTTTTGATGGCAATGGACTGGTTTTCTGCATCCCGCAGACCTGCTCGCCAGCTGAGACAAAGCAGACTATAGTCTATTTCAAGACTGAAAAAGCAGGTAATGCTGTCCATAGCGCTCCGCTTCTTAAAATGCAATGGGAACCGGGCAAGGTTTATTCATATACACTGCTTATCAACAAATCCGATCTTGAGATTTCGGTTACGATCAAGGATTGGGATGAGATTCAGGCTAACGAAGATTTATTCCTTTAGAGATGAGAGCTTTTGCAAAATACGGTATGTGGACTGTTATTCTCCTGCTTGCATTTGCCTGCAAGAAGGAGAATAGTCCGGAAGTCATTCAGGACGGGACAGGTAGTCTTGTCCTGAACATAGGCTCGTCCACCAAGGCCGGGACGGCGGCGGATGGCGATAAGATGAACAATCTGCACGTTTGGGTTACTGACAAGTCCGATGTGGTTGTCCGCTATGCCTCATGGACGGGAAGTGATAATGGGCTCGTTACAATGGATGCCACTCATGCTGCTGCCAAGGTAAGCATATCCAATATCAATCGTGGAGAGTACAATATCTATATTATTGCCAATGCTCCATCCTCGCTCTCTTTACCTGCTGTTGGTGTTACGCTTGATGATACTTTCAAGAAGTTTGTGATGACCCTTCCCGCGGGTACAAAAGAGCCTGCCTTTGGAGATGGCGGTATGCCTCTTACTCTGATTTCTTCGGTGTCCATAAGCCCGGGAAAGAATGTCCTCAATGCTGAACTGGTAAGAGTTTGCGGAAGGATTAGGGTGTCAGTGCGCAACCATACGACCAGTAAGAACATTTTCCTTCAGTCTGTCAAACTCGGTGCACTTAACCCTGACCGTGGATATCTCTTCCAGCAAGATGGGCACGCAGTGCCTGCCGGAAATACTTACGGGGAGTTCGTATCAATCGATAATGCCGAGGGAACAACCGTCACTTCCTACATTAAGCCGGGCACCATGGAGACTGTCATTGATCAGTATATTTTTGAAACTGGACTTGATGCCGTTGCAAATATGAGCCTCAGTTTCAGTGGGGGAATTTTTGCCCAAAATACCGTGTCCGCCGTTGTAAAGGCTGCAAAGATGGATGTTTATTCTCCAGGGAAAGAGTTTGCGGGTTTTTACAAGAACAATATAGCATCAGCGGATTATTTCATTATCAGGAACAGCGGTGCCAATTACTTTCTCCGAAGCAATGGAAGCGGTATGAAGCAGTACTATTTCAATACTGTCGATGAGCTTCTCGCTTCTAACGAGGTCGAACGTTATTTTTGGACCTTTGATGGTGCTTCTCCCTTGACTAGTGGAACCGGGCGGTCAAAGGTGAAAGGTATTCAAAGTGTGTATGAGCAGACTTATATCAATATCTCAACTACTGTCAATGATGCGCTTGTTACCTTGTCCGATACCAAGCAGGCTTTGATTGTAGGTACTCAATCACTTGGAATGCTGATTCGCAAGGGAGACAAAAAAATTTATTGTTCATACACTACCGGAGATGATGTTAGGTCCAAAATCAATTATGCGGACCAGAATCTTGTTTATTGGAAGATGATTCCGGTAACAAAAACCCAGAAAGATGTGTTGACATTTACCGGTGCTGAAAAGGATTTTCATAAAAATGTATCCTCGATTGATTACATTGACGACTTCGGTATTTCTGTTCCTTTGACCGATATATGTCGCAATGAAGATGTGAACGTTATCATCAATGTCTTCTATAATCCGGAATACGCTTCCGTCTATTTTGAGGTCTCTGCATGGACGGAGATTTCCAATGAAACAACATTTGACTGATGCTTATGAAAAAGAACGTACTATATATCATCACCTTGTTTGTTCTGCTTCTTTCACAAAGTTGTGTGAAGGAAATAGAGTTTGCTGACTCCTGTCTTGGAGAAGGAGAAGGCTGGCTTTATGTCAATTTCGGCCCTCAGGAGCTAATCCAGGTCCAGACAAAGGCTACTCAGAACTATAACAGTGAGAATGCCATCAGCAATCTGTATATTTTCCTTTTTGATTCTGGAGGAAATAAACTATATGGAAAATGGTTGACTTCTTCCTCGCTGCTCTCCAGTGAGGCAAATGTTCTGAGTTCAACGGATGACTGCTGGTATGTTGCCAATTCCTCCACAGCGGGTACTCCGACCAAAGGCTGTTTTAAGATCAAAGCATCTGCCGGTAATAATTTCGAGCTCTATGTGATCACGAACCTGGATTCCGACATGTCGCGCATTTCATCGGATTTGTTGTCCCATAGTGTTGCCACTAAGGACGACCTTTTGAAGTTCAAATTGGTTTTGAATCAGGAGTCTGTCAACAGGAACATCAATTTCCCAATGTTGGGCTCAATGACTGGGATTACTATCACGGCGGGAACAACGAATAAGCTGAACAATACATCAAAACCGCTAAAGCTGGACAGAATTGATTCAAAGGTGCGCTTTGTTTTCAAGACCGGAACAAGACCTGATGCGAAGGGCCAAAGGATAAAAAGTTTTGAAGCCAAGCAATGGAAAGTGGTCAATGTCCCGATATCTTCTTTCCTTGTGCCTCATGATTCAGATGCAACCGTCGTCCCCGCGGATGCGACTACTGACCAGTATGAGACCTATGCTCCATATTTCTTCGAAACGGACTGGCGCAATATCGAGGATTACACGAAAACGACTCAGGAGTTTTCGTTCTATATGCTTGAGAATCGTCAGAATCCCAAAAATGGTAGTTTTACCAAATACAATGAGCGTAGTCGGCAGATAAAAACGGCTTCAGGACTTAATCAAACGGTGAATGTCAATTACACAAGTTTGCACGGAGAGAATGTAAACAGAACGCTTAGAGTGTTCCAGAATGCCAATGATTTCTCAACCTATGTGCTTGTGACTGGAAGAGTTGAGATGGATCTGGTCAACGATAATGCCGGTCAGACTCTTGGAGCTGATGTGCAGTATTTGATTCATCTTGGTAATTGGAGCAGTACCATATCCAATACCGGCGGATGGGATAAAGACGAATATACCAATGTTAAGGATTTCAATACAAGGCGCAACCATAGTTATACCTATACAGTTACAGTTAATTCGGTTGACAATATTCGCGTTGAGGTGGAAACCGGTGCACAGGAGAATCAGCCGGGCGCTACCGGTGAAGTAATCATTGCAAAAGAGGAAATTGCGCTTTGCGATGCCCACTATGTTTCCAAGACCATGACCTTCCACGCAAAAAATTTTGTTACGGTCGGAGGGGATGGAACAGTCACTTCCACTGCGGACAGGCTTACCTGGAAGGTGAAGACTCCGTTCGGAGAGGGAGCTCCTAAAAAGATTAACGGTATTGATATCGCGGATAGTCTTGATTATAAGTGGGTTCACTTCCGATTGAACAAGCAGTCCGCGAACAAGAGCTATTATGCTGATAAGAGAAGGAAGTACACCCAAAGAGTGTTTGAAAGCAAGGCTATTCCTCAGCCCAATCCTGAAGATGATGGCACAGAGGGCCTTTACGGATATCATAATGACGGGTGTATGGATATCATTCATCTTGTCCAATATATCAAGACTCAGGTTGGGTTATACACTGATTACAGAAATGAGGTTAATAGGGTTTTCAATGCCGGAGGAGATACCACAACTGTAGTGAATCATAGTGATTTTGATTCAGGACTGCTGGAAAACGGTTCAAGAGACCCGGATGGACCGAAAATCTGCGTTACCGCTTTCGTGGATGAGTATTATTATGATGAACATCCGATTACCAAGCGAAAGAGTCCGACGCTTTGGAAGTACTTTGTGAATCAAGATGACCGGACTATGCATATTCTTTGTGATTCCAATTCCAGCATCGATTTGGAATCCACATCCACGGGCTCGGTCATCACCATTCAGCAGCATTCCATAAAGAGTATTTTCAATACCGATCCGTCTTATGATGTGCTGCAGACTGCCTGGGGGCTTGAGTGTACGGATGAGTTTTCGGATCAGGTCAAAGTATATAATGTAGGAGGGGGATATTCGGATAGCGGAAAGAATACTGATAAATACAATGGCAGGGCCAACTCAGTTTTCGAGTGGGGTCTTGCTCCGACGGGCACAACGGTCAGCACCATCACAGACATTACTTCGGGTGTCAGCTGGGGCACATATATCAACTATGAAGTCCCTAATGAAGTGCCTTTGATGCAGAACGCTTATAAGTCACTACGCTATTTCTGTATGGCGAGAAACCGCGACAACAATGGAAATGGAAAAATCGAGAAGGATGAGGTGAGATGGTATCTGGCTTCTATTCAGCAGCTTGTAGGACTTTTTGTGGGTAATGGCGTGATACAGCAGTCTGCAAGATTGTACTACAGAACTCCGGAACAGAAAGAGAGTAGTGCCAAGAATGACTGGTATCAATTCGTCATTTCAAGTACACATCATTCTAATGGTCCTACTGTTATCTGGGGACAGGAGGGTCTTTCAACCTCTTCTCTTTCTCAGAGTCAGGGCTGGGCATCCGGAGTCACCGCGTACGGAATCCGTTGTGTAAGAAATCTGGGTATTGACAGCAATGCGGATATCAATGAAGCCCCTGCTGATTTTCTTACTAAAACTGAGAATAATGGTTCCGTTACTTTTGAGGCAACTCACCTCAATGCTGCGGCTCTAAGGGACTATACTTCGACAGACCTCCCTTATGCCGATGAGTGGTCGAGCGCGAACAGATTGTACAAGCGCTTTGAAGTTGCCCCTGACTATACTGATTTTTCATCTACCATCGATTTTGCAAAATTCCAGGCGGACATTGATGCCAGGGGCTCTTATCTTTCAGGTTATTGCCCGGAAGGCTACAGAATTCCTAACCAGATGGAACTAGCCATGATGAATTACTATATGGATCTTGGCTCCTACTATCTGTATTCAAGGACCTATTGGTCATTTGGCCCATATACTGGAAAATACGGCCCCACCGGAAAGTCCGACAATGCGAACAATATCGGCTTCATGCGTGTCTATAACGGGGGCGGAAACCTTACCGTAGACATCGGCACAGGAGCCCGTTATGCCCGCTGCGTAAAGGACATACGAATGAACTAGCTTTTGTAAACCCAAAAGAAAGACCAGCCTGCGCATTGACTATAACCCAGATATAACCCTTCTTACTGCCTTTGCCGTTGTCTTTCACAAGAACAGTGTGATATGTCTATATGGAAATGCCGAGGATTTCTAGAAGTCGGAGGCTGAGGACATTTTTGCTTTGATGCGGTCGTTGCAGAGGTTGCCCAGACTGCCTATGTGGGTGTGGGAGAGGGGAGAGCCTTTGTAGCAGAATCGGCCTTCATTGACTTCTATGCCCACGCTCTTGTAGGCGTCTCTGAAAGGCATGCCTGCCAGAGTGCGGCGGTTCACTTCCTCGACCGTGAAAAGGTAGTCGTAGATTGGGCTGGATTCGAGTATATGCTCATTCACAATGATGCTCCCAAGCATATATTCTGCCATGAAGAGACACTTGTGCATCAGCTCAAGGCTTGGGAAGAGAATGTCCTTAAGAAGCTGGAAATCACGGTGATAGCCATGAGGCATATTGCTACACAGCATGCTTATCTGACCTTCCGTTGCCATTATCCGGTTGCAGTTCCCACGGATGATTTCCCAGACATCGGGATTCTTCTTGTGAGGCATTATGCTGGAGCCTGTGGTGAGGGAGTCAGGGAATTTGATGAAACCGTAGTTGGGACACATATACATGCAGCAGTCCGATGCAAACTTGTTGAGAGTCAATGCAATGGCTCCGATTGCAGATGCAACTGCCCTTTCAGCCTTGCCGCGGCTCAACTGCGCAGCGACACTGTTGTAATCCAAACTGGAGAAGCCCAGCAGGTCGGTTGTCATCTGCCTGTCAAGAGGAAACGAACTGCCATATCCGGCAGCGGAACCTAGCGGATTCTGGTCAGTTACATTATACGCCCTACGGAGCATCGGTATCAGCTGCTTGAGACGAAGACATTGAAACGAATGACGGACAAACTGGAGTTCGTGTTCGTGGAGGTCGCGAAGTTCAACAAACGCGAGGATGAGCTGAAAACGGATTTGGACAAGTGGCTGTACCTGTTGAAGAACATGTCGACACTGCTGGAACGGCCGGCGGCGTTGAGAGACAGGATATTTGGAAGATTGTTTGATGTGGCTGAGTATGCGAGGCTTGATGATGAAGAACGTAAAAATTATGTAGAATCTATGAATACTGCACGAGACACTTATAATCAGATCGACTATGCTCTTAATAAAGGCATCGGGATAGGACTCGAGAAGAAAGCTTACGAGATCGCGCAAAAGATGATAGCGAAGGGGTTAGATGTGGATACCATTGCTGACTTGACCGGCCTGACCAAAGAGGAGGTAGCGAAGTTGGCTGAGCAGTAACCGATATCGTGAGTTGTCATCGAGACAATCTGTATCCGCGCCGACCAAACAGTTAAAAAAGGCAACCGAAAAACTTCGATTGCCTTTTTTAATTTTCTGTGGAGAAATATTAGAATCTCTCCTCTGAAGAAACAGTCAGTTTCTTACGTCCGTGACGACGACGAGCTGCCAATACGCGGCGGCCGTTTGCTGTAGCCATGCGCTCGCGGAATCCGTGCTTGTTAATGCGCTTGCGTACAGAAGGTTGAAATGTTCTTTTCATTATCTTACTTTTTTATATTTTTCACGAATGTTCACAATATTCACAAACAGGAATGCAAATTTAGTCTTTTTCGCCTTAAATGCAAAATTTTTCCAAAAATTCTTCTTGGTAATCCCAAAAATTAATTCTCGGAATCCTCACCCCAATATCTGAAACACCTCGAGAACACCGCATCCCGCTGCTCACGTGTACACTCCGGTCCAGTGTCGATCAACTCTGCCAAAGACCTTCCATCCTCCGAATCCATATCCTGATCTCTCTCATCCCCGACCTGCATCCCGAAAACACGGGTACAATACTTCGCCGCAGTATGTATATCATGCGACGAAAAAATAATCGAAACATGCTTCCCAAGAGCGACCTCGCGCAGGGTGCAAAGCGCTGATTCTCTGCTGTCTACATCCAAAAACGCCGTAGGCTCATCCAATAAAATTACCTCAGCCTGCTGCAGAAGAGCCGTGGCGATCGCCGCCTTTTGGAACTCTCCGTCACTTAGACTACTGATATCGCGCGCAGCCAGATGGCCTATACCTAGAGTCTCCAGCGTCTCCAAAATCCGTGAACGAATCTTCGCAGTAAGACGCCCGAGCCAATCGCTTTCCCGATAACAACTCGTTGCTACAAAATCCGTTACGGAAAAACCCGGCACCTTCGGTATCCGCGCCGGCACTAAAATGACGCGCACCGGGCGCCCCCGCATCCCGATCTCCCCGCTGACCGCCGGAATGACCCCGGCCAATGTCCTCAGAAGCGTGCTCTTCCCGATGCCGTTCGCCCCGCACAAGAGAATACACTCGCCGACCCCGATCCGGAAGCTCATTTTTTTGGTCAATGCTCTTCCGTCGTTGCCTATCACCAGGTTGTCTGCGCACAAAATTTTATTCTCATCCATAATCGCAAAAATACGAAAAAATCGCTATCTTTGAATTTTGCATTGATACGAAATGAGAGAAAAATTATACCTGATCGACGGACATGCATTGATATTTAAAATGTACTATGCCTTTCTGAGGCGTCCGATGATCAACTCGAAAGGAGCCGACATGTCTATCCTTTTCGGCTTCACTAAATACATTTTGGAATTGATAGTTAGAGAACATCCTGACTATCTTGCAGTTGCGTTCGATCCTCCCGGAGGAACCTTCAGAAACGAAATGTTCCCCGAATACAAAGCCACCAGGGCAGAAACCCCGCAACTCGTCATCGACTCACTCGAACCGTTGCGCGAGCTCTGCGCTGCCATGAACATCGCAACCCTCATGGTACCCGGCTTCGAAGCAGACGACGTCATCGGCTCCATGGCCAAACGCGAAGCAAAGAAAGGCCTCGAAGTCTACATGGTGACCCCAGATAAAGACTACGGACAGCTTATCGACGAAAACATCTTCCAGGTAAAACCCGGAAAATCAGGCGGCGAAGACGAAATCCTCGACGCCAAGGCAGTCTGTGAAAAATACGGCATCAGCTCCCCGCTGCAAGTCATCGACATGCTCACCATCTGCGGCGACACCGCTGACAACGTGCCCGGAGTGAAAGGCGTAGGCGAAGTGGGCGCTGGAAAACTCATCTCCAAATACGGCTCAGTATCAGCTATATACGAGCATATCGACGAGTTGACACCACGTCAGCAGACCATGTTCAGGGAAGCGCAGCCGCACATCGCTCTGAGCCGGGAACTCGTGACTATAAAGACCGACATGGACCTCGCCGAGACGACCGAAGGCATGCGCGTGAACCTCGAATTCACCCCGCGCCTGGCCGACCTGTTCGCCGAATACGAGTTCAGCTCCCTGAAAAAATTCATCCCTGCCGGCCACACCCAGACGACCCTACCGCAGAACTCGCCGAAGGTTTCTGTCAATGAAATCCCGGCGGAGGAGTTCAAGCAGTCCGCTAAACAGAACTGCCGACTTTCCGTAACCGTAACTGCCGCAACATCAGGCATTTTTACGCCGGTAAGCAGAATTACGTTGGCGACATCTGACCCTAAGGAAGCGGAAGAACTGCAAGTGAAAGTGACATCTTCTACAGATATAAATACATTCTTCGACTTGCTTTCCGATCCGGAAATAGAAAAATTCGGCTACGACCTCAAACTTGCCGAAAACATCCTCCGTTACAACGGCATTGACCTGAACGGAAAACTTTCTGATGTCGGACTGATGCATTATCTGATAAACCCGGAAAAAAGTCACAAACTCGACGTGCTCGCGAAGACGTACTTGGGCATTGACCTGAACAGCGAAGAACCGGCGGAAGAAGCGGAGCCTTTGTCGTTGTTCGATGCGCCGGCAGAGGTTGCGGATGCGTCAGAATCGGAGGCGACGGCGGCAGCTCTTCTGGTCGGTCTGAAAGTGCGCGCAGATATGGAAACGCATTCGTTGACAAGACTTTACGACGAAATGGAAGAACCATTGATGCGAGTGCTCGGAAAGATGGAGCGGGTCGGAGTGAAAGTGGATTTGGCGCAGTTGGCGGAATTTGCGGAGGCGCTCAGGACCGAGATGAATGAACGTGAGGCGCGGATTCGGGAGATGGCTGAGGAACCGGAGCTGAACATTTCGTCACCGAAACAGGTCGGCGATCTGCTCTTCGGAAAACTGCAGCTGGACCCGAAAGCGAAAAAGACCGCGCGGGGAAGCTATCCTACTGATGAAGCGACACTTACGGCGTTGGCCGACAAATCGCCTATCATCGGGGAAATCCTGGAATTCAGGGCAGTGAAAAAACTGCTGTCGACATATATCGAACCGTTCCCGACATACATTTCGCCTAAGACCGGACGCATACATACTACGTTCAATCAGGCACTTACGGCGACGGGACGATTGAGCTCATCGAATCCGAACCTGCAGAATATCCCGATCCGCACAGAACGTGGAAAAGAAATCAGGAAGGCGTTCGTGGCAGGGGAGGCTGGCGGATACATCGTGTCGGCGGATTATTCACAGATCGAACTGCGTATCATGGCGCATCTGAGTCAGGACAGTCATCTTATAAGTGCGTTCCGCAACGGGGTGGATGTGCATGCTGCCACGGCTGAAAAGATTTTCGGAGTGCCGCATGAAGATGTTACGCCGGAACAGAGGCGTGTCGCCAAGACCGCAAACTTCGGTATAATGTATGGAATCTCGTCTTTCGGTCTGGCTCAGCGACTTGGCGTATCCAGGTCTGAAGCCAAGAAGATTATCGACGATTATTTCGCGGCATTCCCGGCTGTCCGCTCCTATATCGACGACACCATAGCGGCCGCGCGCGAGAACGGGTACGTGGAAACACTGTTCGGAAGACGCAGGTACCTGCCCGATATAAACTCCAAAAATGCCACCGTCCGAGGACTCGCTGAGAGGAATGCTGTCAATGCCCCTATCCAGGGAACGTCGGCGGATATCATTAAGCTGGCTATGATAGGTGTGGACAAGAAAATGACTGAGGAGGGACTGAAAAGCAGGATGGTGCTGCAGATTCATGACGAACTTCTCTTCGATACAGTGCCCGGAGAAACAGAAAAACTGATGTCCATCGTCAAGGAACAGATGGAACATGTAACAGAATTGACAGTTCCTTTAACGGTAGAATGTAATTATGGCAAAAACTGGCTCGAAGCTCACTGATTTGGATGATAACGGACTGGTACAGTCGGCTTTGGATGGTAATGAGGCGGCTTTTTTCGCCCTGTATGCACGTTACCATAAGGCTGTCAGCGCCCATATCTCCAAATATGTGAAAGAAAAGGAAGAGGTGGAGGATATATGCATGGAAAGTTTCGAAAAGGCTTTCGGGAAATTGGAAACCTTCAAGCCGGATGGCAAATTTTCCACATGGCTGTTCACAATAGCCCGAAACACAGCTTTCGACCATAAAAATAAAGGTAAGTTGATGGGTAAAAAGGTGGAACAGACACCGATCGACGTCACTGGAGATGACGCCATCAACGTGCCGGCTGACCAGCTCAGTCCGGAGGACGACATCATTTCCATACAGGATCACGAAAACTTCCTGAGCTGCATCGACAATCTGCCGGAACATTATATGGTGATAGCGAAAATGTGCTTCGTGGACAACCTCGGTTATAAGGAAATCGCCGAAAAAGCGGATATCCCTGTAAACACGGTTAAGACCCGTATCAGCAGGGCTAAAGCGTTGATTATCCAGAAGATGCAAGATATGGAGGAGGAATTATGAACTACGGGGAATTTATAAATGAACTGAATGTCCTGTTTCCGGAAACTACGCCCGAGATGGCGGAAAAGTTCCGTGCGATGGAAGGACTTTATAACGACTGGAATGCGAAGATCAATGTCATTTCGCGTAAGGATATAGGCAGTTTGTACGTGCGCCATGTGCTTCATTCATTGGCGATTGCGGGTTATCTGAAGGAGGCCCGTCCGGAGATTTTCGAGGAGTGGACCCGCGGGACCGGCATCTCTGTCCTCGACCTGGGGACCGGCGGCGGCTTTCCGGGAATCCCGCTGGCTGTGATGTTCCCGAAAGTCAGGTTCGTCCTCTGTGATTCCGTCGGGAAAAAGACCATCGTCGCCAAAGGCGTCTCCGAGGCTTTGGGTCTTGTCAATGTCGAAGTGGTGAATGCCCGTGCGGAGTCTCTTCCGGAGACTTTTAACTATGTGGTTTCCAGGGCAGTGACGGCATTGGACAACTTCTATCCGTGGGTACGGGGAAAGTACACCGGAAACATTTTCTATCTGAAAGGCGGTGACTTTTCCGAGGAACTCTGCCACATGATGCGTATGGCAGGACTCCGCCCGGGTTCCGTCAGGACATGGAAAATCCAGGATTGGGTGAACGACCCTATCTTCGAAGACAAATACGTGATCGATATTCCATAACATGGGCTCTTTGGCAGGACTTGGCCTCTTGGGCCTTTTTATAGGAACATTTTTGGCTGCGACGATTCTGCCGTTCAGCTCCGATGCCTTGTATATAGCTGTGCTCGCGGCTACCCATGATGCCGCCGGGTGCCTGATAGTCGGCACTTTAGGTAATTGGCTCGGCAGCGTAGTTACCTACTGGATGGGCTGGATAGCCAGATGGGACTGGCTCGAAAAGTGGTTCAAGGTAAAGCGCGAAACCCTTCAGAAGCAGAAAGCGAAAATCGACAGATATGGAGTTTGGCTGGCTTTGATTTGCTGGGTACCGTTTGTCGGAGACGTAATCGCCATAGCATTAGGCTTTTACCGCACGCCACCGGTCCGCACTATTCTGCTTCTTCTGGTCGGAAAGTTCCTCCGTTTCTGGGGCTGGAACCTTCTTATGGGTTTTGTCGCCTGAGTATCAGGAAGATAATAGGTATTCCTATCAATGCTATTGTACTTCCGACAGGCAGCGGTGTTTCCCAGACACGTGAAAGAATATCCCCGCCGAGGCAGATGACGGCTCCCATGATGCAACTAAGAGGGATAATATGTTTCATAACAGCCTGACCGCTAAATGCTTTGGCGATATGTGGGGATACGATGCCCACGAATCCGATGGGGCCGCAATAAGCTGTAACAACACCGGTCATCAGACTGTACCCCAGCATTGACAAAACCCTGATCTTCCGGACGTTGGCACCGGCGCTTGCCGCGTAGTCGTCGCCGAACAGGAGCAGACTGAGGCCTTTGCTCAGGGACAGCGAAATCAGGAATCCGGCGATCAGCGCGACTGCCATTATCTGGAGTTCGGTCCATCCGCTGCTGCCGAAACTGCCGGCCGACCAGTTCCAGAACATTTTGAGTCTCATTTCGTTGGCCTGATATTCTATTACAGAAGTGAGAGCGCTCATGATATAACCGAGCATGACTCCGGTGATAAGAAGAGCGGATGCCCTACGTGTGCGGAGCGATATCCATAAGATAATCAATGACATACAGAATGCGCCTGCCGCTGCTGAGATGCTCAGTGCGATGCCTGTCCCGGCTGTGCAGAGTGTCGCGATGGCCACGCCCGTGCCAGCTCCGGCGCTGATTCCGAGAATGTGCGGGTCGGCGAGAGGGTTCATGAACACCGCCTGCATGACCGATCCCGACATGGCGAGTCCGATGCCCGCGAGGATTGCCGTCAGGAGTCTCGGGAGTCGCAAACTGTTGACTATAGCCGCGATACGACTGTCGGCGGTTCCTGTCAATGCCTGAAAAATCTCGCTCGAAGAGAGTTTGACCGCACCGACGTGCAAGTCCAGAAGGGCCAGCACCAAAAGGGCCAGCACGCTGATGGTATAGGTCAATGCCAATCTTTCTTTTTTGCTCATTTTCGGTTCTCTGTCAGGGTGAATCGGCATGATTCGGACTCCAAATATAGGTAAATTTTTGTCGTGTTACTAAATTTATTAAATTTGTAAGTTAATCGGCAAGTCACTAACTTGCGGCAACATAGAAAAAAATAAAGAAAAACATATTATGAAAAATTTCGTAGAGGAACTTAAATGGAGGGGCATGATTCAGGACATCATGCCAGGCACAGAGGAGAAACTGATGGAAGGCCCTACAGCTGCCTACGTCGGTATAGACCCTACTGCTGATTCCCTTCATATCGGTCACATGGTAAGTATCATGATCCTCAAGCATTTCCAGGAGTGTGGACATAAGCCTATCGCTCTTGTCGGAGGTGCTACGGGTATGATCGGTGACCCGTCCGGAAAATCTCAGGAGAGAAACCTTCTGGATGAAGAGACATTGAACCATAACATCGCGTGCATAAAGAATCAGTTGTCCAAATTCTTGGATTTCGAGTCTGACGCGCCTAACAAGGCTGAGTTGGTGAACAACTATGACTGGATGAAGGATTACGGTTTCTTGAATTTCATCCGTGATATCGGTAAACATATCACTGTAAACTATATGATGGCCAAGGATTCTGTGAAGATGAGACTTTCCAACGAATCCAGAGAAGGAATGTCTTTCACGGAGTTCAGCTACCAGCTTCTCCAGGGATACGATTTCCTGTGGCTCTATGAGAACAAGAACTGCCGTCTGGAGATGGGAGGAAGTGACCAGTGGGGTAACATTACGACCGGTACTGAGCTGATTCGCAGAATGTTAGGCAAAACTGACGCTTATGCATTGACCTGCCCTCTCATCAGAAAGGCCGACGGCAAGAAATTCGGCAAGACCGAGAAAGGTAACATCTGGCTCGACCCTGAGAGAACTTCTCCTTACGAGTTCTACCAGTTCTGGCTGAACGTGTCCGACGAGGATGCCGAGAGGTACATAAAGATTTTCACATTGCTCGACAGGGAAACTATCGAGGCTGCGATAGCTGAGCATCGTCAGGACCCTGGTCAGAGAAAGCTCCAGAAGCTTCTTGCCAAGGAAGTTACGACTATGGTGCATGGCGCTGCAGAGTATGAGAATGCACTCGCCGCTTCCAAGATGTTGTTCGGAAATTCTACTTCTGAGGAACTCAGGAAACTGGATGAGAGGACTTTCCTCGCTGTGTTCTCAGGTGTGCCTACTTTCGATATCAAGAAGGAAGATTTGCCTTCCAATATCATCGAGCTTCTCGCAGTGAAGACTCAGGTGTTCCCGTCCAAGGGTGAGTGCCGCAAGATGATTCAGGGCGGCGGTGTCAGCATAAACAAGGATAAGGTCGGTGATATCGAGTATTCCGTAAGCGAGAATGATATCGTGGACGGCAAGTATATCCTTGTCCAGAAAGGAAAGAAGAACTACTTTATAATCAACGTATTGTAATATGGAAAACGGAGCATCTACCAGGCAACTCAAGGTCGCCAAGGAATTGCAGAAGGATCTCGCGGAGATTATCCGCAGCAAGGGCATGGCCGCATTTGGAGGTGCTATGGTTTCAGTTACTGAAGTCAGGATCAGCCCGGACCTTTCTGTAGCGAAGGTCTATGTGAGCGTATTTCCGTCCAGCAAGGCGGAGGCTGTCATGCAGATGATCAACGAGAATTCACGTGCGCTTCGCGGTGAGTTCGGACGTCATGTGGCCAAGCAGCTGAGAATCGTTCCTGAACTTGTATTCTTCTTGGATTCGACACTTGATTATGTCGAGCATATCGATGAACTGCTGAAGAAATGAATCTTCCGCTGAGGTTTGCAGTCCGTTACCTGTTCGCGAAGAAGTCACATAATGTGATAAACATCATCTCCGCGACGAGTGCTGTCGGCATGGCTGTCGGCACGGCTGCCCTCATCATAATAATGTCGGTTTACAACGGCTTCGACGGGCTTGTCCGCGACTCCCTCGGGAACGTGGAGCCTGATTTGCTCGTGACTCCGGCAGAAGGAAAAGTCTTCGTCCCCGATTCGTCCACTTTCGACTGGGCGTATCGGCAGGACGAAGTTTTTAATATGTGCAATGTCCTGGAGGAGAACGTATTCGTGAATTATGACGGACGCAGCGGTATCGTGAAAGCGAAGGGAGTGGACAGGGTTTATGAGGAGGAATCGCCTCTGAAAGACCATCTCCGTGACGGCAAATTCACCCTGCACAAAGGGGATGTTCCGCTCGCTGTAGTCGGCGCCAAACTCGCGTACACGATGAACATCAGCCCGCGGTTCGTCGCTCCGATCGAGATTTATTTCCCCGCCCGCGACCGCCGGATCTCGCTGTCGAATCCCGCCTCGTCCCTCGAAATGGTAAAAGTCTTCCCTTCTGGAGTGTTTTCTGTCAATGCTGAGGTGGACGGGAGTCTGATGATTGTTCCGATCGAGACAATGCGTGAACTTCTGGATTATAACGAAGAGGTTTCCGCTGTGGAGATTCGGATATCTCCGCAGGCCGGGACAGCAGGTCTGTCCAAAATAAAACGCGGTCTTGCCGAACGTCTCGGTCCTGGCTTCAGGGTACGTGACAGGTTCGAACAGAACACTGCCTTGTATAAGATGATGAGTTATGAGAAGGCTGCCATTTTCCTGATTCTGGTGTTCGTGATTTTTATCATAGCGTTCAGTATCTTCGGAAGTCTTTCCATGCTTATTATCGAAAAACAAGGTGATATACAGACACTTAGAAGTATGGGTGCCACGTCACGTCTGATTAATCGGATTTTTATAATCGAGGGATGGCTGATATCTGTACTTGGTCTTGTCGCCGGACTCGTCATCGGAATCGGATTCGTGTTGCTGCAGAACCATTTCGGATTCATAAAGATGCCTGGTGGCTTCATGGCGACGGCATACCCTGTAATTTTGCATTGGCCCGACATATTACTCGCGTCAGCGGCGGTATTGGCTGTGGGGTTCATCATGGCTTTCGTCCCGGTGAAGACGGGCATTCGAAGGTTGTCCTAATTTTGCGTATTTCATACGGATTTTGTAAATTTGCAGATTGTTCGGGACCTTGTGTGTCCTTGTTGGTTAGTAGAGAATTACATTATATAAAATAAATAGACATTATGAGAAAAAACATTGTTGCCGGTAACTGGAAAATGAACACCACTGTTGCTGAAGGCGTAGAGCTCGCAAAAGCTGTTGTAGAGAAGTCAGCTCAGGTTCCTGAGGGAGTCGGTCTTATTATCGCTACTCCATTTACTCATCTCGTACCAGTTTCTGAAGTTGTCAAGGGTACAAGAGTAGAACTTTCTGCTGAGAACTGCGCTGATAAAGAGAAGGGTGCATATACAGGAGAAGTTTCAGCTGCCATGATCGCTTCTGCCGGCTGCGAGTACACAATTCTCGGTCATTCAGAGAGAAGACAGTATTATGGTGAGACAGATTCTATCCTTGTAGACAAGGTTAATCTTGCTCTCGCAAATGGTCTTGGAGTTATCTTCTGCGTAGGTGAGAACTTGGAGCAGAGAGAGGCTGGAAAGCATTTCGAGGTCGTTACAGATCAGATTAAGAACGTACTCTTCGGACTCAGCGCTGAGCAGATGTCTAAGATTATCGTTGCTTACGAGCCGGTTTGGGCTATCGGAACAGGCAAGACTGCTACCGCAGAGCAGGCTCAGGAAATCCACGCCTGCATCCGTAAGGTGCTCGCTGACAAGTTCGGTGCGCAGGTTGCTGATGACACTACCATCCTTTATGGTGGAAGCTGCAAGCCTTCAAATGCTAAAGAGCTTTTCGCTTGCCCTGATATCGACGGTGGTCTTATCGGTGGTGCAGCGCTTAAGGCTGATGACTTCATCCAGATCGCTATGTCGTTCTAATTATCCATCTGCCTGAGGGCTAGATAGATAATGAACTCAAGTTTCGCAAGTTGTCAAACTTGCTGAACACAAGCGCTTTTTTGAGGGTTATCACTCGTTCGAAGGCTGTAAGCCCAACGCACTTTTTATGTGTACGTTACCCTCACCCTAAATCCCTCCCCTCGGGGAAGGGACTTACTTTCGCCCTCTCGGGCTCTAAAAGCGGTGTTTCGCCCTTGCGAAACTTAAGTAATAAACTATTTTAACGGGGAAACGAACTATATTTTTTAAGTGTCGCTGTCCCCGTTTTTGCGTTTTTTAGGATAAAAACCATTTAACGATGATAAAAAAATTAATAATCGGAGGCGTTTGCCTTGCTGCCGTAGCTTCTTGCGGCAACCGTGCTGAGAAATCTCCACTTCAGGAAAAGGTGGATTCTTACGCGGTGTTCCAGATCGGCTCTCCATACATGGAGGGTATTTCTGACAATGGTAAAGAAGTTCTGAATCTTTTCAGAAAGGCTGCTGATGAGGTGGACAACATTTTCTGGAAACAGACTTTCGGTGACAAGAATGCCATTATGGCTCTTCCTGATGGCCCTGCCAAAGACTTGGCTATCATTAACTACGGACCTTGGGACCGTATGGATGACAATCAGCCGTTCATCGACGGCTATGGAGCAAAACCTGCCGGAGCATGTTTCTATCCTGCTGACATGACTAAGGAGGAGTTCGATGCTCTCGAAGATCCTGCCAAGATGAGTCCGTATACTCTCATCAAGAGGGGAGAGGACGGCAAACTGAAGGTAGTATGGTATCACGATGAATATAAGGAAAGTGTAGATAAGATCGCCGGATATCTCGAGGCTGCGGCTACTATGACCATTAAAGAGAGTGTAAGAAATTACCTCCTCAAGAGAGCTGAAGCTTTGCGTACTGATTCTTACAAGGAGTCTGATTATGCATGGATGGATATGAAAGACAGCAAGATGGATCTTGTGATCGGACCTATAGAGAATTATGAGGATGGTATAAATGGCCTCAAGACTTCTTACGAGTGCTTCATTTTGTTGAAGGACCTCAAGAAGACTGACGAGCTTACCAAGTATATCGCTATGCTTCCTGAGCTTCAGAAGACTCTTCCTTGCCCAGAGGAGTATAAGACTTTTGTGCCTGGTACTGAGTCAGATATGTTCGTTTATGACGCTATTTACTATGCAGGTGATGCCAATGCCGGCGGTAAGACTATCGCCATCAACCTTCCTAACGACCACGAGGTCCAGGCTGAAAAGGGTACAAGACGTCTTCAGCTCCGCAATGTTATCAAGGCCAAGTTCGACAAGATCGTTTATCCTATCGGAAAGATTCTTTTCGAGCCTGAGCAGCAGAGATATCTCAGCGCTGATGCGTTCTTCTGGAATGTTACTTTCCATGAGGTGGCTCACGGTCTCGGTGTCAAAGAGACTGTAAACGGACTCGGTTCTGTCAGCTCTGCTCTCGGTAATCAGTATGCTACCTGGGAAGAGGCCAAGGCTGATATTCTCGGTCTCTATATGGTATGCAATCTTATCGACAAAGGCGAGATTCCTCTCATTTCCAAGGAGGCTGCCATCACTACTTATATCGCAAGCCTCGTCCGCTCAGTGCGTTTCGGCGCTGCTGACGCTCACGGCCGTGCTAACATGATGTGCTATAACTTCTTGAAGAACAATGGCGCTTTCGAGCGTAACAAGGATGGTCTCTACCATGTGAATTATGATAAAGTGGCTGGTGTCGTAGCTGACTGGGCTAATCTTATCCTTACCACTCAGGCTACCGGTAACTACATGTTCGCTAAAGAATATGAAACCAATCACGCTGTAGTTCCTGAGGCGCTTTCTGCTGATATTGCAAATGTCAATCGTGGCGGAGTGCCTGTGGATATAAGGTTCGAGTTTGTTTGGTAACTTTGTGCGTCTTTTCTGTCTATATTTCTTTTCTTATCAGTCGTGTACGCCCGGTACACTCCTTCTTCGAAAAGGAATCTAGCCTCGAAAATAATTTATAACAAACCTCCGAGACCGGTAAATGGTCTCGGAGGTTTGTCGTTGTTATGGCTTTATGATGATTTCTTTGATGATGTAGTCGGTCGAGCCGTCGGCGCCTGTGATCTTCGCTGTCAATGTGCATGTGCGGTTCGGGTAGTAGTAGCCGTCGGCGGATGGAACTATACTTCGGCCGTCCATGAACCAGCTGACACTCTGGAAGTTATTCATATTGAATACTATGAGCGGCATCTCCGCGTTTTCTTTGAATGTCCCGTTCGTTTTTCGGGAATCATCATTAAAATAGATGAACGGATAACCTTCTTCGTAAAGTCGCTTGGTGGTGAAACTTACTTCTGTTTCTTTTCCAGTGGCGTCCGATTCTCCAGTATAGAAAATCCTCATGTTGTAGGAGTATGACGCTTTCAGCCCTTCCAGACGTAACGCGTACTTCCCGGGAGAATAGGCATTGACCATAAGATTCTTAATTTCAGGGCCTTTGGTGGTGAATTTAACTCTGGCGAGACCGGCCTCCTTTATGTCGCTCTCCCACTGGATGATGGCGGTATTCTGGAAGACGTCTTTTCTGGTGATGGTGGCTTTCGGGATGGCGATTCCGCCTGTGGGTTTTACTGTAAACTCCACATTGTCACCTGCTTGCATTATATCCACGATGGCCAGGCGAGAAGCTGTTCCATCCCAGGATTTGAATGCCGGAATGGTCTTCGGGGTGAAACTGTTCTGTGTTCTGTATGGCCAGAATATTTCGCTCGTTTCGCTGGCGGACTGGTTTGCAGTTATGAGCTTCGCGCATTCATGGGACGGGTTGCTGTTCACTTCGTTGCATTTCCATCGTTCTTCAGCTGTCAGCTCCTTTTCGTGCTTGCTGGAGAATCCGGCTTTCGATGAAGATTTGTCGATGTGATATATGGCCAGACCATGTCCTTCGATATAGCGGTCCCAGCCGGTGTTTGCACGGCATTCGATGAGATAGTATTCTCCTTCATTTTCAGTATGATACGTAAGATATCTGCCTGATTTGCTGATAGGCTCCAGGGTGTATTTCCCCGGTTTCAGTTCTTCCGGTTTGCCGATGCCGAGCATGTCTCTGTCGATGGCGTTGTAACCTGCAGGAGTGCGACCTTCGTTGTTCAGGTGGCCGTTGTCCATTAGTGATGTGGTTTTCCACAGTCCTGAGGATAAACCTCCGCTGGCGCTCGCGTCAGTGTCGTACATGTCTTTCAATCCGAGGGTGTGGCTGTATTCATGACAGAATACACCGATTGTTGCGGAACTGAGGGTCCCGTTCTTGCGTTTTCTGAGTTCTGACGTAATGGCGTAGCTGTCTATTGTTTTGCCGTCTAACTGGAATTGTTTGTTGAAGTCGGAAAGTTTTCCGGCGTGTGACCAGATGCAGTCTTCTTCACCACCGTCAGATTCATCTTCCCCTGCCACGATTACGAAGACGTTGTCCACGAGGCCGTCGCCGTCACCATCGAATTGTGAAAAATCGACTCCCTTTTCGTGAGCGATCTGGCATGCTTCTTCGGCTGCGAGGTATTCGAAACGGTCTTTTCCGTTGAGGTTCTTTCCGTAGTAAGCTCTTTTGCGACTGAGAGTTACGGGATCTGCGAGATGGAAGTGGAATTCATATTCTCCGAGGAATTGGTCGTCGAAATATTTCTGGATTCCGTTTTCTCCATTAAGAAGTTTCTCGAGCCACTCTTTCTTCGATTTTAGCGGAACGTCTTGAAACTCTGCCGGGATTATAAGGCAGTGTTTTACTGTGGTCTGCTTTCCGTCCGGAGGTGTCGCTCCGTCGTTTTTGTCGGAGTCTTTACGGTCTCCGGTTTCATCGTTTGAGTTGCTGAGACTTGCGGCATTTAGGTTATTTTCTGATTCGTAATTGCCCGTTTTATGGCTGGAGCTATAATCTTGAGGATATATAGCCTTTACTGTGAGTCCTATTTCTTTCTTGGCATTCCAGAGCCAGATGATTCCGGAAGCGTCTGTTTTAACTACCTCGAATGTCAGATTCTTGAAATTCGGCTTGCCGTTTATGACATATTTCAGGGTGCATTTTATTTTCTCTCCCTCACGTTCAGGCATGGAAGAACATGTCAGGATGTAATACTCCGACATGGTGTCGTTATGTATACGGAACTGTCGTCTATCTGCATTGAACCCTATCTGGAATGTCTCAGGGATGTATTTTATCTTGGTGGAGCCTTGAATGACCAGTGCTATGTCATCATTTCCGATGAACTCGGGAGAAGGGGAGTGCTCTTTCTCGCACCCCGACAATAAGGCAGCGGTCAGCGCTGTCAATATACATAGTGGTCTTCGTTTCATCTGTTCCGGCTGCGTTTTGTTTCCGCAGAAGAACAAATGTAGTGTTTTTGTATATAAATGTCAAGAGACCGGAAGCATCTATGACGCTTACCGGTCTCTTAATGTGTACTAAAACCTAAACCTATATTATAGATGCAGATTTATGTACAAACGTTGCATGTTATTTGCCAGCTTCTACAGAAAGTTTTCTGAATTCTTTAAAATCTTTCATAAGAGCGAGAGCAGCCTTACGTGCGCGGGCACCTGCAGCCTTATTTCCTTTTTCAGCCTGAGCCTCTGCATTTACTGCAAACTCCTCATACTCGGCTTTGATTTTTTCGATGAGTTCTTTCATGATTTCCAGAATTTATTAAGTTAAACAATGATTTTTTCGTTTTACAAAGCGCAATTTAGATATTTATACCAAAAAATGCAAGAGTAAAAATGAAAAAATGTTAACGCTCAACCTATTAGAACTATTTTTTAACAGTATTGAATATATTCATGGCTCGGTCTGGCCCGATTGTAACGAAATCTTTAATTCCGCTGATTACACTCTTGCAGATTTCAGGCATGGCAGCTTTCTCCTCATCGGTCATGCTGCCTATGACGAAATTTACCTGCCCGCCTTTCTGGAAATTGTTTCCTATGCCGATTCTGATTCTCGGGTAGTCCTGTGTTCCGAGGAGTTCCTGAATATTCTTAAGGCCGTTGTGTCCTCCGTCGCTGCCTTTCTTTCTCATTCTGAGAGTGCCGAAAGGAAGGTTCAGGTCATCGCAGATCACCAGGATGTTCTCCACGGGGATGTTCAGTTTGTTCATCCAGTAGCGTACAGCGTTGCCACTGAGGTTCATATAAGTGGAAGGCTTGAGCAGTGTAAGCTTTCTTCCCTTGAATGAAATCTCTGCGACGTCTCCATATCTTTGTGTCTGGAATGTGACCCCGGCGTCGTCGGCCCATGCATCCAGTGTCATGAAGCCTACGTTATGCCTGGTGTCAGCGTATTCGGCGCCGATGTTGCCGAGCCCGGCTATAAGATAGTTCATATCGATCTTTCAAAAAACGAGACGGATTGGAATTTGGACTCCACTCCGTCTCGAAAACACTATTAAAATTTGTGAGTTATGCTTCTGCTGGTGCCTCAGCTGCAGGTGCTTCAGCTGCTGGAGCCTCCTCGTGATGTACACCTTCCTCCATAGCCTTGTCAAGTGCCTCCTCATAAGCGATATGAGCAGCAATCTGACGTGAAGATTTAACGGTGCAGATGATGGTTCCCTTAGGAGAGATAACGTTGATGTTCTCATACTTGAGGTCACCTGCCACGATTCTCTTACCGATCTGGAGTCTGTCTATGTTAACTACGAGCTCATCTGGAAGATCTTTCATGAGAGCGCTTACTTTCAAAGAGCGTACGAGCTTGTAGAACTTACCGCCGGCACGTACACCGACTGCATGTCCTGTGATAGTTACAGGAACGCTGATAGCGATAGGCTTGTCTTCAGTAACAGCGAGGAAATCTGCGTGGAGACAGTTTTCCTTTACCGGGTGGAACTGAAGCTCGTGAACTACAGCGAAATATTTCTTGCCGTTGCTGAGGTTGAGGTCAATGATGAAAGATGCAGGAGTGTCAGTAATTCCCTTGAGATCTTTCTCTGTGATAGTGAAAAGTACGTTCTCTACACCAGCACCATAAAGGTTACATGGGATGAGACCCTGCTTGCGGAACTCTTTGATAACCGCTTTGTTGCCGACCTCGCGAATCTGGCCGTTCAATTCGAAATGTTTCATTTCTTGTTTTGTTTTTAAAATGTGTTACTCAGTCTGGCCCAGAGAATCCGTCATGCGGTTTCCCGTCAGACCCCATTGCACCAAAAGCTTTCGCTTTTTTACGGGCGTTTCTTTCAAATGCCCAAAATGCGCCGCAAAGATAGTAATTTTTTCTGGGAATAGAAATATTGTTGAGGAAATTTAGTGAGTTCCACACCGCACATTTCCATATGCCTGATATTCTTGCGCTTCTGAAGCCTCAACTCCGAGCCCGGAGCCAAGACGACGACAGATGAGTCCGGCAAGACATATAGACAAATTCTCTCTCCGTCATGTCCGGAAATTGTTTCGATTTCGGTGTGTCATGCAGAAGTTCGTTCTTCCAGGGTGGAAACCAGCCTGAAGGACGATTGTAAGATTTATCGTGCAATCCACTTCTCGACGGTGCGGGTCTGTGAGGAAATGTTCACGCCGACCTTGACGAGGTTCTTGCCTTCCTCGAATTTGTAAGGAAGCATGTAGCCTTTGTCGTCAATCTGCTTGAGCGCGTCTTCCGCTGAGCCATCCACCTTGAATTCGAAAACGTAGATGCAATTGTCTGTGTAGCAGACGGCATCAGCCCTGCCGATGGCTGATTTCACTTCCGTGCGGATATAGAAACCGAGCAGAGAGAAAATCAGATAAATAATTGTCTGATAGTGTTTTTCGGTCTTGTTTTCCAAGTCGTTCGGTATCCCTGCAAGGTACGCCTGCAGCTTCTCCATGGCTAGGTCAATGTCCTGAGAGTCCATTGCGGCATAGAAATGCGCCACGAATCCCGATGCTGTGCCGGTGCTGCTTGGATATTCGCCGAGAAGTCCTCTGGTGAAGCCGATTTTGACTTCCTTATTCGGATATCCGAGTGTATAGAGCTGCATCCTCTCGTCGTAAGACTTGATAGTCAGATAACCAGTCTGATAGAGCATTGGCAAAGAATTGTCCGAAATCTCCGGCGAGACATCGAAATCGGATTGCGGAACGAGCGGGATGTTGTCCAATGTCGTTTCGTCTATAGGGTTTTTCCGAAGTCTTTCAATTAGGCATGTCGGGGTTCCGGTGTAGTACCAATAACTGCCGAAATACTTATCAGACAATGCATTGATGAGACTGAACGGATTGTATATATCCTCTGATTCTTCGCAAAAATGATAGCCGGCGTAGTGTGCTTTCAGCAATGCGAGAGCATCTTCGTAGCTCACTTTCTGTTCGTCTGCCAGTGCTTGAACCTCATCTAGCATATTGTTTTCCAACTCAGTCTGAGAAATTCCGCACAATGCGGAGTATTCCGGCATCATGGATATGTCTTGAAAATTGTTCAATTCACCTGATATTCCGAGTTGCGCAGACTTGTTGACTCCGGTGATGAAAACGAACCGCAGATACTGGTCCATGCTCTTGATCGGGCCATAGAAATTTCTCATTATCTGCTTGAGAGCCGGCATCTTGCCATTGTCGTTTATCACGTCCAACAGAGGCGCGTCATATTCGTCAATGATGATGACGGCTTGCTGCCCGGTCTGCTCGAAGGCGCGATGAATCAACCCCTCCAGACGTTGGTTGGGATTTATATCTTTTTCGCCGCGCCCGTAGATGAGTTCATACCACTCCAACTTGTATTCAAGAGTGCGTACCAACTGCTCCTCATTCAAATGCTTGGCCGTGGACATGTCGAAATGAAAAACAGGATGTTTAATCCATTCCTTTTTCATTTCTCCGGCCTTGAGCCCTTCGAAAAGTTCCTTCCGACCTTCGAAATAGCAATGGAAAGTAGAAGACAGCAACGACTTCCCGAAACCGAGCGGACGATTCAGGAAAACATACTTGTACTTATCTGCAATGTCATTGATATAACCAGTTTTGTCAATGTACAAATACTTTCCGGATATAATCTCCGCAAATGTCTGTATCCCAATCGGGAATCTTCTAATCGTCGTCTCCATAATCCAAAACTTTACACATCCCCAAAGATAGCAATTTATTTTTTGCCCAGCTCTATTTTTCCAGAAGAGGGCGATACTAAATATAAGCTAAACATGAGTATTTAAACTCACAGTTTGAAATACTTGCAAGCCATCATATTCAGCTGTTCGTTGGTTATGTTTAAAACTCCTGCTTTCTTTATCAGAGAAAACTCCTCTTTGTTCTTGCTGATGACAAACTTGCGTTCGCATCCGTCAATTACGGCATACAAATGATAGTTGCCTTTGTAGGTCTCTTCCAGTCGAATGTCCTTGAGCTCATGTCCGTTGATTATGACTGGAGCGCGTTTCCCATCTTCCTCCCACTCTCCCCATGCTCTCAAATGCTCAACAATCGTACTTTCGCCACGACCGATCCATTCTTCCGCTACGCCATTTTTCAATGCTAAGGTTCGGAAGTTTTTTAGTGAAGATACGACATCGCGAATGACGGCATCGGGCCTGCGGATGCCGTTGTCGCGGGCAAAATCAATGATGTCTCCACGGGTGAAACCGCTAAGTTTTGCGCGTATAAACATACAATGCTCCTCATTCGGCAGATATCCGCCCCTGCTTATGACGTATGTGATGTCGTATGCCGGAGATAATCTCCACGAGCCGTCTTCAGTCATTGTGAATGAGAAATTCTTGTTGTGGTCGTCAGTGTTGTTCGCAAGGACATTGAACACCATTCTGCGGAAAACCTCTTGGCAATCGGTCTCCGGAAGATGTAGTTTGCGACAAGTCGCTATCAGCTGCTCATAACTGTCGGCATCGGGGTTTATCGCTGCCAATGTTTGTGTGTGTACCTTCTTGCTCCCATCGCGATCGAAGCGTTCGGTCAGGAAATGATTGTTTCCCTCGGCAGAATACAACTCCGAAGGCATCATGCGGATGCCGGCCATTCCGGCCAACTCATAATAAGTCATTTCCAATTCCGCTGAACTGTACTCGGAATTTCCGAACTTCAACAGGAAATAGCCGAAATCCTCCATTCCGGAAATCTGTCCGCTGCGGATTTCTCCTGTCTTCCGGTTGATGGCAATGATTGCCTTCGGCTGTCGCCCTCCTGCGGAAGTCCCTACTGTCAATAAGGACTGCATGGTGATGGATTCTTCCGGAAGGATTCTGGCGTTCTCCCTGTCCGCAAAGATGCGCTCGGCCAAGTCGGCCAATGATTTTATGTCAATCTTGTCTGATTTCCGCTCAAGCGGCACTTCAGGCAGGAATTCCAATGCTCCCATCCCGCGTCTGCCTATAAACGCCAGTTTGTCAAGCGGATTGATGTCAGCACCTGAAAGCCGGTTCTGCTGGCGCCATAGCTCGAACAACTGATTGCCCCAGGCATCGGGTAAGGAATCTGAGACAAATGCCGGAAGCTTCTGATAGATCTTTTCGCTTTCGCCCCATATCGGTGTCAATGCCCCAGCGCTGTCAATAGGCGCTGAAATCGGTGATATGTTCAGGCCTCTCTTGACGAATTCAGGGTTGTATGTAAAATAAGCCAGGCGCCGCCGGTCGTCCCACGACAGCCTGCCTATTTCCTCATTCCAAAGTATCACTTTCAATGTTTTCAGCATATTCCTGTATTATTTTGAATGGCGGATGCGTTGTGCTTTTTTCTCGTTTTTACGTATCAGATATGGCGACTCCGGAAGTTCCGGCAGAAGGTTGTCCATGTTATTGATCTGACCTATAGCTTTCATCAGGAGGATGAAAGTCGACAGTGTCAGGTTGTCCGCCACTCCGCTCTCGAATTTGTGGATGGTGGTCAATCCGATGCCGGACTGCTCCGATATATCTTTTTGGGTGAGTCCGCAGCGCATCCTGTAATCCTTGAAACGTGTGCCCATCAATCGCACAATTTCCGGTGTCGAATATTCATATAAATCAGCCATTATTCACTCTTTTTTAGCTATCAGTATATTGATAGTTATGTTACTATTCAGTCAATTATCTTCACGTAAGTGATAGTTACAACTGCAAAAATATGAATAAAAACCAATAAAACAAACATTAAACACAATTCGTCCGTAAAAGACATCTCTTTTACGGACGAATTACATAATTTGTACTGATATAGCCCTACTGCAAAATCAGCCTTACTCCATCAACTTCTTGTACTTGAATCTCTTAGGTTCTTCGTCACCGAGACGTTTCTTCTTGTTCTCCTCGTATTCCGAATAAGAACCTTCGAAGAAGTAAACCTGAGAGTCGCCTTCGAATGCGAGGATGTGTGTGGCGATACGGTCGAGGAACCAACGGTCGTGTGAGATTACTACCGCACAGCCGGCGAAGTTCTCAAGACCTTCCTCCAAAGCACGTATCGTGTTTACATCCACGTCGTTGGTAGGCTCGTCGAGCAGAAGGACGTTACCTTCATCCTTAAGTGTGAGAGCAAGGTGGAGTCTGTTTCTTTCACCTCCTGATAGTACTCCGCAGAGCTTCTCCTGGTCTGCACCCGTGAAGTTGAAACGTGAAACATATGCACGTGCGTTTACGTCGCGTTTGCCGAGTCTGATCCAGTCTGAACCATCCGCAATAGTCTGGAATACAGTCTTTTCCGGGTCAATGCTCTTATGCTGCTGATCCACGTATGCCAGTTTTACAGTCTCACCGATAGTGATCTCTCCGTTATCAGGCTGTTCGAGTCCCATGATAAGGCGGAACAATGTGGTTTTACCCGCTCCGTTAGGTCCGATTACGCCGACGATACCGGCCGGTGGAAGTACGAATGAGAGATGTTCGAACAGGAGTTTGTCACCATAAGCCTTAGAAACATCATTGAACTGAATAACTTTATTTCCGAGCTTCGGCCCGTCAGGGATATAGATCTCGAGATTAGCTTCTTTCTCCTTTCCGTCCTGGCTGGCGAGTTTTTCATAAGCGCCGAGTCTGGCCTTGGACTTGGCGTGACGCGCCTTCGGAGCCATTCTGACCCATTCAAGCTCACGTTCCAATGTCTTTCTACGCTTGCTCTCCTGTTTCTCTTCCATCTCCAGACGTTTAGTTTTCTGGTCGAGCCATGAAGAGTAGTTTCCTTTCCAAGGAATACCTTCTCCGCGGTCGAGCTCAAGGATCCAACCGGCTACATCATCGAGGAAGTAACGGTCGTGGGTTACGGCGATTACTGTTCCCTTATACTGCTGCAAATGTGCTTCGAGCCACTGGATACTCTCGGTGTCGAGGTGGTTGGTAGGTTCGTCGAGGAGGAGTACATCCGGCTGTTTGAGCAGGAGACGGCACAATGCTACCCTACGTCTTTCTCCACCACTGAGGTTGGCGATTTTGGCATCTGCAGGAGGGCACTGGAGCGCATCCATGGCTCTTTCTAGTTTGGAGTCGATTTCCCATCCTCCGCAGTGCTCGATTTTCTCTGTCAGCTCGCCCTGCCTCTCGATGAGTTTGTTCATCTCGTCATCGCTCATAGGCTCACAGAACTTGAGGTTAACCTCTTCGTATTCCTTCAGGATATCCATAATCTCCTGAACGCCTTCCTGAACCACTTCCAATACGGTTTTCTCCGGATCCATCTGAGGTTCCTGCTCCAGGTAGCCCACGCTGTATCCCGGCGCCCAAACCACTTCGCCCTGATAGCTCTGCTCTACGCCTGCTATGATTTTCATCAATGTGGATTTACCTGAGCCGTTCAGACCGATGATACCGATCTTCGCCCCGTAAAAGAATGATAGACAGATGTCTTTAAGTATGATTTTGTTGCTTGATGGGAGGACCTTTCCTACCCTGTTCATGGAAAAGATGATCTTCTCGTCTGCCATTTTTATTTATTATTAAGTTTTTACAAAGATACGAATACGACTCCGATTCCACAAGTCGTGGAAAAGAGTTATATTTGTCTTTTCGGCTTGCGTAGTGTGTAAGCGAAATGTGGAGTATAATGTGAAAAAAGCATTGACATGGAACAAAAAAAGAAAAAATTATACCCGCTGAAATTTAGACCGGTTGCGGGACGGTCTTCCTGGGGCGGCAGCTGGCTGGTCGGGAATTTGGGCAAGTCTTTTTCGGAGAAGGTGGAGGCCGGGACGACGGCTGGCGGGAAGAAAAAGTTTGTCGAGATGCCGCTTACTGTGAATGATAAAGTGGGCGAGAGTTTCGAGTTGGCGGATCTCGGTTTTTGCGATTCGGAGGTTGTGGGAGGATGGCTTGAAGGCAGTACGATCAGCGAGATTCTGGAGACATATCTGGAGGATATCGTGGGGGAAAATGTCTATTCATTTTATGGCAGACAATTTCCTATTATGGTGAAATTCATGGATATACGTGGACGTATGCCGTTGATGGTGTGCCCTGATGATGAGGTCGCGTCACAGCGTTATGATACGCTCGGGAAGGTGAAGTTGTGGTATGTGGTGGATGCCGAGCCGGGGTCGAAGTTGTATATGGGATTCCGTCGTGAAGTGTCTGCTACGGAGCTTTATGAAAGGTGTCACGCGGGAACTTTGGAGGAAGTTTTGAATGTGGTTACGCCGCATAACGGGGATGCTTTTCTTATCCCTGCAGGACTTGTACATTCGGCGTCGGATGGGGTCGTTGTGGCTGAAATCGCGGAGTCTTCCGATCTGGATTTCCGTATTTATAATTGGGGAAATGCTGTGGATTCCGCTGTGGCAGGGTTTACTGCTGATCCAGCCGGCGAGGGGCGTCAGTCACGTGCCCGCAAAAATCTTATGAACGAGTCGTCTCTATCTGATACGGAGGAACTTTCGTTGGAAGCCGCGTTGGATTTCGTAAATCTTGGCCAGTATGATTCGGCATTGACCATACCCGCAGGCGGACATTCGGACAGAGTTCACGATGCTCATGTAAAGACGGTCTCTGATTCGGCTGATAATATAACAGACAAGTTGGTATCTGTCAGGGAGTTCACGGTAACAAAGGTGCGCCTGAAGGATATGTTGCACATAAATACCGGCACGACTGACGCGTTCTTAGTCTATGTCTGTGTGAGCGGCTCGGCATCGTTGCAGATCCAGAAGGATGAGGCGGGTGTGAATAAGTTCGATATCAATGCCGGTGAGGCGATTCTTGTTCCGGCCGAGGTGACCGATTTCTATATGGTTCCGCAGGGCAGAGACACTGTTCTGCTCGAAGTTACGATAGAACCTTACGACGAGCCGGACGAATACATCGACCCTGACGCTGAGTCCAAACTCCCAGGTGATGACGATGATGATAAATTCACTTCGGAGGGCGGAACGAAAATGTCAGTCGAAGAGTTTCTGAGAAAGAATCCAGGCAGAATGAATTAGATTATGGCAGAAGAAGTTAGAATAGACAAGTATCTCTGGGCCATCCGCGCCTTCAAGACGAGGAGTGAGGCCGCCGATGCCTGCAAGGGTAATCGTGTTAAGGTCAATGATGCTGACGCAAAGCCTTCAAAGATGATCCGCATCGGGGATAGGATAGAGGTCAGAAAAGCGGCGATTCATTATACGTATCGTGTTACGGGACTGATAGAGAATCGTGTAGGTGCACAGCTCGTACCTCAGTATGCTGAGAATCTTACGCCACAGTCTGAACTGGATAAACTCAAGGCGCCTGTCGAGACGTTTTTCGTCAAGCGTGACCGTGGCACCGGACGTCCTACCAAGAAGGATCGCAGAACTATCGAAGCCATGTGGAGCGAGATCGACTACGATGCGGATGTTCCTGATGATTTTGATGAATAATTATCAGCATGTTTTCTTGAGCCGACCGCGCAGGTACTGCAGAGGATGCGCTCAAGCAGATTGACGACAAAGGCTACATGCTTCCTTACAAATTCGAGGAAGGCAAGAACCTCGTCAAGGTCGGCGTGAACATTTCCTCGCAGACCCGCACCGTCGAGAAGTGGATTGCACGATAAATCTTACAGGCGACGGACTATTTTTCGTATTTCTTGGCCTGTTCTGCGATAAGGGCAGCGTCGTCGAAGTAGTTTATACGCATGGCGTTACGCACTTCGTCGAGTGTCTGGGCTGCGGTTTCGCGTGCTTTTTCAGTGCCCCTCTTCAGGATGTTGAATACCTCAGGGATGTCCTGCTCGAACTCGTGACGGCGTACGCGGATAGGGTCCAGTCTCTTGTTGAGGACACTGTTGAGGAACTTCTTGCAGGTTCCGTCACCGATTCCGCCCTTTACATACTGTTCCTTAAGCTCATCCAAATTCTTGAACTCTGGCCAGAACTCAGCGAAATCTTCGTTTGTGCTGAATGCTTCCATATATGTGAAAACAGCATTGCCCTCAAGATGTCCGGGCTCATCCTGGCTCATACGGGGTTCTCCGTTGGACATTTTCTTCACTTTCTTCCAAACAGTGGCTGCGTCATCGCTCAGATAGATGCAGTTGCCGAGGGACTTGCTCATCTTCGCCTTTCCGTCAGTGCCTGGAAGTCTGTTGCAGATGCAGTTCTGAGGGAGAAGGATCTCCGGCTCTACGAGAACGTCGCCATAGATGCTGTTGAACTTACGTACGATTTCACGGGTCTGCTCCAGCATTGGCTCTTGATCTTCACCGGCGGGGACGATAGTTCCCTTGAAAGCAGTAATGTCGGCAGCCTGGCTTACGGGGTAGCAAAGGAATCCGGCAGGAAGCGAATTCTCGAACTCTCTCATCTGGATTTCGGACTTTACTGTAGGATTTCTCTGAAGTCTCGCTACAGTCACAAGATTCAAATAGTAGAAAGTCAACTCTGTAAGTTCAGGAATCATCGACTGTATGAACAGTGTACATTTGTTCGGGTCGATCCCGCATGAAAGATAGTCCAATGCGACCTCGATGATGTTCTGACGGACTTTCTCCGGGTTGTCGTAATTGTCTGTAAGCGCTTGAGCGTCAGCGATAAATACAAACATTTTGTCGAAGTCGCCCTCGTTCTGGAGTTCGACCCTACGTTTCAACGATCCGACATAATGGCCGAGATGAAGTTTTCCGGTCGGTCTGTCGCCTGTCAATATTACTTTTTCCATATCTATAATTTTTATTGTCAATGATTTTTTACAAAATTCAAAGTTAGCAACTTTTTCCCAGAAAGTAAAAAAAAGGGCTGACCGTCACATAGCGGTCAGCCCTTTCTGAATATTATCTGATACTCCTTATTTCTTGAAATACCTGTTGTAAAGACCCTGGAAACCAGCTCCGTGACGAGCCTCGTCCTTAGCCATCTCATGAACTGTGTCGTGGATAGCATCGTAGTTCAGCTGTTTAGCCTTAGTCGCGATGGCCAATTTTCCCTCACATGCTCCAGCCTCAGCTTCGATTCTCTTTTCGAGGTTAGTCTTGGTATCCCAAACCACGTCACCGAGAAGCTCTGCGAATTTGGCAGCGTGCTCAGCCTCTTCGAATGCGAATCTCTTGAAGGCCTCGGCGATCTCAGGATAACCCTCACGATCTGCCTGACGGCTCATTGCGAGATACATTCCGACCTCAGTGCACTCTCCAGCGAAATGAGCCTCGAGACCCTCATGAATCTCAGGATCGCAGCCTTTAGCGACACCAATAACATGCTCACAAGCCCAGCTTTTAGGACCCTCTTCCTTTATCTCGACAAATTTGTCTGCCTTTGCATGGCATACAGGGCACTCTGCAGGTGGGTTCTCGCCTTCATAGACGTAACCGCATACAAGACATCTAAATTTCTTTTTCATAATAAACTCTTTTTTAATTGTGTTTTATATATTCTGTCCAATGTCCTATTTAGAATAATTCTAAATGGAAGAACAAAGTTAATGATATTTTTTGAATATCCAAGTATTATGCCAAATTATTATCGAAAACAGTCGAAAGGTCTTGTTTTCAGAGTAAAATCGGGGTAACTTTCGGAAAAAACTACGAGCATACATGAAACCATTCCTGAAACAAGTTGCGGAACACTATTATGATATAGGGGATATCGACAAGACATGTCTGATATTTCCTAACCGCCGTTCCATGGTATTCTTCGGAAAATGGCTTGCCGAAACGGTAAAAAACGACGAGCGGACCACTCCGCTGCAAGCCCCCGTCACCATCACTATGAACGACTTCTTCTACCGTGTCGGGAAACGCGGGCCGGCAGACAGGATAAGCCTGCTTCTGGAACTGTATGACTGTTATAAATCATTGAACAGGAACGCCGAACCTCTCGACGAATTCATCTTTTGGGGCGACGTCATACTCGGCGACTTCGACGATACCGACAAATATCTCGCGGAACCTGACAAACTCTTCACCAACGTGGCGGACTTCAAGGATCTGCAGGATACCTATTCGTATCTCACTGAAGAACAGCTGAATGCGATACTTAAATTCGTGGATCACTTCAGGAAAGGCGGCAAACTGACCGTGGACTTGGATTCGGAAAAACCTAACGTGAAAGAGCGCTTCCTGAAAATATGGAACCTCATGTATCCGCTCTATGTAAACTTTCGTAAAGCTCTGACCGATAAAGGAATGGCATATGAAGGCATGGTCTACCGCGACTTCGCGGAAAGGCTCAAGACCGAAAGCGCGGCCGATATTCTGAAAGAAGCTTTCCCGCATGCGGAAAAATTCGTCTTCGTCGGGCTTAATGCGCTGAATGAGTGCGAGAAAACCGCCATGCGCAAGATGCGGGATGCCGGAATCGCCGAATTCTGTTGGGACTTTTCTTCGTCAATGCTGAAGGATCCTGAGAACCGCGCGTCGATGTTCATGTCCCGCAATGTCCTGGATTTTCCACAGGCTTTTCCGTTGGATACGGGCGAAGACTCATGCGTCGGCAATACTCCGAAAATCCACTTGATAAGCATCCCGTCATCTGTAGGCCAGACAAAACAAATTCCGTCCATACTCCAGGAAATCGCCGCGCTAAAGACGGCCGGCGATATGTCGGGAGTCGGGCGACTGGATTCGCAAGGCGCTGATACTGCGATCGTTCTCCCCGATGAAAACCTGCTGATTCCCGTTCTGAACACCATCCCGGAAGAGATAGGTTCTGTCAATGTCACCATGGGTTATCCTATGTCGGGGAGTGAAATCTATGGACTTATGAACAATATCTCCGCTTTGCAACTGCATCTCAGAAAGCGTAAAGACGGATGGGCATTCTATCACAAACAAGTGTGGGCGATATTCAATTCGGGTATATTTTCAGCCCTTGCAGACGATGCTACACGTGAAAAAGTCGCGGCGGTAAAATCGGAAGCCAAGTTCTATATTCCTGAAACAGACTTGAAAGGCACATGGCTGCTCGACCTGATATTTACTCCGGTCTTGGAAAATATAAAGGAAGCTGCTCCTGAGCAGATTGTACGTTTCTGTGAGTATCAGCTGACTGTTCTGAATAAGATAGGTGCCAAATTGGCGGATATGTCTGGCATGGCGTTGGAAGTGAACTTCGCCAAGCAGTATTACTTGGCTGTCAACAGACTGAAATCGATACCGCTTTCGATTCTGCCGGTGACATATATGCGTCTGCTTCAGCAGCTTATCGGCGGAGTCTCTGTTCCTTTCAAGGGTGAACCTCTGAAAGGACTCCAGATAATGGGACCCCTCGAAACAAGAGCGTTGGACTTTACAAATCTGATTATTCTTTCATGCAATGAAGGTGTATTCCCGAGGCGTAGCGTAAGTTCTTCATTCATACCTCCGGAAATCAGAAAAGGATTCGGACTTCCGACCTATGAAAATCAGGATGCCGTGTGGGCATATTACTTCTTCAGGATGATACAACGTTCTGAAAATGTATGGCTTATATATGATTCCAGAACAGAGGGACTTAAGTCCGGAGAAGAAAGCCGTTACATAAAACAGCTGATATACCAATATAAATATAAGGATATGGACAGGAAGGTAATCCGTTATTCTATAGGTGCGGAAAATGCCACTGTCCCGATACATAAAACAGAAGAAGATATCCGGATTATAAAATCATTGACCTATTCAGTATCTTCCATAAACGAGTATTTATCGTGTCCTGCGAAGTTCTATTATGACAGGGTCAAGGGGCTAAAAAAAGAGGAAGACGTGGCAGAGTCACTGGATAATAGTATGCTCGGCAACGTGTTCCATGACACTATGTGGGCCCTGTATCTGGGCGGTGCGGCACTGTCCCCGGACTTCAGTATGGAAAGAGACAGCGTCGAGAAGGCATTGACCCAAAAAAAACTGGTCCCGCTGGAGGTAATTACTGCGGAGTATATCGATGGGCTGCTGGAGGAGAGCGGCGTCATTCGGGCGAAGATTCGGGCGCTGATCAAGGCTCAACTGAAGGCGGACGAGGTGACCGGCAGGAATCTGGTGATGGAAAACGTCCTCGAAACTTATGTCAGAAAGACATTGGCCGAAGACAGGCGGCTGATGCGCGAGAAGGGCGTGGACAGGTTCCGGATTCTTGGGCTCGAGATGAAAAAATATTGGTCTTTCGGGGATTTCCGCTTCGTCGGGTACATCGACAGAGTGGACAGTTTCAGCGAGGATGTGGCGCGAATCGTGGATTACAAGACGGGCAAGGCGGAGGAAAATGAGGTGAAAATCACTGAGCCGGAGAAGACTGTAGAGGCACTTTTCTCGCCGGATACCAAATTCAGCAAACGACCGAAGATAGCGTTCCAATTGTTTGCCTATGACCGGTTTATGGAAAAAGATCTGAAGGGGTACAGGGTGCAGAATGTGATTTATCCGGTACAGAAACTGTTCAGTTCCGGAATTATGTCGGGGATGAGCAACGCTGAGTTCAATGACTTGGTGGAGGAGAAACTGGGTGGTATTTTCGCGGAACTGGTTTCGCCTGAGATGGATTTCCGGAGAGCAGAAGATCTGGAAACGTGCAAGTATTGTGATTTTAGAAAAATTTGTGGACGATAATGACTGAAAAGATAAAAATACTGAAGGCCTCCGCAGGTTCTGGGAAAACATTTGCATTGGCCAAAGAATATATCAGGCTTCTGCTGCAGAGCGGTGACCCTTATGCTTATCGTCATATTCTGGCGGTTACGTTTACTAACAAGGCGACAGACGAAATGAAGGGCAGAATCCTGAAGGAGCTGGATATTTTGGCGTCGAATCCTGAGAAATCCAGTTATCTCGCCGATATGGAAGAATATACAGGTAAGGATAAACGCTATATCTCGTCGATGTCCAAAACCTTGTTGTCCAATATATTGAATGATTATAGCGCGTTTTCAGTAAGCACCATCGACCGGTTTTTCCAACGAGCCCTCAAAGCGTTTTCGAGAGAAATCGGACAGTTCGCTTCGTATCAGGTGGAGCTGGACAAGAACTCGCTTATAAAGGAGAGCGTGGACCGGATTTTAGACTCGCTGACGGAAAAAGATAAAGTCTTAGTGGGCTGGCTGACAGATAGTTTTAAAGATAACCTCGATCGCGGACGCCGGTTCGATATGGGCGAAAGTCTGTACGATATGGCCGTCGCCCTGAAAAACGAGGAACACCGCGATGTCGTCGAGAAAAACGGCATTGACGAGACCGCGGCCTATTCGAAAGAAGCCCTTTCCGCGCTGAAAAAGAGCTGCGATGCCATCATCGGGCAGTTTCTCTCCGAGCTTCGCCGGATCGCCTCCGCCATAGTTCAGGGTTTTGTCAATGCCGGTGTGGATCTTGCCGATACGGTGGGTAAAGGCAGGACTTTCAGGCAGTTGGAGAAATACGCGGACTTGCAGAATTATGTGGATTTCGAACTGCCGAAAGATACACTTCTTTCGACGCTGGCCAATAAAGACAAATGGTTCACCAAGTCCAATGCCCAGTTGCTCCCTCTTGTGCAACATCTTGAAACAGAGGCTAATGAATTTTGTGCTCTGTTCGAAGCTCCTTATGTGGAATTTAACACGGCCGTGATTCTTAGGGCGCAGATATATGCGTTGGGACTCTGTGCTGAACTGAATCTTTCCTTCGATACGCTGATGAAAGAGAAGAATGTGCTGAGTCTGGATGATTCGAACACCATACTGAAAGGCATCATTGACGGAAGCGATGCTCCTTTCATATACGAGAAGCTGGGGGTGCGGTTCGATCATTTCCTGTTGGATGAGTTCCAGGATACGGCCCGGATTCAGTGGGAGAATTTCCGACCGCTGCTGGAGAACAGTGTGGCCAACGGCAACGCGAATCTTATCGTGGGCGACGTGAAGCAGAGTATTTACAGGTGGAGGAATTCGGACTGGAATCTCTTGAATTCGGAGCTGAAGTCGCAGTTCGGTCCTATGGCTGACGAACAATGCCTTACGTCTAACTGGCGAAGTACCAGGACGATAGTGGAGTTTAACAACGGATTCTACAAGTTCGCGGCGAAGTCTCTCGACGGGATTCTCGGCGACGGCGCTCATGTCGTATCCGATATCTATTCCGATGTGAAGCAAGATGTGGAGTCGAAGGAAGAGGCTTGCGGAAATGTGAACGTTATTCTTTGCAAGACAGGGCTCCATGATGACGGCCTTCAGTTGCAGTCGGTGTTGGCGGAAGTGGACAGGCTAACAGCTTCAGGAGCAAACTATTCTGATATTGGAATACTGGTCAGGACGAATGGCCAGGCTTCGCTGATAGCTGAGTCATTGCTGGAAAAAGGCTTCCCGGTGATTTCGGATGAGGCGCTCTCTGTAAAGGCTTCTCTGGCGGTCAGACGTATAGTGGCGTTGATGTCATACGCTAACAATCCGGACAATAAACTGAACGCGTTTCTGGCCTCTTCGCTGGACGTGTCCATCCCTTCTGAATGGCACTCGCTGGTGGACTTATGCGAACATTTCATAAGGTCGATACGTCAGTCTCAAAATACTGATTATGAGGGGGAAGTGTCGTATATCCAGGCCTTTATGGACTGCCTGCAGGAATGGGTCGGGATCAATGGCAATTCGCTGGGAGAATTTCTGGAGTTCTGGGATGGCCAGGATCCTAAGATAAGTTCTCCGGATGATGCAGATGCTGTGAGGGTTATGACTATTCACAAGTCCAAGGGTCTTGCCTTCCCTTATGTGATTTTCCCGTTTGCTGAATCGGCGCTGTATAAGCAGAATGAACACTGGTGCTATCCTGCGGTGGAAGGTACTGGCTTGGAAATCGCGGGGAATGGGGTCTATCGTGTAAATCTTACCGAGAATTCCGCGCTCTCTTACTTCTCCGAGTCCTATTGGGAGGAGCGGAAAATGCAGCTCGTGGATGCCATAAATGCTTATTACGTGGCTACTACGCGTGCCGAAAAGGGTATGACGATTATCGCTCCGATGCCGTCTAAAGATTTTAAGGACGGCAAGTCGACGTATAAGAAAATGTCAGATGTCCTGTATGATTATGTCCTGCGTGATGCTGCCGGAGCTGGTTTCAGAAGTATCGCAGCGCATCCTGAAATGGAAGATTATGCCGGTGAGGATGAGGCGTTTATGCTGGGGGAGGACTATGTGTTCCAGGCGAAAGATGATGCCGGGCAGTCCGATGCCGGAGCCAATGCTTCCGGTTATCCTTCATTCGCATTGAACCCGGAAGAAGGCCTCGGGCGGCTCGAATTCAGCAGCGACTCGGCGGATTTCTTCTCGGAGGACGGGACGGTCGGAATCGGGGCTTCTGGCCGGTTGCGCGGAGTGGTTCTGCACGATATATTGTCGGAAGTGATTGTCCCTGAGGACCTTGATTCGGCGGTTGAAGCCAGCTTCGCGGCCGGAAGTATAGGCTCGGAGGATCGGGATTCAATTTTGTCAATGCTGAAGGAACGTGTGGAGTCGGCGTCTCGTTTGGGCTGGTTCCCTGCAGACCGGTCTAAAGTATTTACTGAGAGCTCAGTCATAAACGTGGATGGGGAAGTATATCGTCCGGACAGGGTTATCGTGGATGGAAAGAAGGTGATAGTGGTGGATTATAAGTTCGGAAAAGAGGAGAAGAAATACTTGCGGCAGATAGGTAATTATGCCAGATTGTATAAGAGTATGGGGTATCCGGATGTAGAGGCTTATTTGTGGTATGTGGAGAACGATAAAGTTGTGCGCGGATAGATGATTCCGGTTTCGGATTGAGCGGAAAAATTGTTATCTTTGTCCCAAATAGGCTTTTTATGGACAAATACTACGAAGAAAATCCGATTGTGTTGGATTATAATACTGAGCGTGAGAAACTTGCGATGCCTGAATATGGACGTAATGTCCTTAAAATGGTAGAGGATGTGAAGGCGATAAAGGACAGGACGAAGAGGTCTGAACAGGCCAGGGCTGTCATAAGAGTGATGGAAATCCTTAACCCTCAGGTGCATAGCGAAGATAACTGGGAGCATAAACTTTGGGATCATCTCTATATCATGGCAGGTTACGAACTGGATGTGGATTCACCATATCCTATTCCGTCTCCTGAACAGAGGAATACTAAACCGGATGTGATTCCTATAGAGAAGAAACCGATTCGTGCCACTCATTACGGCCGCAATATCGAAAGCATCATCGATCTTATCGCTTCTGAACCGGATGGAGAACAGAAGACTGCCATGATACGTTCATTGGCGATGTATATGAGGCAGCAGTATCTTATCTGGAACAAGGACAGTGTGGCCGATGAGACTATTTTTGCTGACATAGAAAAGTTATCTGATTATAGAATCCGTGTGCCAGAGGGACTTACACTGTCCAGAATCTCTTCGGACACTAATTTCTCGAGACCGGGAATGAATATGGATTTTGCGTTAGGACGCAAACAGTCGGGAAACAACGGACAGAGAAGAATGTTTGGGCGAAAAGGAAATCAGAAACGATAGATGAAGAAAATCAGGGAATATTTGGAAGAACATGGGACTGCAATCAGGAAGTTTTCCGGACTTGCGGTCTCAGTCTTGACTGTGCTTGCACTTGTCGGCTGCCTCTCATATCTGTTTACTTGGAAACAGGATCAGAGCCTTCTTGCCGCGCAGGAGGTAGCTGAATCTGCAAACCTTGCAGGCAAGGCCGGTATGTCATTGTCCGCGCTTCTCGTGGGACGTTGGTTCGGTTTGGGTGCATTCGCGGTGGTATTCGCCATGATTATTCTTTCGGTGCGTCTTCTTTTTGGGAAACGCAAGTTTCCAGTCGTGAAGAATATCGTGCTGTCCATTACCGGCGCTGTGCTTCTGTCTTTTTTCCTCGCGTTCTTTTCCTTCCGCTTCGGTTTGGATAATGTGTTGGGCGGGGGACTTGGCGGAGAATGTGGCGCAGTCGCAGTTATCTGGTTGGAAAACATGGTAGGTGGTATTATCACCTTCTTCATATTGTGCGTGCTTCTGGTAATCTGGATGTTCTTCACCAGTCGCAGATTCTCCGATTGGTTCAAGGGAGATCTCGCTATCAGTGAAAAGAAGGATTCTCCTGATGTGGAAAAGAAGCCGAGACGTACTTTTACATTCCTTGCAAAGGATCCTGAAGAGAAAGAGGAGGCTGAAACTGAGGCTGAGGCTGAAACTGAGGCTGAAACTCCTGTAATCCAGCCAGTTCCAGAACCGGTTGCAGAACCTGTCGAGGAGCCTGTAAGCCAGCCTGTTTCCAAGACTGTTTCTTCACCTGCACCTCGGCCTGTACATCCGCAGCCGTCTCCGGCTCCTGCCAAAAATCCGTCTGAAGATGTGCAAATCATCGAAAGCGCCGGACTTACGACAGATGTTCAGGAAGAACTTCCTAGAATCGATGTGAGGGACGAACTGGAGAATTACAAGTTCCCTACATTGGATCTTCTCAGTGACTATGCCGATGCTATCCATAATGTCCCTCAGCAGGAGATTATGCGCAATAACTATAAAATCCGCGCAACTCTCCAGACATATAAAATCGGCGTAGACGAAGTGAAGGCTGTTGTCGGTCCTACCGTAACCCTTTATAAGATAGTCCCTTCCCAGGGCGTGAAGATTTCTTCTATCCAGAATCTCCACAGGGAAATCGCCATGGCGTTGAACGCGCAGGGTGTGCGTATCGTCATGTTGCCTGATGCCGTAGGTATCGAGGTCCCTAACGATACTCCTTCTACTGTGCCTCTTAAAGCGCTTCTGAATGACGCTTCCTTCAGAGAGAGCAAGGCGGAACTTCCGATAGCGATGGGCTTCACCATTACTCAGAAAGTGAAGGTGTTCGATCTCGCGGACGCACCGCATCTGCTTGTCGCCGGTGCTACCAAACAGGGTAAGTCTGTTGGCCTTAATGTGTTGATAGCCTCGCTCTTGTACTCGAAACATCCTTCTGAGCTCAAGCTGGTTTTCATCGACCCTAAGATGGTGGAATTTTCGGCATATAACGAGTTGCTCCACCATTATCTGGCCGTTCTTCCGAATGCTGCCAATGAGGAGGATGAGAAGGCCAATGCCATCGTGAAGAAAGCTCCTCAGGCTGAGGCGATTCTCCGCTCTCTCTGTATCGAAATGGACGAGCGTTATGAACTTCTCAGCAAGGCTTATGTGAGCAACATAAAGTTGTACAACGACAAATATCGTGACAGGCATCTTCTTCCTACTGAAGGTCATAGATTCCTGCCTTATATCGTCACCATCATCGATGAGTATGCCGATTTGACCATGTCTACAGGAGCGGGAAGCGAAGGCAAGAATGTGGCACGAAGCATCACCAACTCGATTATCCGTCTTGCCCAGAAGGGTAGAGCCGCCGGAATCCACATCGTTCTCGCCACGCAGCGTCCTTCAGTCGATATCATCACCGGTGCCATCAAGACGAACTTCCCGACACGTATCGCATTCAGGGTTATTTCCCGCGTGGACTCTCAGACGATTCTGGATTCACCTGGAGCTGAGAAACTTATCGGTAGGGGAGATATGCTCTATTACGCAGGAGTCGAGATGGAACGTGTTCAATGCGCGTTCATCAGCAACAGTGAAATTCTAGCGCTGAACAAGTTTATCGGTGCTCAGACAGGTTACAAGAAGAGCTACAATACTCCTTATTACCTTCCGGCTCCTGACGAAAACAAGAGTGAAGACGGCACCGCAATGCTCGATGCAAGTGATATGGACGAGCGCTTCGAAGAGGCTGCTCGTCTGGTAGTTACATCGCAGAAAGGCTCGACCTCCGACCTCCAGAGACGTCTTGGCATGGGATATGCTAAAGCCGGTAGGGTGATGGATCAGCTCGAGTCCGCAGGAATCGTAGGCCCGCAGGAAGGTTCGAAGCCGCGCCAGGTTCTTATCGGCGATATGGAAGAACTCGACGCTCTCCTGAAAACTATAAAGCAGCAAATATGAAAAAATCCCTGAAAATTCTTTTCAGTGTCTTTTGGGTTCTGACGGGTTTTGTCAATGCAGGTGCGCAGCCTGTATGGATGCGGTTTGTCTCCTCGCTGACAGGCAAATGCCTGGAGTTTCCTTATACTTGCGCGTTTTCCGGCAGCAAAGGTTCATACACCATGTCAGGGGACGTGAAACTTCAGGGAGATTCTTATGTAATCAGCGCCGCCAATTATAATATATATTGTGACGGGCATTCTCTCTGGGAGCAGGATGAAGACAATATGGAAGTGGTGATATCTCCTGCAGAAATTGCAAGCGGTGACAATGCCGCTGTCAATCCTGTTTCTTTGTTGAAAAGTTTTGATACCCAATATGATGCGAAGTCTGTATCTCAAGTTGTGGAAGGCGGAAAATCGCTCGTGAAAGTAGTGTTCGTCCCGAAATCCGCAACGAAGAGTGTGCTGCAGATAGCATCTATGACATGTTGGTTTTCAGAAAAAACCGCCTCCCCGATTATCGTGAAGGCGGTCATAAAATTCGCTGACGGTTCAGTATCTAACTTCAGTTTTCCGTCGATGAAACTGACTGGGAAATTGCCTGCCCAGACATTCCGTCTGGATGAGAACTCTCTGAAGTCAGACTGGATAGTTACCGATACCAGATAATTGTCCGGTTATTTCTTTATCAGGTTGAAGTTCTCGGAAGCCCATTCTTTCATGTCTCCGTTTTCGTCTGAATAAATCAAGTATCCCGCGATTTCATCAGGCCTGCTTTCGATAAACTTCTTAGCCTCTTCCAGGCCGATTACCATACAGTATGTGGCAAAAGCGTCAGCATCCGTGGCGTTCTTTGCTACGATAGTGGCACTCAACAGGTTATGCTCTACAGGATATCCCGTGCGCGGATCGATGGTATGTGCATATTTCTTGCCGTCTTTCACGTAGTATTTTCTGTAGTTGCCTGACGTCACGATTCCGCATGGACTTCCGTCGCCCTGCCAGATTCCGTCCAGGTCGGCGCCCGGATTATTGTTCCCGTCGAATGGACGGTCCACGCCGACTTTCCATGGCTGGCCCTGCTGGTTCACGCCGTCGCAGTAGATTTCGCCGATATCCACGAGCATGTCTTTAACGCCTAAACTATAAAGATAATCTGCTACGACATCGCAACTATAGCCTTGCGCGATGGCGTTGTAATTCAGTTTTACAGGTGACGTTACATCGGCATTGACAAAGACCTTTGCGCTGTCAGTCAGCAGGTTGCGGGGATTCAGCTGGCCTTCGGCATCGACGGCGGTGTACATGTCGCGCTTCAGCCTGGCCATTCCGCAGGAATGCCTTACGGCGTCCACTTGGTTCTCTGACGGTAGCGAGTCGCGCGTGAAACCGAATCCCCAGAGGTCGAACAGTGGGGCGGAGGCTACGTCCAATGCGCCGCCGGTCTCCTCGTAGTAGTCGTATGCGCGTGTATAGATATCCTCGAACATGTCGTAACGTGCTGACGGTATGGATTTTCCTGAGTTGAATCTGCTCAGGAGGGAGCCCTTGTTGTAGCCGGAAAGTGTAGTGTCGATTACGTTCAGGATCGAATCGATTTCGGTTTTCAGGACTGCTGCATTCTTGTGGATGCGTCCTTTTTCGCCGTTCAAGTTCAGCTTGACGCTGTATGTGCCGCCCTGGGCGTATCCCTGAATGAGTACGTATCTGCTTGAGTTATTGCAAGATGCGGCTAATGTCGCCGCGATGAAAATGGCTGCCGCCGCTTTCAAGATTTTCATGAATGTCAATGTTTTTGTGCCTGATCGGGACATGTGGCCGATTTCGGCAAAGTATTTGTACAAATGTATGGGTTTTTCTGGAGAAAGTTATGAAATTATCACTGGAAATAACGATATTTGCATATTGAGGAAATATTTTTGGATAAAAATGAAATTTAGTAAGGTTATTATGCCGTGCATTGCAGTTGCGGCACTTTTCGCATCTGTTTCGTGCAAGAAAGATAAAGATGATTCGGTTACACAGGGAACATTGACGGGTACTTTGGATTTCGATTCTCCTGCGTATGTGCGTAAAGGTGAAGTGGTTAAGGCTGTTCCTAAGGGATTGTCTAAAAATACTGTAGACATCGGATATTATTGGACGGCGTCACCTATGTATACGAAACGTGACACTACGAGACGTATAGGAGATCCCGCTTCTGTGGACGGAACTTATACTTTTACGGTGAAAGATACTACTTTGATGACATTTACGATTTCATGTGTGGCTTTCGCTGACGGATATTATACCAAGTCTGCATCATACTACTGTACTATGGTCGATCCTGAGATCGGGGGGACCATGAGTGGTGACGATATCGATGCCGAGACTCCGACTTTCTTGGATGAAAGAACAGGTTATTACCTGTATTACAAGACTATAGGCGATTTGGACTGGCTTGTCAGGAACCTTTATACGGATGATGGACATTCTTATTTGGATTCTCCTGCCGTGGACCCTGTTTTCGGTCAGTTCTATACTTGGACAGAGGCACAGGATGCTTGTCCTGACGGATGGAGACTTCCGACTGATGCTGATTGGCTTGCACTTGCCAAAGTCGGCGGATATAAAGGCGAAGATGCTGCTACGGATTTCTTGAGAGTGGGCGGTGCTTTGATGGCGAATGCTTCATTCAATGGAACCAGAATGTGGACTTACTGGCCGGCTGTTAAGATTACCAATTCGACAGGATTCGCTGCGATTCCTACCGGATATGGAGAGATGCGTTCTACCGGAGCGTCCTTTAAAAACGACTTGGATTACGCGGTATATTGGTCTGCTGAATCTCACGATGACGAGCAGGGCGTTTACAGAATGATTAACATGAACAGACCTGATGTCATGAGGGGAACAGCACACAAGGATTCCTTCCTTGCGTCTGTAAGGTGTGTTCGCGATGCTGAATAATAACCATTAAAACTACATTGAAATGAAAAAAGGAAAGCTTTTATGGATCGTGGCCATAGTAGTGGCCTTAGGTCTTTTCGGATGGTGTAAGAACACATATAATGGTATGGTATCGGCAGATGAAGGGGTTCAGAGCGCCTGGTCTCAGGTGGAGAACGTTTATCAGCGCCGTGCAGACCTCATTCCTAATCTTGTCGCTACTGTAAAGGGATATGCAGAGCATGAAAGCGGTACACTTGAGGCTGTGGTAGCAGCTCGTGCGAAGGCTACTCAGACAACAGTGGATCCTAGTCAGCTTACTGCTGAGAATATCGCCAAATTCCAGGCTGCTCAGGGCGAGCTCGGAAGCGCATTGGGACGTCTCCTCGTTACTGTGGAAAGATATCCTGATTTGAAGGCGAACCAGAATTTCCTTGAACTTCAGGCTCAGCTCGAGGGTACTGAAAACAGAATCTCTACAGAGAGAATGAAGTTCAACGAAACTGCAAAGTCGTATAACACTCTTATCCGCAGCTTCCCTCAGAACATTTTGGCTTCTATATTCAGCTTCACCCCTAAGGGTTATTTCAAGGCTGCTGAAGGTTCGGAGAACGCGCCTAAGGTAGAATTCTAGGAGTCGTGAAATCTTATAAGAAATATTTGGCTGCCATTGTCGTGACGCTGTCTCTTGTCGTCATGAATATAATGGCAGCCTTTTCTGTTTCTGCGGCTGATGATATTCCGCAGAGACCTCAGCCTCAGCGGCTTGTGAATGATCTTGCGCAGATTTTCTCTGCATCTCAGATTAGTTCACTTGAGCATAAATTGGTTGCATTCGATGATTCTACGTCCAATCAGATTACTATCGTTACGGTTTCTGACCTGAACGGATATGAGCCTGCCGAGTTTGCCACCAAGATAGGTATAGCTTGGGGAGTCGGCTCCAAAGACTTCAACAATGGTATCGTGCTCCTCGTAAAACCTAAGACAGAGTCTTCCAGCGGACAGGTTTCCATCCAGATCGGTTATGGTCTTGAGGGTGCCATTCCAGATGCATATTGCAAGAGAATTATCGAGAACGATATCATTCCTCATTTTAAAGAACATGATTATTTCGGCGGCGTCGATGCTGCTGTAGATGTCCTTATGGGACTTGCAAGCGGAGAAATCTCCGAGCCTCGAGATGGCAGTGATGAAGAAGAGGGTGACGTTATAGGACTGATTCTATTCTTGTTTATAATGTTTCTTGCCATTATAGCATTCTCCAGAAAAAACAAGAATTCCGGCAAGAATGGCGGCAGTTCCGGCGGTTCTCACCGCAGCGGTGGTCCTGTCATATTCTACGGTCCTTCTTCAGGTTCCTCCAGCGGTTATTCCGGCGGCAGCAGTTCTGGCGGGTCGTTTGGCGGATTCGGCGGCGGCTCATTCGGTGGGGGCGGCGCCTCCGGCAGTTGGTAGGCTTTGCGCGTCTTTTCGGTATATATTCCTTTTCTCATCACAAACCGGCGATTATTTTTACTATATCGATCAGCATCATGGACAGTTTATCCGTGATGCTGATTATTATTGTGGGACAGAGACCTGCTGCTGAAAGAGTTGCGGTTAGCGTCGCCATAATCATGAGTAGACTCGTAATCGGCAGCGCGAACATATTCGTGATGATGAAATACTTCGGAAAAGTCCCGAAATATAACCATGCGACCGGGCCGGTGAAAATCTGACATGATATGGCCAATGCCATGGCGTCCCACATCTTCTTCGGAACATAGTAAACAAATTTCGTCCGCCCCTCCTCATTCTCCGGAAACCACGCCTTCATCCGCGGATACAAAACCACGATCCCAGCCATCGCCATATACGACAGCTGAAATCCTACCGAACTGATTACCAGAGGATTCATTGTAAGTTGTATAAGCAGTGCAGAGCAATATACCTTCCCCAGCGATGTCCTCCTCTGTGCCAGATGACTGATTTCATTTATAGTTATGAACAACTGCGCGCGGACAAGTGACGGGCCCGCACCAGTAGCTAGCGTATATAAAAAAGTAGTGAAGATGATGCCCGCGCTACGGATCTTGTTCGCCGTCGGTGAATTCCCCATGACGGACGTGACTTTCCTCAGAATTCCGTAAATGATTCCCAAATGCAGACCTGACAATGCCAAAATGTGCGCGGCGCCGCTGTCCCGGAACGCGGAAATTATGTCTTTGTCCAGTCCGGATTTATCCCCCGTCAGGAGGGCATTGACAAGAACCGGAGACTCGGGATGAGGGAAGGGGAGCGACAAAATCATTGACCTGAAACGTGCCGCGAAGCCTTCGGCCGCGATTTGGAGGGGGCCGGCGCCAGGTGCGGAGCAGGAACTTGCGACAGCCGTGCAGCCGCAAAGGACCCCGACCAGAAAGTACAGGCCCACGAGCCAACCGCCGGATTCTCGCATCCTGCAGGTTCGGGTCAATGCCAAAGTGACGAGGATAGACGCTGTGGAGCATGCAATAGTTTGTGAATTAATGGATTGCGCCCAGCTGAATTGGCAGAAACCTGTCCCGGCAGCGATACCTGTCGTGAAACTTGCGGTCAATAGGGCTATGTTTAATGAAAATGTTTTAAGTCGCCTCATCCTTTCCTCCTCAATGTGTTGTAACTTTGTTGCTAAAGTAGTGATTTATTTTTAACTTTGCCGTAAATTTTTGGGCATTTGTGATGTTTTTTCGCATTTGCGGCTATTATTTTTGACATTTTTAAATTTTTACTGATGATAATACTTGTTATAAATTGCGGAAGCTCATCCATCAAGTATCAGTTGCTTGACATGAAGAGCGATGAAGTCTACGATCTCCTCGCCAAAGGTATTGTAGAGAAAATCGGTTTGGAGACTGGGCGTCTTCAGCATACCGTTATCGGTAAGGATAAAGTAGTAAAGGATTTGCCTGTTCCTGACCACAAGGTCGGAATGAAGCTTGTTCTCGAGGCTCTTACTGACAGTGAACATGGAGTCCTCAAGTCTTTGGATGACATCGAGGCTGTAGGTCACAGAATCGTGCATGGTGGCGAGTTCTTCTCTTCAAGTGCTCTCGTGAACGAGGATGTCATGAAGAAGATCGAGATCTGCTGCGATTTCGCTCCGCTCCACAACCCTGCCCACATTCTTGGTATCAGAGCGGTTCAGCATGTGCTTCCTTCTGTACCTCAGGTAGTTACGTTCGATACAGCATTCCATCAGTCTATTCCGTCTTATGCTTATATGTACGGATTGCCATATGACTGCTATTCCAAGTATCGCGTACGTAAGTATGGTGCACATGGTACAAGTCATCAGTTCGTTGCTGAGAAGGGTGCCAAGTTCTGCGGTCTGGATGTTAACAATTCCAAGATTATCACTTGCCATATCGGAAACGGAAGCTCTATCACCGCTATCGTGAACGGCAAGTCTGTAGATACTTCTATGGGCTTCACTCCGCTTGACGGCCTGATCATGGGAACAAGGTGCGGCAGCGTTGACCCTAACGTGATTCCTTATCTCATGAAGAAAGAGAACTTGTCTTGCGATGAGATGACAGAAATCATGAACAAGAAGAGTGGTTTCCTCGGAATTACCGGTGTTTCTTCTGATGCACGTGATCTGGATGATCTTGCAAACTCAGGTGATCCTAAAGCTAAGCTCGCTCTCAAGATGCTTACTTATGGCGTCATCAAGTATATCGGATCTTATGTAGCTGTCATGAACGGTGTGGATCTTATCGTATTTACCGGCGGTATCGGTGAGCACAACAGCCGTTTGCGCAGAAGAGTTTGCGAAAACTTCTCATATCTCGGACTTAAGTTCGATTATGAGGCTAATGTGGCTTGGGGTGAGGATACTATAATTTCACTTCCGGACTCTAAGGTTAAGGTGGCTCTCATCACTACTGATGAGGAAATCGTTATCGCCCGCGACACCATGCATATTGTTATGAGCGAAGAGGAGAACTAATAAGATAGAGAACCAATTTTAACATAATATAATGATTACAAGTTTTTCAGATGTTTTTGCGGAACTGAAAGAAAAAGGTATCTGCAAAAAGATGGTTGCCGCATGGGCGGTGGACGAGCATACTATCGAGGCCGCTTCCAAGGCAGTGGATATGGGATTTATAACGGCTACATTGGTAGGTGACGCAAAACTTATCAATGAGGTCTGTGCAAAGAATGGAATCGATGCCGGCAAATTCGAAATCGTGGATAATCCTGATGAGTTGAAAGCTGTCGATCAGGCTGTTCAGCTTGTTCACGATGGTCAGGGTGACGTTCTTATGAAGGGCCTTTGCTCTACTGACAAGTTCCTTCGCGCTATTCTTAACAAGGAGACTGGACTTCTTCCTCCAAAGGGTCTTCTCAGCCACGTAGGTGTGATTGACAGCCCTAATTATCACAAGCTTCTTTTCCTTACTGATATGGCTGTAGTTCCGCTTCCTGATTTCCGTCAGAAGATGAAGCTTACTAACTTTGTAGTAAAGGTGGCTAAGTCTTTCGGTATCGAAAAACCTAAGGTTGCGTTTATCGCTGCTTCTGAGCAGGTGCTTGATTCAATGCCTGCATGTATGGAAGCTGCTGCTCTTGCCAAGATGGCTGACCGCGGACAGATTAAGGGCTGTATCGCTGACGGTCCTTTGGCTCTGGATGTGGCTATCGATAAGGAGTCTGTTGAGATCAAGAAGCTTACCAGCCCTGTTGCCGGTGATGCGGATTGCCTCGTATTCCCTAACATCGAGTCTGCAAATGTATTCTGGAAGACTAACTCCAAGCTTGCTCCAGGCGTACGTCAGGCAGGTATGCTCGTAGGAACTACCACTCCTTGTATTCTTGCCAGCCGTGCTGACAGCGTAGATACTAAACTGAACTCTATCGCTGAGGCTGTGATGAGCGTAAAATAACAAGTAATAGCATATAAAATAAAAGAGACTGTCCATGTGGACGGTCTCTTTTATTCTTTAGGCGTAATCGGCTCGAAGAAACTGAAGTGTACTCGGCCGTAATGTTTTTCCTTTACGAAGGCCGGATGGTCTACGAATGAGTGTTCGTCGCCGTGCTCCAGAATGAGGTATCTGTCCGGGTAGACAAGTCCGGCGTTCAGAACTTTGTCCGGAATCGTCTCCAGCCCTTCCAGTGCGTATGGGGGATCGGCAAATACTATGTCGAATTTCTCTTTGCAGATGGGAATGAAATCGAACACGTTGTGGTGAACTGCAGTCAAGTTCTTAAGTCCCAGCTTCTTGGCCTGATCTTTAATGAATGAGGAATACTGCTGATTCATTTCGACCGACCAGACGTGTCCGACTCCGCGTGATGCGAATTCGTATGAAATGGAACCGGTTCCGCTGAAAAGGTCCAGGACGTTCAGACCCTCGAACTCAAACTCGTTGTCCAAGATGTTGAACAATGCCTCTTTGGCTACGTCCGTAGTCGGTCTTGCCTTGAATTCTGGGGGTGGAAGTATGATTTTTCCTTTTAGTGATCCGCCGATAATTCTCATAATTTACATCTTTAAATGTGTTCTACAGCCTTGAAATATCTGTAGAGTGACATCTCTTCTTCCTGTGAAACAGGTGTTCTGAAACATATGGACGATACTTCCGGATTAAGCTGTAACTTTCTCATGGACAGGAATATGAAATATTCGGCTGTCGTGAAATCAGGAGCCCTGAAGGCATTGGACAAAAGAAGACTCTTGCCCTGGGCGATCAGCAGATAGAGATAGCCGTCAGCATAAGACGCCAGTATCTTGTTGTACTCTGTGCATTCTTCCAGTGCGTAAATCATGTGGTACATTTCCGGCAGGATTCGGGCTTGGTATCCGTCTGAGGTGAATACTGTCTGCGCGATGGTCCGTGACAATGTTTCCCCAAGTGTGTTGGAGAATACGAGCACTGCACCATATTCCGGAATGCGGACGAACTCTACGTTGTCGTCAGGATTCAGCTTGGTTACTTCTCCGAGCTCTTCTTTTATGGACGTCGCATCGAAGAATTGATCAGGAACCAGGGTAAACTTCGGAGTCAGAAGTGAAATTTTTACCGATTCATATCTTTTCTGAAACTCCTTGGTGGTGAAGATTTTGTCAGCACTGAGCCAACCGGTCTCTTTTGTACCGGTTTCATCTGTTACCTTAAAAGAATATCCACTCAAGGAGACTTGAATGGATATTCCTGTATTGTATTCTGAAAATGAATTCATGAATATGATCGGGTAGGGGATTACTCCCAGTTACCTGCGTTGTTGTTAGGTGCAGAGATACTGCCGACCTGAAGTCCTTCGTAACGATTCATAGCCTCACGATCAGCGTCTAGGTTAATTCTGAGCTGGTTGTCAAGACCCTTGAGAAGTGACTTGTAAGGCATCTTGGCCTCGAAGAGAGGAACCTTTACACCTGAAACTTCTTTAATGATGGCTTCCATCTGGATGGTATCACCATTTGAGAATGGAATATATCTCAATGAATCGATGTTGAAGTCTTTTCTTGAGTGGAACAATGTGTCCTTTACATTGATCTTGCTGGAGATAGAGAATACGAGTCTCTCTCCGTTTTTGTAAAGTTCGTACATCTGCTCAGGGGTAATGCCACGACGAGCTTTCTTAAGTTTCTCGGTGTTTACAACTGCCAAAGAGTCATCGTTTGAGCCGATCTGCATGAGAATCTCCATCTGTCCGTTCTTGTAGAAATCTGCAAGGGAGTCTGCTGATGAAGTGAACTTGCCATTCACAGCTTTGTAGGCTTCCTGAAGAGTACGAAGATCTTTCATTCTCTGAATTCCGACACTTTCGCGGTAATCCTTCTGCTTGTTGAAGTTAATAGGCTGCATGATGCTCTTGATGTTGGCATATACGAGACCTGCGATTACGAGAAGCAGCAGAATGCTGACAATCTTTCTAACTAATCCGTTCATTTTTATGTTTTGAGTTTTTATTATTATTCAATTCAGTTCGTACAAAGTTATGAAAATGATTTATGAAATGCAATATAATTTGTAAATTTGCGTTCGGAAATGATTTTGACATGAATTTGACAGAAGACGGAAAAATACGCGCATTGACCAGACTGATAGATAGTTGCGACAAAATCAGCATTGTTGCGCACATTCATCCGGATGGAGATGCGGCCGGTAGCACATTGGCACTTAGGGAATATTTGGATACCATCGGCAAGGATGCGGTCGTCATTCTTCCTGAGCGTTTGCCTGATACTCTGGCCTTTTTGACGGAAAATGTACCTGCCGGAAGGTTGTTGTCCGGAACTGATGAACCGGAAGCATCTCAGAAACGTATCGAGGAGTCAGACCTGTTGTTCTGTCTGGACTGCAATTCGTTTTCCCGTACGGGTGTCCTCGAACAGTGGCTCCGTGCGTCGTCTGTCCATAAGGTCTTGATAGACCATCATTTGTCGCCGGAAACAGATTCTTTCGAAATCGTGTTTTCGGAGTCGGAGATCTCTTCTGCCTGCGAACTTACGTATCAGGTTCTTCTGGCACTTCCTTCTATCGGCGGAGATGCACACAAATTGCCTGGGTTCAGTGCGCGTGCCCTTATGACCGGCATGACTACCGACACTAACAATTTCGCGAACTCTGTGTATCCGTCCACCTTCGCCATGGCCTCTGCGCTTTTGGAAACGGGCGTGGACAGAGACGCCATTTTGTCATCATTATATAATAGATACAGGGAAAACCGCATAAGACTCATGGGCTATCTGCTGTATGAAAACATGGCGATAACCGATGAAGGCGTCGCGTTGATGATAATCGACGAAGATATCGCGACGAAGTATGATATCCGTGATGGTGAAACGGAAGGCTTTGTGAATCTGCCACTTGCGATAGACAGAGTGAAGATGAGCATATTCCTTAAGCAGGATGACGGCGGATTTTTCCGCGTCTCAGTCCGTTCCAAAAAAGGAATCTCCGCGAACATATGCGCGATGAAATATTTCCACGGAGGCGGCCATGAGTGCGCTGCCGGCGGCCGACTGTTGTTCCCGCAGGATATAGCGTCACCTGCCGGTGCCGAGGCTTTCCTCCGGAAGGTTTCTTTCGAATTTTTCAATGCCGATGAGAATGTTTAGGTCAATGTTTTTACGCGTCGCAGCTTTTCTGGGAATTGTAGCGGCATGCTCTTGTACAAAAGAGGAAATCAAGACGGAGTACTCTCGTCAGGAAAAGAATATAGAAAGTTTCATCAATTCGACATTGACCTCAATAGATACTGCATATGTGGTTCAGAATAAGGGAGTCAGCAGGGTGGTGGTGGCGCCGGGAATCGAAGGCGACAGCTTGAAACTCGGCGGTAAGGTGACTCTTTATTATTCCGGTTTCGTGCTGAAAAGTTCATCATTGAGCCGGACCGAAATGTTCGCGACCAACAGCAGGGAAGAGGCGGCGGCATCGCAATGGCCTACTGCTGACGACAGTATGTTCGGTGTGAAGACCATCGATACCTCGGACAAAGATGTTGTGGAAGGGTTGCGTTATGGACTGGTGGGTGTCAAGCCGGAGCAGGAGTGTTATATCGCGTTTTCCGGTAAACATGGGTTCGGAAAGAAACCTTTAGGCACGATTCCTGCAAATGCAGCGCTGGTTTATCATGTTTGGGTGGAGAATATCTCGAACAAATAGAGGTATACCGCATTACGAAAATGGTTTAGAATAATATTTGAAGATGAATAATATAATGATTAAGAGGCTTTTAATGTTGCCGTTGGCTGCCGCAGTTCTTTTGACGGGCTGCGCCAAGTCTGAGAAGACTAATGATCATGAGACGACCAAGCGTTATCTGGATGCATGGGTGGGTGTGAACTATCCCGGGGTTACTCCTACGGAACTCGGCATTTATATTTTGGAAGACAAGCCCGGTACCGGTGAAATGTATGATGCGAAACAGACTTTCGTTATAGCCAATTATACTATCCGTGATTTGGAAGGTAATGTTTCTTCTACTACTGATAAGAAGTTGTCTCAGCAGATAGGAAGCTATGATGCCTCTTATTATTATGGTAATCATGTTTGGATTTCCGGTGAGGGTTCGATGGCTGCGGGTGTGGAGGACCTTTTGATGGGCATGCGTGTCGGTGGTACTCGTACGGCATTGATTCCAAGTTGGTTATATACTACTGACAGATATAAGAACAAGTCTGACTATATTAAGAAGAAGATTAAGGACGAAGGAACTAGCGGTATCTATACAGTTACTCTCAATGGCCTTTCCAATAATATTCTCAAGGTGGAGATAGACTCTATGGAGGTTTATTCCAAGAAGTATCTCTCAGGTGTGGATTCCACTTCTTATGGTTTTTATTATAAGCAGGTTCAGGCTCCTACAGACACAAATGCATTCAAGTCTGATACTACTATATATATTAATTATACTGGTCGTCTTCTTAACCGTCAGGTTTTCGATACTACCGATCCGGACACGGCCAAGATGTACAATATTTACAGTTCGTCCAGGATTTACGAGCCGGTAGGCATCAAATGGGGAGACACTTTCTCGGATATCAAGATGACTTCTTCTTCCAGCGATGATTCTGACATAATTGCAGGATTTGCCAAGACCTTGTGGAAGATGCGCAAATATGAGAAGGGCGTCGGTATGTTCTTCTCGCCTTATGGCTATGCAAGTAATGGAAGCGGTAATAAAATCCCGTCTTTTGCTCCGCTTGTATTTGAGATAGAAATCGTGGATAAACCAGAGTCTTAGGAGGCTTGCTTATGGCTGTATCAGGTACTGTCCCGACAGAACTTGGAGATAAGAAAATACGCGATTTGCTTATGCAGTATGCAGTCCCGGCTATTATAGCTATGACTGCATCTTCGCTTTACAATATGGTCGACAGTATCTTTATCGGTCATATAAAGGATGTCGGGTCTTATGCGATTTCAGGACTCGCCGTCACCTTCCCGCTGATGAATATTTCTACGGCTCTCGGTACCCTTGTAGGTGTCGGAGCTTCGACTATTTTGTCAATGCTGCTGGGACAGAGAAATTATCAGGCTGCCAACAAGGTGATTATAAACGAGGTGATGCTGAATGTAATCATCGGTACCTTGTATACTGTCATTACTCTTGTATTCCTGGATCCTATTTTGATGTTTTTTGGGGCCAGCGCGAATACGTTGCCTTATGCAAGGGATTATATGGTGATAATCCTCATTGGAAATGTCATAACTCATTTGTACTTCGGACTGAACAATATCATCAGGGCTTCCGGTAATCCGAAACTCGCAATGGCATTGACCATATTTACCGTGGTTTCGAATACTATCTTGGACCCGATTTTCATTTTCTGGCTGGATATGGGAATCAAGGGAGCGGCGCTCGCAACGGTGATTTGCCAGCTGCTTGCGTTGGTTTATACTGTCAGGTATTTCTTGAGTGGCAAGAACTATCTGCGTCTTCCGCGGAGGATGTCGGAATACAGACTGGATTGGAGAATCGCAAAGGATTCATTGACAATAGGTATGGGACCGTTCCTGATGAACTCTGCGGCTTGTATAGTCACGATGTTCATTAATCAGCAGCTGTCCAAGTACGGCGGTGATCTGGCTATCGGTGCTTACGGTATAGTGAACAGATTCACTTTCCTTTTCATTATGGTGAATATGGGACTGAATCAGGGTATGCAGCCTATAGCGGGATATAATTTCGGCGCAAGAGAATATAGCCGTGTAAAGCAAGTATTTTGGCTGACAGTAATTTGTGCGTCAGCGGTGAGTTTCTTGGGTTTCATCGTCTCGGAGTGCTGCCCCGATATAGCCGTTTCGTTGTTTACCAATGATCCTGAACTGATGGCTTTGGCTGACAAAGGATTGCGAATGATGAACATTGCGTTGCCTCTGGTTGGTTTCCAGATGGTTACGACTAACTTTTTCCAGAGTTTGGGAATGGTTCACAAGTCCATTTTCCTTTCTCTTTCCCGTCAGTTATTGTTCCTTGTACCGTTGATATATTTCTTGCCGGTATTTTTCGGACATAAAGGGGTGTGGATGAGTTTTCCTATTGCGGACACCATTTCCATAATCTTGTCGGCGGTGATGCTTCTGATGCTTTTCAGAAAGTTCCGTCTGCTGAATGACGGAGATGACCCGTCGATTCTCGGAAGTAAAATTAAACAAGCATAATCATGAATGATAACAGACTGATAATCAATGTCGGAAGACAGTTTGGAAGCGGGGGTAAGCTTGTCGCCCTTGCGCTTGGACGTAAACTTGGCATTCCTGTATATGATCAGGAACTTATAACTAAAGCCGCAGAGGAAAGCGGTTTCAGTAAGGAACTTTTCGCGAAGAGTGATGAAAAGCGTAATATGCTTGCATTCTCCAGTTTTGTGGTAGATGTCGGCAGGTTCGGTTCTGTGGATAACTATATGAATGATAATCAGTTGTTTGTTATCCAAAGTAATGTTATCCGCTCTATAGCAGACAAAGGCTCTGCTATATTCATAGGTCGTTGTTCGGATTACATTTTACGTGATCGCAAGTGTCTGGATGTATTTGTGACTGCTGCTGATGCTGTGAGAATCAAGCGTGTGGCTGCTCGTATGAACCTTTCTCCGGAGCAGGCAGAGTCGCTTATCCGCAAGAAGGACCGCACCAGGGAGACATATTATAATTATTATACTTTCGGAAACTGGGGCGTGGCTTCCAATTATGATTTGTGTGTAGACTCGTCGATCTTGGGCATTGACGGAACCGCTGATATGATCATTGACTTTACCCGTAGGTCCGGATTGCTGAAGGGTGCGCTTCCGGGTGATTCTACTATCGAGGTGGAGGCGGCGAAATGAGGATTCGAAAGACAGGTCTGATTTTCGGGCTCATGGCGGCTGCTGCGGTTGTGGGACTTTGTGTGTCGTTGTCTTCATCTGAGGGTGAAATTCCTCCGGTGGATCCGCGTAAGCCTGCGAGGTTGAATGAGGTTTTGACGAATGAAAAGTCCGATACGTCAGCGCTTTATGGTCTTGACCGAAAGGTGGAGTCGTATATGAGGCAGTGGTCTCTACGTGGGGTTTCGTTGTCGATTATGCGCAGGGATTCACTTGTTTACTCGAAGGGTTATGGTTGGTCGGATGCTGAGAAGCAGAAAGAAATGGAGCCGTCGCATATCCTTCGTGTGGCTTCTGTTTCCAAGTTGTTGACGGCTGCTGGAATAATGGTTCTTCAGGAGCAGGGAAAACTGTCGTTGAGGGATACTGTTTTCGGCCCGCGTGGAATTCTTACCGATTCGGTCTATACTTCAGTGATGAAGGATCCGAATTATAACAAGATAACTGTCGAGGATTTGCTTCGTCATAAGGGTGGTTTTACCTCTGTAGGTGGAGACCCGATGTTTTCTACACGATATGTGATGCAGCAAAATCATCTGGATACGCCACCGGATCATCTTACGCTTATGAGGACGCAGCTCAAGAGGCGTCTGCGTTTCGTTCCAGGGACTTCCCAGTATTATTCGAATTTCGGTTATCTGCTTCTCAGTATGATTATCGAGAAAGTGTCAGGTGTTGATTATGAGAAGTTTATGCAGGATAATGTGCTTTTCCCCGCCGGCTGTGTGGATATGCACATCGCTCATAATTATTACGAGGACAAGTACCGCAATGAGGTGAAGTATTACAATGGCGCCGATTCGGGGCTGATAGAGGAGTATAACAACAGCGGCCGTATGGTGGACCGTTGTTACGGAGGTAATGATATCCGTTCCCTTGCCGGAGCCGGAGCATGGGTGACTTCTACAGCGGAACTTGCCCGTTTCGTGGCTTCAATCGATGGCCGTCCGGAGGTTCCGGATATCATTTCGAAGGAGAGTGTGGATGCCATGACCCAGTGGTTCGACGAGCGTACATATTCGCTGGGCTGGAATGATACCAAGCCGACAGGGGAGTGGACGCGCACGGGAACTTTCTCAGGGACAAGTGCTCTGATAAAGTACTATCCTGACGGTGAGTGCTGGATAATGGTAACCAACACCAGCACTTGGAAAGGCCCCGGTTTCACCCGCTACACAGCAGGACTGTTCCGCGACCTGCGCGCCAAGTATTCTGCGGCGCTTCCTGCCAGGGATCTGTTTTATGAGTAGGGGAGCCTTATTTATTGCGCGTTTAGACTCCTTTTTGGACAACCTGGCTTTGAATCGCCCGTACGAGTAATGAACCCATATGACAAGAAAGTCTATGTCAGAAATTCTTATAATTGCAAAAAAAACGTTAAATTTGTTTACAACAAGAACATTAACACATTGGCAAGCAATAAACACGCGCAGATTCGATACAAAGTACTGGACGATTGTTTCAGTAACTTTCGGCGTAAATTCTACTTTGACGACCTCCTGGAAAAGTGCAATGACGCTTTGCGCGAACTTTATGGCGATGAGCATACTGGCATAAAGACGCGCACTCTCCGCGCTGATATTTCATATATTCGTGACCGCGCAGGGAAAGCCGGTGTTGAGGTAGATGTAATGGATGATGGCAATGGGCACTATTACCGCTATTCTGAACCTGATTTCTCTATCTTTAAGCGCGGCCTTGGTGAAGAAGATCTTGCTCAGCTCAAGGAAACCATACTGATGCTTCAACGCTTCAAGGGAACACCTAACTTTGACTGGATGTCAGAGTTGGTTGTCAAACTGGAGGATAAACTGGACCTCCGTGGCTTTTCCAAAAGCGTTGTAGGCTATGACGAAATCAAGTCTTATACCGGCCTTGACTGGTTTCAGGAACTCTTCGATGCTATTATCAATAAAGCCGTCTTGCATATTCAGTACAGGACTTTCTCTGATGTAACCTACGACTGGACCATCCACCCATACTATCTCAAAGAATACAATAATCGTTGGTTTCTTTTTGGACTCAACGAGGAGCAGAATACTATCTACAATATCCCGCTAGACCGCATCTGGGATCTCGAACAGGTTCATAGAGAATACATTCCATCCGACATTGACTTCGAGTCTTATCTGGATGATGTTGTTGGTGTGAGTGTATACCCAGCCGATAAGGAAACCATCCGTCTGCAGTTCTCTGAGCACCGTTTTCCTTACGTCACCACTAAGGCTATTCACCAGTCCCAGTGCATTGTAGATAGCGAAAATCGCATTATCGAGATCGTCGTCATTCCGAATAAGGAGTTGGAATCCCTTATACTTTCATTTGGGAAAGATGTCGAGGTCCTTTCACCGGCATCATTCCGAGAGCGAATTAAGAATGTGATTCGCGAAACTTATCAGAATTATTTTCCTGTGCAGAATAACTGCACAGAATCACAATAACTTTGCAATACCAATCGCTACTGATATGAATCAAATAGGTTTTAAAAATTTTAGAAAATTCCATGAACTGCCACCGCTGGATCTAAGTCCGGTGACAATCTTTGTCGGTGAAAACAATGCTGGTAAATCCACCGTTGTAAAAGCTCTGCTGGCTACGCTTGACTTTATCAAGTCACGTGTGTCCTCGGTTGAGAATGACGCGTGGATGAATCTGAATTTCTATTTCAATAAGAGTTATTACACTCATCTTGGTACTTTTGAACGCGCGCGTTATAACAAAGCTGCAGAAAATGAACCTATCACATTCATCATCTCGACAGGGGATCGTCGATATGAAATCAACGTGGAGAAGTCTGACAGTGATGCAGATGTTTTTGGACGTGTATCAAAGATAAATATCACTCTTCTCCCTTTCAATATAGAGCTCTGCTTTTCATTGAGGTCGGACAGGAAAATTCACATAGTTTTCCACTCACACCCTTTCTCAGGTTATAACCTCGACGAAATCCCCGCCGGATATCCCCAAAAATTTCCCGGAGAACTCAAGAAGTATTTCAATGAAATGTCCAAAGATATAGAAATGGACATGACATTAGTTGAAGGAGTTTATTTTTCGTCTGAATATATTGCTGATGCTCTTCTTCAGAGCTTTCAGATTCGACTCAGTGCAACCATTGAAAACCTTAATTCCAAGAGTAGCACCCAAAATGACCTTGGCGTTTTTGGTTTAACTGACGAAATAAAGGACTTTCTTCGTAAGAAAAAGACTATCTTTTCAAGAAAATACTTTCGCCAAATAAAGCAGTCTGACATAAACGTGGAATACATCTACGCTCACGCAGTCACTCAGACCATTTTGTTTAGCGCAAAGGACACCAACGACTATCACGTCAAGACAGTTCATGAATATGCTAACCTTCAGGTCGGTGAGGGCTCTCCGTCCCACGACTTCATCCTCAAGTGGATGCAGGCCTTCAATATTGGCAAAGACTACAAGATTACATCCGTTGGCGGAGAAGCTCATCTGGTAAAGATTCAAAATTCCGACGGCGAGTGGGTGAATCTGGCAGATAAAGGTATGGGGTCCATTCAGTTGATGATACTGCTGTTCCGTGTTGCTACTAAAATGGCTGAGGCTGGTATCGGATACGGTACAAAGGGAGTTGATACCCTACTCATTATAGAGGAACCAGAGCAGAATCTTCATCCTATGCTCCAGAGTAAACTCGCAGACCTTTTCTATGAGTTAAACCATGAATACGGATTCCGCTTCATCATCGAAACTCATTCCGAATACTTGATTCGTAAGTCACAGGTTATTGTGGCGAATAAACACTTCGCCAGCGAAGAAGAATTGCAGAAGAATTCTCCATTTAGGGTGGTCTATTTCCCTGGAAACGGTAAACTTCCTTACGATATGCATTACCGTGTGGACGGCAAGTTCTCCAATGAATTCGGTACCGGCTTTTTCGATGAAGCAAGTAATCTCATTTTTGATATATTATAGCCATGGTCCTTTATATCGATAAAGAAAACCTCATCTCTTTGGTTCGCTCTGAAGATAAGGCGTGCTTTGTTGAGTATTCAAACCTAATTAGAAAGAACTTGGATATTCAATATATTTTTTCAAAGGAAGAGATTAGAGGTGATGAGTTTTTGACCTTCTGGTTCTCTCAGTTAGGTTCTGGAGTCGGCGGAGTTCAAGAATTCTGTCCTCCTAGGAATATCGTTCCTAAGAGACCGATGAAATCAAACTTTATCAAAGACCTTGATGCAAGCGGCCGCTCTGCTCTCTTTTTCCTAAATGATATCGACAAATGTACCGCGGTAGAATCAAAGTGCTGTGTAATGGTATCCAAGATTGGTGATGAACTCTCCAAATTGAAAGCGGTATTTCAGCCAGATGAGCAAGGCGAGATTCTTACTTATAGAATTGCCGACTGGGGAGATTTTCTGCCAAAACTGCCTTTGTCAGACATTATCATCTGTGATAATCACTATTTTAAAGATAAGGAGGTCTACGAAGCGAATGAAAATGAAATCATCCGCTTTCTTAGCTCCATACCTCATGAATCTCCTGTAAATGTAGTAATTATCGTGAAGGATAGTGAGGTGGATACCAAAATTGAACTTGCCGAAGAACAATCTAGGATAAAGGACTTGGTTAAAAGGGCATCAGGCAGCAGCAAATCCACCGTAACAATTCTCACTACCAACAAGACACATGACCGAGCGCTTATAACAAACTACTATCGCGTCAAGCAGGGCAGTAGTTTTCATATAAAACATATTCATGTCAAACATGATATCTCTGCCGAAATAAAGACGCATGCAATACGTAAGAATCATGAGTTTACTGTCAGTCTGCTTAACGAATATCAGGATATAGCATCGCAACCGGTGAAGTGTATAGGAGATAAGATTTGTAACTATTTGACATTTTAATAGACTCTGTGCAGATACTTTGCACATTAAGTATATACCTTTGCAAACGAAATCGAAATACATTATATGATTACAGGCGAAATTAAAAATAGAATTGACCAAATCTGGGACACCTTTTGGACTGGAGGCATCACCAATTCGATGACCATCCTGGAGCAGATGACATACCTCTTCTTCATGAAGATGCTTGATGACGCTCAGGACAAGAAGGAAGCTAATGCCAATGCCTTGGGGATAACTCCTGATGATCTTTTATTTAAGAAGGAGGGATACTGGCACAACCCGGAGACAGATAAAGATGTTCCTTACAGTATTCTACGCTGGAAAAATTTTCGTCACGAAGAACCTTCCAAAATGTTCTCTGTTGTCCGTAATGATGTTTTCGTCTTTATCAAAAACCTTGGGGAAGGAAAGCAGTCCGCTTACAGCCGATTCATGAAGTCTGCCGTATTCATGATACAGAATCCTCGTACACTCGTGAAAGTAGTTGAGGGTATTCAGGATCTCGACATGACCGACCGAGATACCATGGGTGATGTATATGAATATATCTTAGGTAAGATGGCAGCTTCAGGTAACAATGGCCAGTTCCGTACGCCGCGACATATCATCCGAATGATGGTGGAAATGATGCAGCCTAAGCTGAATTGGGAAATTTGCGATCCGGCGATGGGTTCAGCGGGATTCATTGTTGAGGCCGCGAAATACATGCAGGAGCACCATCGCGCCGAGCTGATGAAGAAGTCCAACATGGAGCACTACAAGACACATATGTTCCACGGATTTGATACCGACACTATGATGCTCCGCATTGGTGCGATGAACCTGATGCTGCATGGTGTGGATGCCCCTGATGTCAAGTGGCAAGACTCTCTTTCTCCAGAGAATGAGGATACCGATTGCTATGACCTTATCTTGGCAAATCCGCCGTTTGCTGGCAGCATTGACCCTAACAATATTGCTAAGTCTCTGCTGGCGATATCAAATACTAAGAAGACAGAACTTCTGTTCTTGGCGCTTTTTGTCAGGATGCTTAAGATCGGCGGCAGCTGTGCAAGCATCGTTCCTGATGGAGTTCTTTTCGGCGCAACCACGGCCCATAAAGCTATCCGCAGAGAATTGGTTGACAATCAGCATCTCAAGGCTGTAATTTCCATGCCTTCCGGCGTTTTTCTCCCATACTCTGGCGTTTCGACGGCCATCCTTATCTTTTCGAAGACCAATGCAGGTGGTACGGATAAGGTGTGGTTCTATGATATGAAAGCCGACGGACTCTCATTGGATCAAAAGCGAAATCCTGTGGAAGAGAATGACATTCCCGATGTTATTTCCCGCTTTGCCAACCTTGATGCCGAAGAAACTCGTACACGTCAGGACCAGAGTTTTCTGGTGCCGGTGGAAGAAATCCGCTCAAATGGCTACATCCTTTCTCTCAATAAGTACCGAGAGGTTAAGGTGGAAAAAATTCAGTATGAACCCAGCGACAAACTCCTGAAGAAATTGGACGATTATCAGGATGAGATTACTGCTGCGCTTAAGGAATTTCGTGAAAAATATCTATAGTAGGAAATATGTCAACTTCGTGGCAAAAAAAACATCTTAGTGATATTGCTAAGATATCTTCAGGAAAGATGATTTCTTCGAAAGAGATATCTGACACATATTCGAAAGGCCTATATCCATGTTATGGAGGGAATGGGCTTAGAGGATATGTTAAGAATTATCTTTACAATGGACAGTATCCTATTATTGGCAGAGTAGGAGCTCTCTGTGGTAACGTTCACCTAACAAATGGACCTTTCTTCCCAACAGAGCACGCTCTAGTTGTATCAATCAAAACGAACGATGACCCGAGGTTTATTGAGTATCTGCTCAAGTCAATGAATCTTAATCAATATGCTAAAGGAGTTGCTCAACCTGTTTTATCTGCAAGTACTATTAGCGAACTTTCAGCATATTTTCCTCCTATATCAGAGCAAAAAGACATCGTTGCTGAACTGGACCTTCTTTCAGGTATTATTGAAAAGAAAAACGCTCAGCTCCGAACACTAGACGAACTGGCTAACACCATCTTCTACGAAATGTTTGGAAATCCAGATGATTCCCCATACGATATTAAGCCATTATCGAAGCTATCTCCGTTTAAATTAGCTTATGGTTCTGGAGCATCTGCTGTAGATTATAATGGATTGGTTCGTTATATCCGAATAACAGATATCGAAGAGGGTGGAACATTGACCAATGCTCCGATGTCTCCAGATACTTTCGATGAGAAGTATTTGCTCAACGACGGGGATATTTTGTTTGCTCGAAGTGGGGCTACGGTAGGAAAAACTTATCTATATAAGAAAACGGAAGGAAAGGCTATATTTGCTGGTTATTTAATCAGATTCATTCCAGATGAGAGAATTGTTCTTCCTGAATATATATATTATTTTACTCGCTCTCAATATTATAGATCCTTTGTGCGGTTAAATGCGCAAGCCGTTGCTCAGCCTAACATAAATGCTCAGCAATATGGTGGCTTGAAGGTAAGTGTGCCTCCTATGCCATTACAAAAGTTGTTTGCAAAAAAGATAGCATCTATTAACTGCCAAAAGGAAATTATTATGTTATCTGTTAAATCCGCGCAGCAACTACTCGAGAGTCGCATGAATAGTTACTTTAGCATCTAATGCATATGACAAATTTCGATTACCTGAGTAACATTGAAACTCTTCACGACCTTTGCACTTTCTGTCAAGGTGCGGAGTCCACGATGGAATCTGACCACGATGCCTGCGCGCTTAATTGCCGCAGGGGACTTGAGTGGTTGGTTAAAGCAATCTACACTCTTAAAAGCGCTGAGATGGGTGAGCGCTCATCCCTCTATGAACTGATGTCCGGTGCTCCATTCGTAGAATTCCTTGAAGATGACCGACTTTTAAGTGCAGCCCATTATATCCGCAAGGTCGGTAATTTGGCGGCACATGCCGGAGGCGTAAAGAGCGGCGAGGCGTATTTCTGCCTCCTGAATCTTTATAATCTGGTCGGTGGCACACTTCTGAAGCTTCGCGTAATCGAATCCTTGTCCCCGTTCAACAAAGAGTTGATTCCTAATGCGGTCATGTCAACCACACCGCGCGAGGTTGTTCCGTCTCCAACTAAAACATTCATCAAGAGCGTTCCTGCGCAGGCGGTTAAGAGCAAGACTCCAGCTCCTATTGTTACTGAATACACCGAGTTTGAAACGCGCAAGCTGTTTATTGATTTGATGCTGCGAGATGCAGGTTGGGAATTTGTTGGTAGGGATAATGCTGTCATGCCGAATAAAGCCGGTACGGAAATCGAGGTCCATGGAATGCCGGAACAAAATTCTGGTTTTGCTGACTACGTTCTCTATGGTTCGGACGGGAAGCCTCTGGCAGTGATTGAGGCTAAACGTACCAGCAAGGACCCTATCGCTGGAAAACATCAGGCAGAACTCTATGCAGACTGTTTGGAGAATCAATATGGTATCAGACCTGTCATCTACTATTCCAACGGATTCCAGACCTTCGTGATTGATGGCCTCGGCTATCCGCCTCGTAAGATTCTTGGATTTCATAGTCAGGAAGATCTTCTGGTCATCCACCGCAGTCGCGGACGCGCCTCTATCACAGACCAGAGCGTCAAGGATTCCATCACTGACCGAGAATACCAGAAACGTGCTATCCATAGTATCTGCAATCACTTCAACAATATGCATCGCCGTGGACTTCTGGTGATGGCTACCGGTTCCGGAAAGACTCGTGTAGCAATCTCCCTCTGTGATGTCCTCATCAGAAACAAGTGGGCTAAGAATATCCTTTTTCTGGCAGACCGCACAGCTCTGGTTTCACAGGCTCAGAAGAATTTCGCTAAACTATTGCCAAGCCAGACGACCAGTATACTCAATGACCCAAAGAATCGTGATAAGGACGGTAGGCCTGATATGTCTGCCCGTATCACATTCAGTACCTATCAGACAATGATGGGATACATTGACGCGGACAAGAAGGATTTCTCTGTCGGACGTTTTGACCTCATTATCATTGATGAAGCACACCGCAGCGTATTTGGCAAATATTCTGCTATACTGGACTACTTTGACGCCCTGATGGTCGGTCTTACTGCAACTCCGCGTGAAGACGTGGACCGTAGCACTTACGAACTCTTTGGACTGGATGGTGAACCTAATTTCGCCTATGAGCTGGCAGAAGCCGTAAATGATAATTATCTGGTCAATTTCTCCGTTCTGAACCGTACGTCCAAACATCTGAGAGAAGGAATTAAGTATAAGGACTTGACTGACTCCCAGAAGGAGCAGTTGGAAGATATCTGGAGATATGAGGCAGCCCGCTCGGACAATGGCTCCAGTCCTACTCCTCGCGACATTAGCAGCAGCGAGATCCTTGACTATATTTATAATGAGAAGACAATCGACCTCGTCCTGGAAGATCTGATGACAACCGGTCTAACCGTCAATGGTGGTGATACAATTGGTAAAACTATCATTTTTGCTCACAAGCACGAGCATGCTGTCAAGATTGTGGAGCGGTTTCATAACCAGTACCCTGAATATGGCAGTGATTTCTGCGTGCTCATCGACAATCAGGTCTCAAAGGCTCAGGATCTTATCAATGGTTTCGAAGTTCGTGGCAAAATGCCGCAGATTGTTGTTTCGGTAGATATGATGGATACCGGTATCGACGTCCCTGATGTCCTTAATCTGGTATTCTTCAAGCGGGTAAAGTCTAAGATTAAGTTTTGGCAGATGATAGGTCGCGGAACACGTAAATCCCCAGACGTTCATGGCGAAGGCTTGGATAAGCAGTTCTTCAATATATATGATTGGTGCGGGAACTTCGACTTCTTCGATGTGACACCTGAAGGAGAACCTCAGGCTCAGATGATTTCCGTAACGGAAAAGCTCTCCGATCTCCGCGTAGATATGGCTGTGGCTCTCCAAAATGCAAAATTTCAGCAGGACTCTTTTGCCCGTGCACTTCACGACGATATGAAGAAGATGCTTCGCGGCCAGGTTCTTGAATTAAGCGACCAGAACATAACTGTCCGACGTCATTGGGAAATTGTGGATAAATTCCGCAAAGCAGAGTCGTGGGTATGCCTTTCGGAAATTGATGCACTGGACCTCAAAGACCAGATTGCGCCTATTGTCATCAGAAGCGTGACGGATAACTCGGCACTTCGTTTTGACATACTTATTCTCAATATCCAACTTGCTCAGATTCTTCCTGACCATCAGGCAAGCAAGAGTATGGTACGCGTTACGGATATCGCCAAGTCATTACAGGAGAAGGCTTCTATACAGCAGGTGACTAGTAAAATAGGAATTATCAATGCCATTGTCCATCCGGATTTTTGGAATGGCGTGACTTTGGAAAAATTGGAAAAAGTTCGCATCGAACTCCGCGATCTTGTTCAGTTTATCAAGGGTGATAAGAAACGTAACTTTACCATAAATATACCTGACATTATCGAGTATAAGGATGCCCCTAAGCTTACACTGCCTACTCTCACATATAAAGAGAGAGTTATTGATTACATTTCCGAGCATCGTGATCATCCGGTTTTACGGAAGATTCGTTCCATGCAGCAGTTGACTCATGATGATATCCTTGCTCTGGAGAAAATCTGCTGGCAGGAGTTGGGTACCAAAGAGGAGTATCAGAGTTATGTTAAACGCGGAGGTCTTGTTTGTGGGGATAGTGTTGCAGCCTTCATACGTTCCATTATCAAAGTGGACCGTGCAAGTGCGCTGGAACTTTATTCCAAGTTTCTAAGCGACAGTCCGCTCAATCCTGAACAGGAGGAATACGTCAAGTGTGTACTTGATTACGTATGTTCCAATGGAGACATTCTTCCGGACACTCTCTATCACGAGGAGCCTTTCTCGGAATGGGATCTTCAGTCCTTCTTCACTACAGACACTGCGGCCTTTGTCGGATACATACGCAAACTTCACGACGTTATAGCCGCATAACTAAAACGTATCAGTCGTTATATGCGCATTTATTACAAAAACTTGTTTGAGAATGAGCTGCGGAAACCGATGAGATAATTGAAATGACAAGGAGCGATGTCCAGCAATCGAGTAGGCACCGCTCCTGTCGGATTTGTTATTTGGATTGTGTACGTTCCAACTTCTTGGCCTCGTCCCAGATTTCATCCATCTCGGCCAATGTCATGTCATGAAGATTTCTGCCTTTTCTGATGGTCTGTTCTTCCAGGTATGTGAAACGGCGGCGGAACTTGTCACATGCACGGTTCAACGCGGTATCAGGATTCAAACCATAAAGCCTGGCAGCATTGACCACAGAAAAAAGAAAATCGCCCAGTTCTTCCTCGGCACGATCCCTCGCGGAACCCGGGGTCGGGGTCATCGTGTAGCCGGCAGGGACAGTATCGTCGAGCCCCTCCTCGACAGCCATTGACTCCAACTCGGCCTGGAACTCGCTCTGCTCTTCCTTCACTTTCTCCCAAACTTGCGACGGGCGCTCCCAATCGAAGCCGACGCCGCGGGCCTTGTCCTGCATCGAATAGGCTTTCAAAATCGGCGGCATGGAGTCCGGCACACCTGAAAGAATACGCTTGTTCGCACCCTTCTCCTTCATCTTCATCATTTCCCAATTTTCAGAAACCTGCTCAGCATCAGCAGCTTGTGTATCGGAAAACACGTGCGGATGGCGGAATGTCATTTTCTCGCAGAGCCTGTCCATGACATCTGCAACGTCGAATTTCCCCTGCTCTTCTGCGATTTTGGAATAGAATACGATATGAAGCAGCAAGTCCCCGAGTTCCTTTTTCGCCTCCTGGTCCTCCTTTTTCATGACAGCGTCGCTCAACTCGTAAACTTCTTCGACCGTCATCGGCCTGAGTGTGTCCCAAGTCTGCGCCGCGTTCCAAGGACATTTAGCCCTGAGTTTATCCATAATGTCCAGCACTCTGCCGAACTGCTCCATTTTTTCTTCTTTCGTGTGTTTCATGTCACCAAGTAAATTTCGTTGCGAAATTACAAATTTTTTCTTTGAAAAGCCGTTATTTGAAGAAAACTGCTATCTTTGGTATTTGATAGTAAAACGACAACAAATACATAGAACTTTTTATGAAACACCCCATGTACGTTACAGCGGACGACGCTGTAAAAGCCGTGAGGACAGGTGACCATATTCACCTTAGCAGTGTGGCCAGTGTCCCTCACATATTGATAGAGTCATTGTGCCGCAGAGCCGATGCCGGCGAAGTGCGCGATCTTCATTTTCACCATTTCCACACGGAAGGCCCGGCACCATATGCAGAGCCAAAATATGAGGGAATCTTCTTCGATCAAGGTTTCTTCATCGGTCCCAACGTCCGTGCCGACGCGAACGCCGGATACGCTGATTATCTGCCGGTTCACCTGAGCGAGTCTCAGAAATTATACCGCAGCGGCGCACTCCGATGCGATGTCGCAATGGTGCAAGTTTCGCTCCCGGACGAAAATGGAATGTTCTCACTCGGAACGTCTGTCGACTGTTCGCTCGCTGCCGTCGAGAGTGCCAGGACTGTTATAGCTGTTGTCAATGCCAATGTCCCTTTTTCTTATGGCGATTTGGTAAGACCGGAACTTATAGATTATCTTGTAAGAGATGATTCTCCATTGTTCACAAAGGATTACGCTGAACCTGACGAGACTGAAAAACTCATCAGCAAGAATTGTTCGGAACTCATTCCTGACGGAGCCTGTCTCCAGATGGGCATCGGAGCATTGCCTAACGCCCTTGCCGTAGCCCTTTCAGACCACAAGGATCTGGGACTGCATACGGAGATGTTTGCTGACGGCATTTTAAGACTTATAAAGAAAGGCGTCATCAACGGACGTCGCAAGAAAATCGATACCGGCAAGGTGGTCGCTTCGTTCCTGTTGGGGTCAGACGAAGTGTACAAATTCATTGACCATAACCCGGATGTGCTGATGAAGGATATCAAATACACTAACGATCCTTGGGTGATTTCACAGAACCCATGCATGACGGCCATCAACTCCGCCATTGAGGTGGATTTCACCGGTCAGATTTGTGCCGACTCCATCGGAACGCGCATGTTTTCAGGGACTGGCGGACAAGTGGATTTCGTCAGGGGTGCCACAATGTCGGAGGGCGGCAAGTCCATAACAGTATTCGCCTCCAGGACCAAAAAGGGTATGACTAAAATCGTCCCTACACTTAAGAACGGTGCCGGTGTAGTCACTCCACGATCTGACGCACACTGGATTGTAACAGAGTATGGCGCCGTGGATCTTTTCGGCAAATCTCTACAAGAGAGAGCCAAACTGCTCATCAGCATCGCTCATCCAGATGACAGAAATGATCTGGACCGCGCTGCGTTCGAGCGTTTCGGCCCTCACTATCATAACTTCAGTGTTTAAATCTCCTGCTGTTTTCGTCTCCAATTCAGGATAGGAAGAAGGAATGAAATCACAGCCGCAGCGAACCAGAACCAGCTGACATAAGTGAAATCATGCTTTGTCACTGTCTCGCCAAGCTTGTTGACAGCCTCGAAAGTGTTGTTGTCGAGCAATAGACCTGAGACTATGTTCTGCAGGCCTGCGGCTGCATAAGATGCCACGCCCACGATGCCGAGGGCCGCACCCGAAGCCTTTCTCGGGACGAGGTCAATGGCCATGAGGCCGCCGAGGAAACTGATCAGAACACCGATGGCGATACCGAACAGAATCATTGACAAAATCAGAACCCAATGGCTTCCTCCTCCAAAGAGGAAGAGGAACAGGGCGACAGCCTCGAGCACACCGGCGACGAAAGCCGGGTACTTGCGGTCTCCTCTGAAGACTTTGTCGGAGAGCCATCCGGAAAGTACGGTTCCCAGAACACCGAAAATAGGGTTGATGCCAATGATTGTGGCAGCAGAAGTCAAATCATAGTCATAAGTCTCCTGGAGGAAAATGGTTCCCCATTCATTGACGGCATAACGGCTCATGTACATGAACGCACTGGAAAGTGCAAGAATCCAGACTCCCGGATTACGCAGAACTGCACGCTGTATCTGGTGGGTTTCTTCCGGACCCTCTACTTTCTTGGCAGGTACTGATTCGCCGGAAAGTTCCTCGATAGACGGAAGTCCCTTACTCTCAGGTGTATCGTAAAGCCACATGATAATCAGCAGGACGCCGAGAATGCCGGCACAGGCTGCACCGAAAAATCCCCACTTCCAACCGAAAGCGGCAACGATAGATCCTACGAAGACAAATGACAGTCCCTCGCCGATGTTATGGGATGCGCTGAAGAAACCGTAGAAAGTGCCCCTGATTTTTAGCGGAAACCATCTGGAAAGAGCGACTACTGAAGGAGGGACGCCCATGGACTGAGCCCATCCGTTTATCGCCCACATGATGGCGAACACGATGAAAATTATGGAACTGCTGATGCCGGCATTGACAGCGGCCACACCCAGGATACCCATCAGGAAATTTGCGGCGACAGAGAGAATAAGACCTGTGGCCATGAATCTCTTGATATTGGAACTGTCTGCCAGAAAGCCATTCACAAGTTTGCCGACAGCATAAGTCCAATACAGACAGGCACCTATGATACCGAGTTGGGTGGCGTTAAGAAGTCCCGCATCGATAATAGGCTGTTTCATCACGCCCATCGACATCCTGCACACATAGTACAGGGCATATCCGAGAGTTATGGCGACAAAAGTCTGGAAACGGGCACGCTTCCAGACTTTGTCAGTATTTTCAGGCGCCACCTTAGTTGCGGACGGCGCGCTCATTTTATAAAAGTCGAACATCTATATCCAAAGATTAGTCGTGAAGTCCTTTCGAACGCAGGTACTTGATAAGCTGTTCAGGACGGTCTGTCTGAATCATGGACGCTCCATAGGCGATTACCTGATCATAAATCTTGGCGGGATCACCGCAGTCAAGTGCCTTGTCATCATCCAGGTAGCCGCAGAGACTTCCCCAGATAGTGTTTATCCAAAGCTTTGATCCTGAGGCGAGTATCTTCTTGAAGCAATCCTCTACCTCTGGAGCCATCTTCTTCCAGCATACTTCATAAGCCAGAGGAACTGTTTTGGTATCCATGTATTCGCTGAACAAAGCCTGTCCTTTCTCTTTCTGAATGTCAATGATAGGCATATACATCATATTGTGCTCATGTTCAGCCATTTTAGCCTTAACTTCCGCAACCGGTTTCTTTCCTTTTATAAGAATCTGGTCTGTCACACCAAGCTCCTCGGTGATGGCGAGAACCATATCGTAGTATTCATATCCCTGGTCGACATTGACACAAATCCTGTCCTTACAGCATTCCAGTGCCTCACGAAGTGTAGGCATGCGCAGAGAGTCGGTGGCGACGCCGTGGGCCCTCTTCAGCCTGAGTTGCTTGATTTCATCCAGAGTATAGTCGCTGACGAGTCCTTTGCCTGTGGTGCAGCGGTCGAGAGTCTTGTCATGAGAGAGGACGAGGACACTGTCCTTGGTAAGTTTGAGATCCAGTTCCATAATATCAGCGCCCATTCTGATAATGGATTCGATGGCAGGGATGGAATTTTCCGGGTAATTTCTCCAGTCGCCTCTGTGACAAGCGACTACGACATACTTTGAATTCGGATTGTGAATTTCTGCCACAATCTTTTCTGCCCTGTTCGCATACTGAGGCTCCTTGTTTCCGCAAGAAACAAAGCCAATCACTGCAGCTGCAAAAATCAAAAAACTTCTTTTCATTTTATCTGTGTTATTATAATAATTTTCTAAGTTCGGAAAGTGCGCAGGATATATGATATTGGACAGTTTTAGGACTTATCATCAATATATCCGCGATTTCCTGATATGTTTTGTGTTCGTAGCGGTTCATCCGGAATATCGTCTTACGGAGAACACTCATCTCATCGAGAGCATAGTCTATGTTTTTAAGCAATTCCGACGTGTCGAAATTCCTAATTCTGGCAGCATATAGCACATAGAGGATACCAAGGGACTTGACATCCCCATCTGCTATAAGGTCTAATAAATGTCTGTCGTCGTTAAGCATTTCACCAGCAAAAATAGACAAAAATCAAATACGTTCTACCATTGTTTTACACGCACCTTGTACATGTCCATGTCAGGCACTTTGATGATGCGGTCAGCGCTGGAACCGTCCTTGTTGGTGCTGTAGCGGATTTTCTGGGAAGACCAGCTCTCGCTGCCTTCAGGAATAGTGGCGTCAGTGTACCAGATTTCACCGGTTTCACCATTGTAGTTCAATGACTTGATGGCTGAAGAGCCGCTGAAAAGATTCATCTCCGTAAAGGTTTCGGTATCGACATTGAACAGATATGCATGGTCTCCTGCGACGGTGAGCGTGCTGTTGTCGACACGCATCAGGTCATGAATGCCTGTCTTCGGCGTCTTGATGGTCTTTTTCAATGCTATAGAAGGCTTTTCTCCGAATGTAACTTCGAACACTTTGAGAGCATCGCCACCAGCACCATAGAGAACATTTCTGCTATAATCCCAGACAAGTCCATGTCCTGAATAAAGGTAAGCACTTGCCAGAATCTGTTCACTCTTTTCGACGCTGTAGAGCTGAATTTTCCTTTATGCTAAACAAACTTTATTAAAAAAATATTACAGCTTTTCCGCAATCAGCAGAGAAACTGTAATCTATCCAAATAACAAATCCGACAGGAGCGGTACCTACTCGATTGCTGGACATCGCTCCTTGTCATTTCGATTATCTCATCGGTTTCCGCAGCGGGTCCAGACGGAGTTTCTTCCGAGGGCCGGAACACCGATGTAGCCTCTGAGAGTCAGGTCGCCGTTCGGCTTCAGCTTTATCGTCGCCTTGTAAGTGTTGCCACTTTCGGGATCATATATGGTACCGTTTTTCCAGATGCCGTCCACGAAAACCATATCCTTCAGAATTATGGTCCCTTTCAACGTCCTTGAGCGGAGTGCGGCATCCGGATTCTTCTCGTCCTTCGCATTTTCGATGGATGTCCATACCAGGGTACCGATATACTTGCCGTCTTTCTGGGTAATCTGAACCTTTCCGGTCTTGTTCTCTGACAGGTAGACCCCTAAAATCTTATCCGCACCATTATTCTGGGCGAAGGCCAATGCCGTAACAACCAATAAAATAGCTGTAATAAAAATCCTTTTCATTATACGAATTGATTTGATGATTTGCAATTTGTTTTCTGTTTCGTGCCGATGACACTTGAATTACGGATAGTCGTCTTAGCGAAAACTCTGCCAAACTTGTATATCAAGGAATTTTTTACCGGTCGCTTATTTCGTATTGATTACAAAAAACACTAAATTTGTGAGATTGTAAAAATATAAAGACGATGAAAAAAGGACTTTTATTCCTTGCAACGCTGTTGACAGCGGCTATGGCCTATGGCCAAAATCCGGAATACCTTCCTGAGTGGAAAGAAGGATATCTGGATATTCACACTATTGCCACCGGAAGAGGTGACGCGGCACTGGTTATCATGCCGGACGGAACAACATTGATGATAGATGCCGGGGACAATGCGAAAAAAGGTGATACTCAGCATCCTGACGCTACCAAGCTTCCGAGCGAATGGCAGGCGATATACATGAAACACTTCATGTCACAGCTGCCTGATAAAGATAACTTGGACTATGCGATGATTACCCATTTCCACAATGACCACATGGGTACAGTCAAGGACATGATACCGGGAAACAACGGCTACGGCCTCTCAGGAATCACACTCGTAGGAGAGCGCATTCACTTCAACAAACTTGTCGACCGCGGCTGGCCAAACTACGATTTCCCGTCCAAGGAAAAAGTCCTGGGTGCCAACAAAGGATTCATGCCGGAATACATCCGTTTTGCACAATATTCCGCAAACCATGGAACCCAGATGGAAAAATTCGAGGTCGGAAGCAAGAATCAGTTTACATTGGTGCATAACCCAAAACCATACGCAAAGAACTTCGAAATCCGTAACCTCGCTTCGGCAGGAGAAGTCTGGACAGGAAAAGGAAACAAATCCAGAATAATGTACAGCGGAGACCCTATGCTCTTCGATGAAAATATGAACTCCTGCGCCATCAGACTCCGTTACGGCAAATTCACATACTATAATGGAGGAGACCTCTCAGGAGGAAATTGGCCGGAACTGTACATGAGCCACGAACGAGACTTCGAAACTCAGGTAGGAAACGTCTGCGGTAAAGTGACCGTTATGAAAGCAAACCACCATGGCTACTATGAAACCTGCAACGCCCGTTTCCTGGAGGCTTTGTCACCACAGGTGATCATTATCGACGCTCGTAGCAAGAATCATCCTGTTCCGTCTACAATGACCAGAATGTCAGACCCTCAGGTATGGACCGGGGAACGCGAATGCAGTTTCTATATTACTGTAGACCAGGCACGTAAGAAACTTGGTGAAGAACTTTGGAGTAAATTCAAACCTTGGGGGCATATCGTTGTCAGAGTATATCCGGGAGGAAACAGTTACCAGATGTTTGTACTCGATGCAGACAGCACAGACTATCACATCATCTACAAATCAGAAGTAATCAATCTTTAGATATAATGAAGAACATAACCAAAATGCTGATCACATTGGCTTCTGCTGCAGGTGTAATGGCTTGCAGCCAAGGCGAAAAGAAATCATCGGATTTCAAGTATCTCATCGATGAATTCGCTGACATAAAAATCATGCGTTATCAGATCCCTGGATGGGATAACCTTTCTTTTAAACAGAAAGAGTACCTCTACCACCTCAGCGAAGCTGCAAAATTCGGCTGGGATATCTACTGGGACCAGAACTGCAAAGATAACCTCGCAGTGAGAAAGGTTCTTCAGAATATTCTCGAAAACTATAAAGGCGACAGAAACTGCAAAGATTTCCAGGACTTTACAGTCTACGCGAAGAGAGTCTTCTTCAGCAGCGGTATCCATCATCACTACGCTGAGGACAAATTCTTCCCTGAGTGTGGAGAGGAATACTTCAAGTCTCTCATGGAAGCGGTAGGCGAAAGCGAAAAATGCGCGACCCTGCTCCCTGTAATCTACTCTAAGGAACTCTATGCACAGAGGCGTTCCTCATCCAAGACTGGAGACATCGTGGCATTGTCATCAGTAAACTTCTACGAAGGCGTAACCCGTGACGAAGTGGAGAAATACTATGCCGGCATCATGGATAAAAATGATCCGGAACCTATTTCTTACGGTTTGAATACCAAGGTGGTAAAAGGCCCGGACGGAAAAATCCGTGAAGAGGCATGGAAAGTCGGCGGAATCTATGGACCAGCACTCGAGAAAATCTGTGAGGAACTCGAAAAAGCCAAGGCCGTAGCAGAAAACGACGTCCAGAAAAAGACCATCTCTGAGCTCCAGGACTACTACAGGACAGGCGACCTCAGGCTTTGGGACAAATACAACATCACTTGGGTGAAAGACACCATCAGCAAAATCGACTTCACCAACGGATTCGTAGAGGACTACAACGACCCTCTCGGACGCAAAGCATATTGGGAATCAGTCGTTAACGTCAAGGACTCTGCCGCATCTGCGCGTACAGAACTCCTCAGCGCCAACGCACAGTGGTTCGAGGATAACGCACCGATCGATCCCCGCTTCAAGAAGAAGAGCGTGAAGGGCGTTTCTGCCAAGGTTATCGACGTTACCTGCCTCGGCGGCGGATGCTACCCTGCAACCCCTATCGGAATCAACCTTCCGAACGCTGACTGGATCCGCAAGGAGTATGGCTCCAAGTCTGTGACCATCGCGAACATCACCCATGCCTACGATGCCGCCGCCCAGGAGTCGCCAAAATCCGTGCTCGAAGAATTCGCATACTCAGAAGAGGATAAGTCAATGCAGAAGAAGTATGGAGCATTCGACGATGAGGTTCACACCGATCTTCACGAATGCCTCGGACATGGTTCAGGACAGCTTCTTCCAGGCGTTTCCCCTAATGCCATGGGAGAATATGCATCTGCACTCGAAGAAGCCAGAGCAGACCTCTTCGGCCTCTATTATATCGCTGACCCTAAGCTTGTGGAACTTGGTATCCTCGAAAATACTGAAGCATATAAACCTCACTATTCCAACTATATACGTAATGGTCTCATGGTTCAGACCAACCGCGTGGAACTTGGACGCCAGATTACTGAGGCACATATGCAGAACCGTCAGCTTATCGCTGCATGGTGCTATGAGCATGGTAAGGCAAACAACGTTATCGAGAAGAAAGTACGTGACGGCAAGACATATTTCGTAGTAAATGACTATGAGGCTCTCCGTGGACTCTTCGGTGACCTTCTCGCTGAAATCCAGCGTATCAAATCAGAAGGTGACTATGAGGCAGGCAAGAACCTTATCATGAAATATGCTGTAGACATCGATCCTGCTCTTCATAAAGAAGTGTTGGAAAGATATGCTGCTCTCGGTCTGAAACCTTACGGCGGATTCGTTAATCCTGAAATCGTACCTGTAGAAAAGGACGGTAAGGTCGTAGACTACAAGGTCGTTTACACTGACGATTATCTCGGACAAATGCTCGAATACTGCCACAAATACAGCACGTTGTAGAAGGCATTTGAGCCATGTATAACAAAATCGAAGAATATATTAAAGGTTACAGGACATACCTCCAGATAGAGCGGGGTATGTCTTGTAATACTTATAAGGCATACTGTTCTGACATAAGCGAATTCCTTTCTTGTAACAAAGGCATTGACCTGAACCAAATCTGTCGCGAAGACATTACGCGGTATTTGGAGGCGCGTTCTTCCGGGGCGACGGATGGGGTGGAAACTGCGGCGGTCTCGAAGCGGTCTCAGGCCCGCATTCTCAGCTCTTTGCGGTCATTTTTCGGTTGGCTTGTCATGGAAGGTGAAATTAGCGTAAACCCTTGTGACGGAATCGATTCGCCGAAGCTTGGGCGATATCTGCCGGCAGTTTTGTCCATCGAAGAAGTGGATGCCATCATGGATTCTGTGGATCTTTCGACTTGGTCCGGGCTGAGGGACAGGGCTATTCTCGAGGTCTTGTACGGCTGCGGACTGCGTGTTTCGGAAGCGTCGGGACTTAAGATTTCAGATGTGTATCTGGAAGAGGGATTTGTGCGCATTGTCGGCAAGGGGAACAAGGAGAGGGGAGTGCCGCTCGGCGACCCTGCCGCGGATGCCATAAGGAATTATCTGTCAGTGCGTCCCGAACCTTCGGCACCTCAGTATGATGACATAATGTTCCTTAACAAATCAGGCGGACAGCTGAGCCGTATTTCGATTTTCAACATGGTCAAGAAGCAAGCTCTGGCGGCGGGGATTGCCAAGGAAATTTCCCCGCATACGTTCAGGCATTCTTTCGCTACGCATCTGGTGGAGGGCGGTGCGGACCTCAGGGCTGTGCAGGAGATGCTCGGGCATGAAAATATCCTCACCACGGAGATTTACACCCATATCGACAGCTCCACTTGGCAGAAAGAAATTCTGGCGCATCATCCCAGGTCTTAGTAAAGTCTGGAAGAGGTTATTCTTTGAAAGTTACTATATTTGCGGAATGAAGTCGAGGAATACAATAATGACGTTTTTGGCATGGTCGGCGTTGATTGTGCTTGCGTCTTGCGAAAAGATAAACGAACATGAACCTGATTATGCAGACCATGTGCGTCATGCAGTCCTTTTATACTCAGCGGGTTACAATAGCTTGAGTTATGATATGGATGCGGATATCCAGGAAATGACCGAGGGTTATCTGCCGTCGAAAGGTTCCACGGATGGTGCTGTCCTGGTGTATTCCAAGAAAACTGTTTCGTCGGGGAATTACAAAACTCCGACGGATTCCTATCTTATCCGACTGTACAGGAATAAGAAAGGCGCTGCCGTTATGGATACGGTCCACACATGGTCATCCGACTATGTGGCCGCCTCTTCCCGTACCGTAAATGAGGTCCTTTCTTATGTAAAAACTAATTATCCTGCTGACAGTTACGGACTTATATTTTCTTCGCATGCGACCGGATGGTTGCCTGCAGGATATTATTCGTCCGGAAAAATCACCGATTTCGCGGTTCCGTTCGGGACCGGACACGCTGACGGCCTGAAACCTGTTCCGTTCGTCGAGATGCCGCGGGAGGCCGGCGAGCCGCGCGTGAAAAGCATCGGTGCCGACAATATAAATTCGTCCAGTACTTATGAGATGGAGGTCAATGCCTTCGCGTCGTCGATTCCTATGTATCTGGACTACATCATCATGGACTGTTGCCTCATGGGCGGAGTCGAGGTGGCCTATGAACTTAAAGGTGTCTGCGGTAAATTGATATTCTCTCAGACAGAAGTTCTTGCGGACGGCTTGTGTAACTATACTAATGTAATCGGTCGTCTCCTGAATTCTTCTGAGCCGGATCTGAAAGGTTTGTGTGAAGATGCGTATACGCATTATGACTCTCAGTCAGGAAGTTACAGGTCTTTGACCATATCCATGATAGATTGCGCGAAACTTGGTCCGTTGGCGGAGGCTTGCGCGAAGTTGTTCTCGGATTATCGTGGTAAGATGGCGTTAGTGAACCCGAGTTCTGTTCAGCATTATTTCAGGTATAACAAGCACTGGTTCTATGACTTGGAAGATATCTTGGTGCAGAGCGGTGCGTCTGAAGAAGACTTGAAGTCGTTTAGAACTGCCATGTCCCGATGTGTATTGTATAACGAGGCGACTCCGTCCTTCTTGAGCATCCCGATAAAGACCCACTGCGGTCTCAGCATGTATCTCCCGGCCGACGGCGACCCTGAACTTGATACCTTCTACCGTACCCTTTCCTGGAACAACGCTACCCATTTGGTCCTCTGATTCTGGATAACCCCTTGTACTCTAATTCCGTATGTCACCCTGTTACGTAGCCGGCGGTCTGAGGTCCCGGCGTCGACCTTCGCTGTCGCTCATCCCTCCGGCTGGCGCCGGCGCCTCCCATTTACGAGGTCATGGGTGACCACGGGTCTCCTGCCGGGACCTCCTTTCGCCTCTCAAAATTCACGTGGATATTGTAGGCGTCCGTCAGCCCGTGGTCCGTGCTCCCGCCGCAACTATGTTCATCGATTCGACCTTCGAAAGTTAATTTGGTGCCATCTAAAACGTTAAACCGGCACAAAACGACTTTGCAGTCAGGTTTTGTACCGGTTAAAACGTTTTCTTGTGCACGGAATTGTTGCGCGCGGCCAGCGGATGGAGATTAATGGCGCCGGTAAATCACTGTGACGGTGAACAGTGATTATTATCGCCGGCGGTCGGAGGTCCCGGCGTCGACCTTCGCTGTCGCTCATCCCTCCGGCTGTCGCCGGCACCTCCCATTTACGAGGTCATGGGTGACCACGGGTCTCCTGCCGGGACCTCCGTCCGCCTCTCAAAATTCACGTGGATATTGTAGGCGTCCATCAGCCCGTGGT